>Ga0126369_10000871_pt1 | contig 20441 bp, 18 predicted proteins | sample PanSoiMetaPlot_1_FD_109646 | JGI IMG/M metagenome (GOLD analysis project Ga0126369, IMG submission 109646) | Tropical forest soil microbial communities from Panama - MetaG Plot_1 | ecosystem: Environmental > Terrestrial > Soil > Tropical forest > Bulk soil | place: Panama | collected 2016-02-17 | reverse complement strand
CTGGTGGTGGCGGGCGGACCCCATGGCGCTGCGGTGTTTATGAATCCGCGCGAGGGAAAGTTCACGGAGTTGCCGGGGGTTGATTTTGCGAAAGAGAAGTTGCCGCCGGCAGTGGGGGTGGTGGCGTTTGATTTCAACAAAGATGGCTGGTTGGATCTGGCGTTTACCCACGCAGGCGCGCCGGGGATTTCACTTTGGAAGAATGTGGATGGCAAGCGGCTGGAGCGTGTGGCGCTGCCGGATTTCGCATGGAAACGGGGTTGGGGGATCAGCTGGCTTGACTACGACAATGACGGATGGCTGGATTTGGCGGCAGTCGGCGAAGCAGCGCATGGCGGAGAGATTCGCGTGCTGCGGAACCTGGGCGAAGCAGGCTGGTCAGATGTGACCAAGAAAGTTCGCCTGGATGATTTGCGTTTGCGAGAGCCACGAGCGCTGGTGGTCGCGGACTTGCAGGATGACGGAAGTCCGGACTTGGTTTTGACAGAGGCGGGTGGCGAAACCCTGGTGCTAGAGAACATCGGCGCGAACCAGAATCACTGGGTGCGGATTGATCTAAAGGCGCTGAACGACAACAAAAGTGGTATTGGAACCAAGCTGGAGGTATTTGCCGGAAGCCTGTATCAGAAGTGGGAGATGCAGGGCGCGTCAGGATATTTAGGACAGAACGGGCCGAGTTTGCTGGTGGGGCTGGGGAAGCAGAAGACCACCGATGTGGTCAGACTACTCTGGCCGACCGGCGTGCCGCAAGACGAGGTAAATCTCTCGGCCGAGAAAACCCAGACGATTGGAGAACTTGACCGGCGAGGGAGTTCGTGCCCGGTGCTGTTTTCGTGGAACGGGCACGAGTATGAATTTATTGCAGACATGATCGGGCCGGGAGTGGTCGGGCATTGGGTGGCACCGGGAGAGCGAAACGTGCCGGATGCGGATGAATATTTGAAAGTACCGGCGAAAAGCGTCCGGGAGAAAAACGGACGATTGAGTTTTCGATTCATGGAGCCGATGGAAGAGACCGTGTATCTGGACCAGGTGAAATTGCTTGCCGTGGATCATCCGGCAGGAATTGAAGTAAATCCGAATGAACGGTTTGTGAGCGCGCCGCCGTTTCCCGAGTTTCACGTGATTGCGACGAAGGATGCACGGGTACCGGCGGGAGCCTGGGATGACCATGGCCGGGATGTGCTGGCGTTGCTAGCGAAGCGTGACCGGAAGTATGTGACGGGATTTGAAGGCCTGCCGTTCGCGGGATTCGCGAAATTGCACTGGATTGAACTGGATCTCGGCACCTGGGACGCGGCGAAGCCGCTACGGTTGCTGATGGATGGCTACACGGACTATTTCACGGCGACATCAATGTATGCGGCGGACCAGGCGGGGATCAAGGTGATTGCGCCATACGTGGAGGCACAGGACAGCCAGGGCCAATGGGTGCGCGTGGTGCAGGACATGGGCTTTCCGGCCGGGCTCGCGCGCACGATGGTTGCGGACTTGGCGGGAAAGATTCCCGCAGGTACGCGGCGGATCCGCATTGTTTCCAATTTGAAGATTTACTGGGATGCGGTGCGAATTGACCAGACGCCGGAGCTCGAAGCAATCCGCGTGACGGAAGTCCCGCTGGCGACGGCGGCACTCGCGTATTTGGGTTACCCGAAGGAAATCCGGCTGAATCCGGCGAGCGATACGGCGTATTCGTTTTCGACGAAAAGCTTCTCAGGGCCATATGCGCATGCGGCGGGAAATTACACGCGATACGGCGATGTGAAAACGCTTTTGAAAACCGCAGACGAACAATTTACGGTGTTTGGCTCGGGAGAAGGCGTGGAGTTGGAATTCGATCCGCGGGGACTCAGGAAACCTCCGGCAGGTTGGGCACGCGATTATTTCTTTTACGCAAATGGATTTGAGAAGGACATGGATTTTTACGCGGCTTATGCCTTCACGGTAGAGCCGCTCCCCAAGCACGGAATGGCGTCTTACCCTTATACGGATGGGAAAGACTATCCGCTCGATGATGAACATCTTGGGTACGAACTGGAGTACAACACGCGCTCGCGATCGGATCGCTTGCCAGCAAATTTGCGCTACACCTATTCCGCCCCCAAGTGAGGTAAAGCCAATGCGCCGAACGGGCGTGGTGACGATCCGGGATGTGGCACGAGAGAGCGGGTATTCCGCTTCGACGGTTTCGATTGTTCTGAACGGCGCACCGCTTTCGCGCTACATTCCCACCGATACTAAGAGCCGGATTGAAACTGCGGCGAAGCGGCTCGGCTACCGGCCAAATCCGTTGGCGCGCTCTCTACGCAGCCAGCGGTCGAACATCGTGGGTGTGATGGTGTTCGATATTACAGACCCCTTTTGCACGCCGATTCTGCGCGGGCTCGAGAATGCACTGTACCAGGCGAACTACTTGTCGCTGTTGGCCGATGCCCACAATGAGGGGCACCGGTTCGAACGCTATCTGGAGATGTTGCTGGACCGCCGCGTGGAAGGACTCGTAGTGATCGCCAACTGGCTGGTGACGGATATTAAGCTGCTGACGGATTTGACGGAGTGCCAAGTGCCGACGGTGATCGCGGGGCGAAGTTTCGAAAACGACTCGTTAAGCACCGTTTCGGTGGACAATGAGGCAGGAGCCGCAACGGCGCTCGAGCACTTGCACCGTTTGGGGCACCGGGAGATTGCGTTTTTGCGCGGGCCGAAGGCGCTTTCAAGCAGCGGCCAGCGCTGGAAAGGCATTCGCGCGTTTGCCAATTCGGTGGGACTGCATCTGGACGCCAGGAGAATCGCGGAGTTGCCGGAATCGCTGGATCCGAATTCGAGTTTTGAAGCCGGAGTGCAATTGACGACCGAATTATTGAGGCAAGGGAAGACGTTTACTGCCTTGATGGCCTATGACGACGTTACCGCGCTGGGTGCTTTGCGCGCGTTGAAGAAGAAGGGACTGCGGGTGCCGGAGGATTGTTCAGTGGTAGGTTTCGACGATGTGGCCCAGGCGAGTTTGTCGGTGCCGTCGCTGACAACGGTGCGCCAGCCGATGGAAGCGATGGGGAGTTTAAGCGCGGGTATGGTGCTCGAAGCCATCAAGGCGGTCGACCAAAAGAAGGACATTCCCGTGGTGCGGCGGAAAGTGGTGGCGGAGTTGGTGGTGCGGGAATCGACAACGGCCGAGGGGAAGAAGTAAGGAGGCACAACGGACAGAAAAAGCGCCGAATCCCCTCGGTACTTCGTCAGAGCGCGCCTGAAAAGGCCCGCTATGGTTTAGGCATGGAGGAAAACGCTTCGGGCGGATCCTGGTAGCTCTGTTGCCAGAACGCTTCGCGTTTGAGGGCGCCGGAGGAGAGTTTTTGGATGTCGGCGAAGGTGGCGGCGGCCATACCACCGTCGGCAGAATCAAAAATCACCACCACGCCTTCCGGGGCGGGGTCAGCAGTTGCTACTTCGCGTAGTGATTTTTCAAACAGAGCCAGGCAGTAGTTGAAACGAATGGCGGGGCCGCTTTCCTTTGGATTCTGCGAGACCGGTTGCACGGTGTAAATCTTCGCCAGCTTGCCTTTGAGCTGCAGCCAATCGCCAGGGAAATTGCTGGTTTCTTCGCGTTCCACGCGGAGACCGGGGAATTTCGTCTCCAGCGCAGGAGTAGAAGAAGGCGTTCTTGCGCCGGCGCGCTGCGGCAATTCCACAGCGTCGGCCCGGATGTATCCCCGAGAGTCGCCCGAGATCGTGATGTGAATCCAGTCGGCGTCGGCGTCGAGGAATTCGAACTCATCGTTGGCCGCGGCTTCGAACAGGACGCGGGAATTTTCGGCGCCTCTGGCAACGACCGGAGTGCCGGATTTTCTTACGATCACGAGATTTTGCGGATGTCCTTGCGTGTGCTGGATTTCCTGAAGATTCTGAAGTTCATGGGTGAGTTGCGCGACGCGTTTCTCGGCCGCGACACGCTGATTGCGAACGGCCGCGAGTTCATCAGGAGGCTGCGCCGGTTGCGGCGCCGGTCCGGCCATCGTCGCGGCGTTGCGGACGCCGGAGAGATCAAGCTTAGGTCGCGGGGACTGGACAGACGCCGGGGCGGCCGTCGGCGTTTTACCAGTGAGTTTTTCTTCAAGGCGGTCGAGGAAATCGAGTTCGAGGCGCCCGTTGGAAGGAAGAACTTGGTAGCCCGATTTGGTGACGTCGCGGTCGGCGTACCAGGCGGTGATTTTCGCGGTGAGGCGGACAAGGACGTTGTTGGGGTCGCCAGGAAGAAGCTCGATGGAAAACTGATAGAAACCACGCTCATAGTGATCGAGAGGTTTATCGGTTGCCGCGACAAAGCCCTCGAGAGTGGGGAGTTTCTGGCCGGAGTAGGCTTGCATGTCCTTGAGGGCTTGCTCGACTTTGCCGCGGGGAAATGCATAGTTGCGGGCATAGGGAACGGCCTGAGCGTGAACAGAAGAAGTTGCACAGAGCGCAACCGCGGCGAAAAGACTCTTGGAGGAGAGGCAGCGGAAGATCACGGAAGGGGCTCCAACTGTTCGACGCCGAGCCAGCCACGTTGGCCTTCGGGAGTTTCCACCCCGAGCCAGTGTGGGGTGACGATGAGCACGATGAGTTCGGTGTGAGCGGAGAGCGTTTTCAGGCTCGCCGCGGAGCGAAACGGCGCGGCCTTCAAATCGGCGCCGGGGTCTTTCACACGTCGCTCCAGATCGAGGCGGAGCGTCGCGATTTGCCGCTGGAGATCTTTTTCCGCGGTCTGCGCGGTGTTGAGGCGCGTCGATTCGTCCTCGTGCTGCCGGATGTAGCTTTGGCGAACGAGTTCCGCGCTTTGCTGGCGCCGCCGGGAGTCGGCGGCTTGCGCCGCGGCTTCCTGCATGGATTCGAGCGTGTCCTTGATCTCCTTCAGTTCTTCTTTTTCGACGGTGCCATCGGAGGGGTGAGCGATCCGGTGTGAGGATTCGACATAAACGGCGTCCACTCGAACGCGGGCGCGGTCGGGTGTGACTGAGGTGATCACATAGCGGACGGCGACGGTACCGTTGTCGGCGCTGTCCAGGAAGTGGCGCGGCGCGATGACATTGGCGCGCGTTTTGTAGAACACTTCACCCGGGCCTCGCCAAGGTTCGAAAAGCGGTGTTGAGTCAGTGGCATCGGCGCCGGCGAGGGCGGAATCCTTGTCGAACATCTTAGTGCCGTGAATAGTGTGGTCCTGTTGGACGCTGGTGACAGCCTGACGTACATCGTCGAGCGGGGCGGAAAATTCACGAACCATTCCGGGAGTGGTGAGTGGTTTTTGTGGAATGCCGTGGGCACTGGGCGCTCCGAGTAAAGTGGGAAAGGACAAGGAAAGAACGCAAACTGTACGTCGGAGTCTTAAGCCAAGGCTCGAATCCCGGGAAGATTGGAAAGCGCGCATCATATTTTTTCGAACTCAACGATATGTGTTAACGCGAACGATTCCCCTCTGTCAAATTGGAGTCTGACCGAAGTTAGGGAAGCCAGCCGGTACCATGACTTGCGGTGGAGAGAAATTTTCAATTCTAAAAAGAAAGGCCTTGCATTCATTTGCGTCAACGGAGTAGCATCCAACCCGGTTCAGGGACTGAAAGTTGTGTTTCGTCCTTTTGACGGAGGGCGAGATGCCATTTTCGGTGGTTCATGTGGAAGCAGGTCTGGTTTTAGGCACGAGACTCTAGGAGTAGTTGCCGGGTCGCGTGTCTAATCTGCGCTCCTCTCTACCATTCCCTTCACCCAATTAGGGCTCCGGCAAAACGTCGGTCCGCGTTTTGTCTACTCAGCGTTTCGCCGAACGGATATGAGGAGGCAGCATGTTGGATTGGGTTTCACCAGGGATGAACGGGGTACGCGTGCGTCGCTTTGCGACTCTTGGTTATGTAGTTTCCGTCCTGGTCTTGGTTTTGTCCGCCTGCAGTCCCGCATCGGCAATTCCCGCTTTCGCGCGAAAATATGGCATGCCGTGCTCTGCTTGCCATGAGGCTTGGCCGAAGCTGAGTCCATTCGGGCAGCAGTTCAAGGACAACGGTTATCAGCTTGGGAATGACCGCGATGCCCCTATTTTCCAGCAAGCGGCGTATTGGCCGATCGCCTTCCGCATCACTCCAAACTGGCATATGGAGCGGAACGAGAACACCGTCGTTGACGGAGCGGGTGAATCCCAGGTGCTCGCCACGGTGACGACCCGAGGATTCGACTACACGGGCATGGACATTCTAACGGCGGGAACACTGGCGAAGAACTTCAGCTTCTTACTGGTGCCGTCGTCGGATGAGACAGGCGCGTTTCACTTCGAATCAGTGAACGTGCGGTTCGACAACTTGCTTGGCACCCCCTGGCTGAACGTCAAGGTCGGGAAGTTCGAGTTGGACAACTTGCTCTCGGAAAAGCGAATCGTGACCCTGTCTGCGAATGGCGGGTTCTACCAGAACTATCACTTCCAGCCCTGGCTTTCGCCGGGACTGCCGTCGCCCTCCTATGTGTTTGGGTTGGGCGACAACCAATTGGGGATCGAGTGGATGGGACACTCGGCAAACGACCGAACGCGCGTTTCGGCAGCCTTGCTGCAGGGCACCGACGGCAATCCGGATTTCCAGGCAGGGAACGGAAATGCTGCGGGTCGCGCGTATGAAGGATACATCGCTGCGAGCCAGGCGTTTGAAGCGGGGAGCCTCGGATTGCAACGGGTAGGAGGCTTTGCTTACTTCGGGCAGGCTCCGACTTATCCGCAGTATTCCCAGGGAGGCGCACCGATCTTCGGAACTGGGATCGGGAACAAACCCTACTATCGCGCCGGCTTCATCGGCATGTGGTACCTGAAGAAGCTGGACTTCACCACCATGTACTTCTACGGACACGACAACGTGTTCCTGGCGACGGGCACGCCATCGAACCTTGGCACCGACGGTCTACCTCTAGGAGCCCACGCTCCATCGTGGAACGGCGCTTTGATCGAAACGCACTATACGTGGAGTCCGCAGTTGATCCTCATCAACCGCTACGAATTGATTCGCATGAAACAGCAGACTCTGGATAGTAACCCAGGTGACCTGGGCAACGTCGACGCCCTCACGTTCGGGTTCCGCTACTATCCGTTCATCAACACGCGGGCTGGCTTTGCATTCCACAACGAATACTCGATTGTGTGGAACCGCAAAGTGCAACTCTCTCCGCTTACCGGCTTGCCCATCGATCAAACCAGCAGCAGCCTATTCTTTGGCATCGACTTTGCGTTCTAAGGGAGAGTGAACATGCGAAACATTCTGTCCTTGAAGTTTTGCTTGGCTGTTGCAAGCACGTTCATTGTTCCGACCGGTCTGCTGGCACAGGACCAAGCAGCACCAGCGGCGAAGCCGGCAAGTCACATGGAGTCGCATGTCGGGAACCTCACCGGGAATTCCGATGTGGGACGTCAACTGTATTTCCGCTATTGCTGGGGCTGCCACGGGCCACATGGCGACGGCAATGGCGAAAATGCGCCGTACCTGAACATCCAGCCCCGGAACTTTGTGGCGGCAGTGTTCAAGTGCCGCTCGACACCGACCGGAACGTTGCCGACCGATGAGGACCTGTACAACTCCCTGAAGCGCGGCTTCAACTTCACTTACATGCCAAGCTGGATCGCGCTGACCGCACAGGAACGCGCGAACCTGGTGGCGTTTATCAAGACGTTTTCGCCGCGCTGGGTGGCGGAGAAGTCTGGAACTCCGATTCCGGTCCCGGCTGAGCCGAAACTGACCGTGGAGAGCATCAAGCACGGCGGAGAACTTTTCCAGAAACTGGAATGCTGGAAGTGCCATGGACAAGAAGGGCGCGGAGACGGGCCGTCGGCCTCTACGTTGACCGACAGCAATGATCAGCCGATCCGGCCGTATAACTTTACTTACGACAACCGGTCCAAGTGCGGAAAGACGAATCAGGATCTCTACAAGATATTCATGACCGGACTCGACGGAACGCCGATGCCGTCGTTTGCCGACGTGGTGAAGCCGGAAGATGCATGGGACCTTGTACACTACCTGCGTACGCTGCAATACAACAATCCGAGCCCCGAACTGACACTTTGGGAGGGCACACCCGAAGGCAAGGCGGTGGTGGCCGCCAAGCGAGTCAAAGAGACCGCGACTGGTTCCGGGTTCAAACCGTAAAAACAAGACCGAATTTTCCGAGGAGGGTTGAATCATGCAATGGAAGCGAGTGGTTCTGGGGCCAACGTTGGTGCTGGCCGCTTCGAGTGTGGCGTTCGCGGGGCCGAATCCAGCGGGCGGCACGATCAGCGGGAAGGTGACGTATGAGGGCACGCCTGCGAAGATGAAGCCGATTGACATGTCGAAGGAACCGTCTTGCGCGAAGATGTACACCACGCCGCCGGTCGCCGAGACGGTGGTGGCGGGATCGGGGAACAGCCTCGAGGATGTGGTGGTCTACATCTCGGCGGGCGCGCCGGATGACGCCGCTCCATCCACGGCGGCGGTGTTCACGCAGAAGGGTTGCCGGTACATTCCGCACGTGCTGGCGTTCCAGGTAAACCAAGAGTTGAAGATCGTGAACGAGGACCAGACCTCCCACAACATCCACCCGCTGCCGAAGCTGAACCGGGAATGGAACAAATCACAGCCACCGGGCACTCCGGCAATCAGCGAGAAGTACGACAAGGCGGAGTTCATTCCAGTGAAGTGCAACGTGCATCCCTGGATGCACGGGAACTTCGCGGTAATGAAGAATTCGCACTACGGGGTGACCGCCGATGGTGGCGCGTTCAGCCTGGCGAATCTGCCACCGGGGAAGTATACGGTTTCGGCATGGCACGAGTCCTACGGGGACCAGTCTCAGGAAGTCACCATCTCCGGGAACGAAACCAAGACCGTCAACTTTGTGTTCAAGGCCAAGCCCTACTAAGGGCTCCGCCTTTTGGGCCTTACTGCATCGCTGTTTTTTGTTTATTAAAACCCAGTGCATTAAATCGCCCATGATGTGGGCATAGGCGAGGAGCTATGGGGAAATTTTTTGCAGTCGTGTTGGTGGTCATTGCATTGGCGTCGGCCTACCCGATCGTCAAGCATCACTTTCCTCTCCCCGAGGATATTTCGACGCACGGCCACCTGATCGACAAACAATTGCATGAAACGATGGTGGAGGCAGGTATAGCGTTTGTGGGGGCACAGCTAGTTCTCGCCCTCTTCCTGTGGTCGTTCACCGGACGTAAACCAGGTGCTCCGCTGAAGAGTTTTCCCGGCGGCGCTAAGGGCTTGGTGATATTTGCGTTCGTGATCGTCGGCCTGGAGGTGCTGGCGCTCGGGGTCCTGGGGCAGAAAGCCTGGGCGAGCGTTTATTTCACGCCGGCCAAGGCCGACGCGCTGCAGGTTCAGGCACAAGCGGAGCAGTTTGCATTTTATTTCCGCTATGCTGGGCCCGACGGTAAGTTCGGGCAGATCCACCCGGAAAAAATCGACGAGGGAAACCAAAACTACTTCGGCTTGGATCCGGAGAATGACGTCGCGGCGCGCGACGACATCGTGTCGGGCGAACTGGTGATACCGGTGAACAAGGAAGTGCACCTGATGCTGCATGGGAAGGACGTGGGACATTCATTCTACGTGCGGGAGTTGCGCATCCAGCAGGACTTTGTACCGGGACTGGATTTGTCTGTGCACTTCACCGCAACTAAAACGGGGAAGTATGAAATTGTGTGTACACAATTATGCGGGTTAGGCCACTACAACATGAAGGCGTACTTGAACGTGATGTCGCAGGCGGATTTTGACGCGTGGTTGAAACAGCAATCGCAGTAGCGGGGGGAAGGCGCCGGCCGGAAGAATTCGAGTGAGGTGAAGTGATGTCGGAGAGTTCAGCCCAACAAGCTCATGTGCACGCGCCGTCGACGGGATTCTGGCGGAAGTATGTGTTCAGTCTGGATCACAAGGTCATCGGCAAGCAGTATTACGCGCTAGCACTGGCGGCGGTATTCACCGGGATGATTCTTTCCTGGTTGATGCGTATTCACCTGGTGTGGCCGGAAGCAAAGATTCCGGGACTCGAACTGCTGTCGAAGGCCGGGGCGCCGGGCGGTGTGATGACGCCGGAGTACTACCTCTCGCTGCTCACCATGCATGGCACACTGATGGTATTTTTCGTGTTGACGAACGCGCCGTTCGCCGCTTTCGGGAACTATTTCCTGCCTATCCAGATCGGCGCGGAGGACATGGCCTTTCCGCGATTCAACATGATGTCGTTCTGGATCACGTTTTTGGCGTGGGTGGTTTTGATGCTGGCATTTGTGATTCCTGATGGGCCGCCGATCGCGGGCTGGACCGAATACACGCCGCTGAGCGCCATCGGCAAGGACGCGGGGCCAGGCATGCAATGGGGCGCAAGCCTCTGGGGACTTTCCATCGCGATTTTCTGTGCTGCGTCGCTACTGGGTTCGCTGAACTTCATCGCCACCACCTTGGACCTGCGCGCCAAGGGCATGACACTGATGCGCATGCCCCTATGCACATGGGCGTGGTTCATCACTTCTTGCATTGCGCTGCTGGCATTTGCGGTTCTACTACCGGCCTGCATTCTGCTGATCTTGGATCGTCACGCCGGAACGAGTTTCTTCATTCCGGCCGGAATTGTGGCCAGCGACCGTGTGCAGCCGCATTCGGGCGGGTCGCCGCTGTTGTGGCAGCACCTGTTTTGGTTCTTCGGACATCCGGAGGTATACATCGCGATTCTGCCTTCGATGGGCATCGTGTCGCACATTTTGATCAACAGCATGCGCAAGCCGCTCCTGAGCGCGCGCGTGGTCATTTATTCGATGATGTCTATCGGGTTCCTGAGCTACATGGTCTGGGGACACCATATGTTCCTAAGCGGGATGAATCCGATGTCGGCGCTGGCGTTTTCGTTCCCGACGTTGACGATCACGATTCCGGCGACCGTGCTAACGTTGATCTGGCTGGGCAGCCTGTATGGCGCCAACATCCAGGTCAACTCGGCGTCGCTGTTCGCCCTGGGATTTATTTCCATGTTTGTGTCCGGCGGCGTGAGTGGATTTTTTCTGGCGCAACCGTCGATTGACATCTACCTACATGCGACGTATTTCGTAGTGGGCCACTTTCACATGGTGATGGGTGTGGCCTCGCTGTTCGGCGTGTTTGCGGGGACGTATTTCTGGTTCCCGAAGATGACCGGGCGGTTTATGAATGAGGGACTCGGGAAGCTGCACTTCTGGATCACTTTCATCGGTGCGTACTGCATCTTCATGCCGTTCCATTACCTCGGACTGATCGGGAACGTACGGCGCTACCAATCGTTTGTAAACGACTTCATGGCGCCTTATATTCCGTTACACAAATTCATCACGATTGCCGCGCTAATAACCGGCGGTGCGCCGTTCATTTCCCTGATCAACGTGGTTCAGAGCCGATTTAGGGGGAAGTGGGCGCCGGAGCATCCTTGGAACGCGACATCGCTCGAGTGGTCGATTCCATCGCCGCCGCCGTGGAACAACTTCGGCGACCGGCATCCAGTCGTGTACCACGATCCCTACCAGTATGGCATCAAGGCGGCGAAGGGAGACTTCGTGATGCAGGATTCGCCGGAGCAGGTGCCGGCAGTCGGCGACTAGAGTTTGTGGGGGGAGGGGCAGCGGCGCGGGCTCAGGGGCTCCGCGCCGCAGTTTTCTGAAGGTCGGGAGACTATGGCTTCAACGACGACAACCGCAGTTGCACCCGTTGGGATATCGGGCCAGACGTTGGCTCGGACGCCGGTAAAAGTGGCGGCAGCAGACCGCGCATCACGAAGCGGCATCTGGGTGGGGTTGTTTGCCATCACCATGAGCTTCATGGCGTTCACTAGCGCGTTGTTTGTGCGCGAGGGTTCGCTCGACTGGGGCCACCTGGTTCTGCCATCAATTCTCTACCTGAACACATTTGTGTTGCTGGCGAGCAGCGGGACTTTTGAGCTAGCGAGGCGACACATGGCCGCAGCGGCCCAGGGAAGAATCCAAAGCAGCGAACTGGGCAAGATCTGGATGCTTGCTACGCTCGTGCTGGGATTTGGATTCTGTGCAGGACAATACACAGCTTGGCAGAGTTTGCGGGCGCACGGCGTTTATCTGGCGACGAATCCGAACAGTTCGTTTTTTTATGTGCTGACGTTTATCCACGTGCTGCATGTGTTGGGGGGAATTGCGGCTTTCGGTTACCTGCTGCTTAAAACCGTGCTTCGCGGCGCTTCTGTATGGCGAAGCTTTCTTGAGAATACGGCAATCTATTGGCATTTCATGGGCGTGCTTTGGGTGTATCTGCTGTTGTTGTGCCGGATGAAGCTGCAATGACCGGAAGGGGAGAAACCGTGAGCGAGAACGAAATGGCAGTGCATGGGCACGGCGCATTGATGGAAGAGTCCCCGTACGCGATCCCTTCACGCAAGCTGACGATGTGGCTGTTCATCATTTCCGACGCGGTAACATTCGGGGCGTTCCTGTTCTCATACGGTTACATCCGAGTTTCAACGGCGAACTGGGTGCGGCCGTTTGAATCGGGCAGCGTGATTAACGTAAGCGTGATGACCATGGTGCTGATTACGAGCAGTCTGACCATGTTAGGCGCAGTCGACGCGTCGAAGGCCGGCGACAAGGCAAAGGCCATACGTTTTTTGTATTCGACAATGGCTTTGGGTGCCTTGTTTGCCGCCCTGCATCTGCGCGAATGGTTTGACCTTTTTGGGCGGAACATTACTTTGAGTTCGGGACTGTTCGGACAGACCTTCTTTACAATCACGGGGCTGCACCTGTTGCACGTAATCAGCGGGGTGATCGCGCTGCTGGTAGTCGGGCTGAAGTATTCGAGCGGACGGTTGACGCCGGGGCACGTGGAGAGCACGGGGCTCTACTGGCACTTCGTGGACCTGGTGTGGATGTTCGTGGTGCCGCTAGTTTACTTGACGAATATCGAGCGCTGAGAGATCGAAGAAAGGGGAGACAATGAGTACCGAGCCTTCGCGAAACGTGATTCGCAAATACCTGCCGGTCTATTTCGTGCTGCTGGGGATCTTCTTTGTGGAAGTAATTCTGTCGTTTCAGCATTTGTCGACCGGAACGCTGGTGGTGATTTTGCTGTTGCTGGCGGTGTGCAGCGCTTCGCTGGGACTGATGTATTTCATGCATCTGGCGGAGGAAAGGCGGGCGCTGTTTTTGTCCTTGATTCCGGTGACGATTTTCGTGTTGCTGATGATGAACATGATCTGGTCAGACAGCGTGCGGTTGTTGCATATGAGGCCGGGCGCGCAGTAGATTGGCGGAAGAAATGGCAGAAGCCGGATGAGAATTGATAGCAAATGTCTGTTGCGAGTTGCGGCGCTGGTTTGGGCGGCTCTGCTGCCGAGGCTGGCTTGGGCGCAGGGATGCGCGCTTTGCTATACGCAGGCTGCAGGGTCTGGTTCGCGCGTAATTCAGGCTCTGAAAAGCGGCATTCTGATTCTGGTGGTGCCGCCGATGGTGATCTGTCTGGGAATCACCTGGATGGCGTACAAGAAACGCAATGAGTTTAACGAGGACGCCTACAGCGACTACGAAGAATCGAAGTTGCATGCGCAGTTGGACGCAAATTCGGTGAAGGAGCAAAGTTGATGGCTGAGATTGGCGGCGACGAATTGGTGAGCAGGAAGATTCTGGCCGTGTTCTTGGTATTTGGGTCCCTGGGCGCGATCGTTATGAGCTGGGTCGCTTATTCGGCGATGGTTGCTTCGGCGCTCTAGTGTGGCGTTAGTGGGGGTCGCCGGTATCTCCGCAAGGAAGCGACCTAAAAGTCGGCCATCACAAAAATCCAAACACATAATTTCAGGGATGCGCGTTGACTTGGGTTGCATTGCCCCTTAGCATACCGCTCGATGAAGCCTCCCTCGAAGAAATACAGCATGCCGCATCCAGAGCCGATGGACGCGCTGGTGCATGCGCGATCGGGCGGCATTGCTACGTTCATGCGTTTGCCGCACATCCATGAGCCGGAGCAGCTGGATATCGCGTTGATCGGGATTCCGTTTGACGGAGGTACGACGTACCGGCCGGGAACGCGGTTTGGACCTCGCGGCGTTCGCGAGCAGTCCGTGTTGATCCGCCCATGGAACCCGGCGCTGAAGTTAAATCCGTTTGCGAAATACCGGATTGCGGATTTCGGGGATTTGTCCGTCAATCCGCTGTCCATTCAGGATACATTCCGCCGCATCGAGGAACAGATGCAGTCGGTGATGCGGGGCGGCGCGCGTTGCGCGGTGGTAGGAGGCGACCATTCGATCAGTTTGCCGCTGCTGCGGGCGACCACGAAGAAGTATGGGCCGGTGGCGGTAATCCAGTTCGACGCGCACAACGATCTTTGGGACGAATATTTCGGAAGCAAACTGTCGCACGGGACGCCGTTCCGCAGGGCCATTGAAGAGGGGCTGATTCGCGAAGGAAGTTTCCTGCAAGTGGGACTGCGCGGGCAGGTATATAGTTCGAAGGATTTTGATTTCGCCAAGAAACATAAGGTGAAGATGATCACGGCCGAGGAGTTTCACGCGGAAGGGATGAAACTCTTCGCGCGACATCTGGGTGATTTTCGCGCGGGGCCGGTTTATGTGACGCTAGACATTGACTGCGTGGATCCAGCATTCGCGCCGGGAACGGGCACTCCGCAGGTCGGTGGATTCACAAGCGCACAGATTGTGGAATTGCTGCGCGGGCTGCGCGGATTGAAACTGGTTGGATGCGATCTGGTGGAAGTTTCTCCTCCCTACGACAATGGCGCGATTACTTCGCTGCTGGCGGCAAATCTGCTCTATGAACTCCTGTGTGTGTTCTGAATGATGCAGCTCGCCCGCAAGCTGAGCCTGTGGAATTACTTTTCGCTGGGCTTCGGCACGATGATCGGGACAGGCTGGGTCATCCTGATGGACGACTGGCTCGGGCGCGGCGGCCCGCTAGGGGCAATGCTGGGGTTTTTGCTGGGGGGAATCTTCCTCCTGCCGATCGGCTATGTGTACGGGCAGTGGGTGCAGCGACTGCCGGATGCTGCAGGCGAGGCTGCCTATACCGCGCAGGTGTTTCCGCCATTTGTGAGCTACCTGACCGGCTGGATGATGCTTCTGGCATATTTCATCGTGTGCCCTTGGGAGGCGGTGGCACTGGGTAAACTGGCGGCGTACATCTTCCCGCAACTGGATACTTTTCCGCTTTACCAAGTGGCCGGCCAGCCAGTGTTTTTACCGCGGCTGGTTGTGGGACTGGCGTTGACGCTGTTTCTGGCATATTTGAACTACCGAGGCATCCGAGGCAGCGCGCTGTTTCAGAACTGGGCGACCAGTTCGGTGCTGGGTGTGTTTTTGGTGCTGGCGCTAATTAGCGCGCGCGCCGGGTCACCGTCGAACTTTCATCCGTTATTCCATGACACCCCGCTGGTGTCGGTGGTGTTGACGCTGCAGATCGTGCCGTACTTCGTTACCGGATTCGAATCCGTGCCAAAGGTGGCCGAGGAAGCGCATCCAGGCTTTCCTCCACAGAATTTTTTTAAGGCGATTTCGATGGCCTTGCTGGTGGGGGCAGGATTTTATGTAGTGGCTGTGGGCGCGGTTTCCTACATTGCGCCGTGGGAAAGTCTGGTGGGAAAGCGGTTTGCGACGGCGATTGCATTTGAGCAGGGAACGCACTCGATCTGGCTGGTGCGACTGATTCTGGGGATTTGTCTGGTCGGGTTGTTCCAAGTATTCAATGGAAATTTTGTGGCGTCGACGCGACTACTGTTTGCCTATGGCCGTCGAGGCACGATTTCGAGGGTATTTGCGACAGTCCATGCCGTGAACCTGACTCCAGCCGTAGCGATTGTGGCGGTGGCAGCGGGAACCGTCGGGGGATTGCTGCTGGGGGATTCGTTGCTCGTCCCGGTGACCGAAGTAGGGGCGCTGGCATCGGCGCTGGGGTGGTTTGCGGCATGCGTGTCGTTTTTTCTGGTGGAAAGAGGGACTGGGTTGAGAGTGGTTGCGGCGGCCGGGATGCTGGTGTCCGGGTTCTTAGTGTTGATGAAACTAGTGCCAGCGATTCCGGGGCATTTCACCGTGGCGGAATGGATGGCACTGGGAATCTGGCTCGTGCTTGGACTGGCGTTGCGGCGGCCTGGCAAAGCGGTGGCCTGAAGCGCGTCGTGTATACTTTCGAAAGCGCTTCGACGGCGCGACATTGATGATTCCTTACCTTCACCTTGGTCCCCTGCAGATTCCGACATTTGGTTTGATGGTGGCCCTGGCACTAATGGCCGCGGCGTATATCCTGCAGGCGGATTTCGACCGCCGCAGGATCGATGCCGACGCTTTCGCGATGATCGCCGTTGCGGGACTTGCCGGGATTTTTGGCGCGAAACTAATGCACCTGCTCGACACTCCCGCCGATCGGATTCCTCTTAGTTGGCTGCTCGACCGGCAATGGCTTAGGCAAAACGGGCTCGATTGGATCCGCTTGGGATTCGCATGGTTTGGTGGTTTTCTGGGCGGATTTGCAGCCATGTTACTGATGGGGTGGCGGGCAAAGCTACCCATCTGGGAGTTTCTGGACGCCTGCTCACCGGCAGCTTCGGTCGGGTACGCAATCGGGCGGATTGGCTGCTTTCTTTCCGGCGATGGGGATTACGGGAAGCCGACTTCGCTGCCGTGGGGCATGAGTTTTCCGAATGGCGTGGTTCCGACCAGCCAGCGCGTGCATCCGACCCCGCTCTATGAGTTTTTGGTTTGGTGCGTGATTGGATGGCTGCTGTGGCGGCTGGGAGCGAAGGCGGCGCGCCATGTGAGGCAGGCGGGAGAGATTTTTTGCTACTACCTTGTTCTTACCGGTCTGGCGCGGTTTCTGGTGGAGACCATCCGCCTCAATCCACCCTGGATACTGGGTCTTTCAAACGCGCAGGTGGCGAGTGTGATTTCGGTGGCGGGCGGTGTCGTGGTTTTGTCTTTCCTGAAGAAAAGGGGCCCGAGCCGAAAGGAGCCGGCATGATCCAGATTCCGGGGGACCTGAACAGTGTGCTGGACGTGGCGTGGGGACGCGCGAAGAATGCGCCGGGGTCTCTTTTGGAAAACGAAGCGCGATTTCTGGGCATTGCGGCGGCGTGCGCACCGGCCGACGGCGCAATTGTGGAGATCGGAAACGGGGAAGGGCGCTCCACGGTGATGCTGGCGACGGTGGCAGGGCGGTATGGGCGTGGACCGGTCGTTTGGATTCCGTCGGAAGGACTGAAGAACGAAGGATTCTTGAGTTCACTTCGAAACGCAGGCGCCGAGCAGCAAGTGGAATTGCATGCGGTGTCTCCGAGGGAAGCGAGCGCTTCGTGGTCGCGGTCGATCCGGTTTTTGTGGATGAATGGAGATCGCAGCTCGAAAGGCGCGAGGGCGGAGTTCGAAGCATTCTCAACATTTCTGGGTGAAGGCGGCGTGGTTGCGATTAACAGCAGTCTGGAACCATTCGCTGGACCGGTCGGCGTATTTCTGGACTGCATTCTGCGGTCATCGAAATTTGGGCCGGCAGGATTTGTGCAGTCGATAGCCTGGGCGCAGTACCGGCCGAAAGATGGGAGCCGGTTCGATGTGGGGCGGAGAGGGCTGTACCGGCAAGCCGTGAAGTTGCTGCCTTATGTCAACGATGGCGTTCCGCTGAAAGGGATGAGTAAGGCGATGTACCAGTTAATTCGGTCGCGAGTGCCACGGGCGGCGGTTAGCGCGGAGGCCTGGGCGACGATGCTCGAAGCGTAGGGATCAGACGCATTTCCCTAAAGGGAAGCCACCCTGTGCCCGCCTTGCTGGAAGCCGTGCGCTGCCGCTCCTACAGTGCTAGACAGGCAAGAGGGCCGGCGCGACTTTTGGCCCGGCTATTTGTTTGTAGGCGTTGCGGGGGCCTGGTCTTTGGGTTTGTCGTTTGTGTCGAAAAGTTGGACTTTGCCGTATTTTTCGAGGACGGGGAGGATCGTTCTGGCATCACCGACGGCCACCACCTGCATGTTGTCGGGGTCCACGTATTTGCGGGCCACGCGCTGCACCTCGGCGGCGCTCACCGCCGAGATCTGCATGGGATAGTTATCCCAATAGTCGGCAGGCAGGGCGTAGAGTTTTTGCTCTTCGGCGAAGTTGAGAAGTTGGTTGGCGCTTTCGAGCGACAGCGCGAAAGAGGCCACCACGGCGCGGCGGGCGTCGTCGAGTTCGCCCTCGGGGACTTTCTCGTCGCGGATGCGGTGGAACTCGTTCCAGAATTCAGTCATGGCACCGTCAGTAACTTGCGTGCGCGCGTCGCCGCCGGCACGAAAGGGGCCGGCGTATTGGACGGCGGTGAAATTGCTGTAGACGCCGTAGGTGTAGCCCTTGGCTTCGCGGAGGTTGAGGAAGAGGCGGGCAGCGGCCCCAGCGCCAAGAACCTGGTTCATCACAATCATGGCCGGATAGTCGGGACTGGTGCGACTTATGGCTATGTTGCCCATTGCGAGCGTGGTTTGCACAGAACCGGGGCGATCGACCAAGAAGACACGACGGTCTTTGACGGGCGTTGCCGCTGGAGTCGCGGGAGAGACGAAATCGGTTTTCTGCCAGCTGGCAAGCCAGCTTTTCAGTTTAGCCACGAATTCTTGGGGATGGACGTCGCCGGCAACGCCGAGGAGCGTGTTTTGCGGAGAGTAACGAGCCTTATGCCATTGCGCCAGTTTTTCGGGTGTGAGGGAATCAATCGACTCGGGCGTGGCGGAAATGGTGGCGGCGGGATGGCTGCCATAGACAGCCTTGCTGAATTGCTCGGAGGCGAGGAAGGAAGGCTGCTGGCGCTGCTGGATCAGCTGCACTTTCAGTCGGTCTTTGAGTTTCGCGAGTTCGTCGGCAGGGAAATTGGAATTCAGAATTAGATCCATCGCGAGAGGGAACCACGCATCGAGATTGTCGGAGAGCCCGGAGGCGCCGGCGCTCGAATCTTCGTCACCATAAGGAGCACTGGAGAAGAATGACGCGCCGAGACGGTCAATCTCTTCGTTGATGGCTTTGCTGTTGCGACCGGGCGTACCTTCGCGAAGCATCTGCGCGGTGACGCTGGCCAGGCCGTGCTGGTCGGCGGGTTCCCAGAGCGCTCCAGCTCCTTGGAAAGTAAAGTCTACGGCTACCAGAGGGAAGCGGTGGTCCTCGAGAATCAGGACGGTGAGGCCATTCGGGAGTTTGGTCTCGTAGGGCTTCGGAAGTCTGGCCTTGAGAATTTCCTTCGACACAGGAGCGCGGTTCTTGCGTTCGACTTTGCTGGCCGAGACGGCCTTGGAATCACCAGCGGCTTGAGCGAAACATAACCCGGCGCTAAAAAGCAGGGCGATGACGGCCGAGAAGAAACGGAGAAAGAGTTTGCCGGATGACTTTTGATTTGCCGTGCTGGTATCCATGAAGAGCCTCCGTACTTAGTGGTCGCCTGCGGCAGGGGTCGCTGCTTTTGGTTTGGGAACGGTGGTGACGACGGTGCGATTTTCCTGGGTGAGATATTTTTTGGCGACGCGCAGGATGTCGTCCTTGGTGACGGCATCGAGGCGGGCTTCTTCGGTGTTGATCACGTTGGGGTCGTTCCAAGCGACAGTGTAGTAGGCGAGTTGGATGGCGCGCGTCAGCGTGCTCGAGAGTTGCTGTGCGTGGTCGTGACGGTAGCGCATCCGGACTTTTTCGAGTTCCCAATCGGCGACTGGTTCAGTCTGGAGTTTCCTGACTTCCGTGTAGATGACTTTTTCGACCTCTTCCGGGTTCACGGCGGGGCGGTACAGCGCGATGACGGAAGCTAGGCCGGTGGCGCGGCGGGATCCCGCGCTGGCCAAGACGTTCTGGGCGAGTTGGGTTTCTTTCACAAGTTTCTGGTAGAGGCGCGAGGACTGTCCGGAGCCGAGGATGCCCAGGGCCACGTTGAGGGGCATGTAGTCGGGCGAATCATAGGAAGGGATTTTGTAGACAATGTCGAGGCGCGGGATTTGCGCGAAATTGTCTTCGAGTGTTTTTCGGCGCTCTGCAGTTTGCTGCGGCTCGGTCATGTCGGGGCGAGGCGCGGGCGGCTGAGACGGAATGTCCTCGAAATACTTTTTGATTTTGGCGAGAGCATCGTCAGTTTTGAAATCGCCGACCACGGCGACAACCGCGTTGTTAGGGGCATAATAGGTCTTGAAGAAATTCTTCACGTCCTCGAGTGAGGCGGCGTTGAGGTCGTCCATCGAGCCGATGGTGGAATGCTTGTAGCCAAAGTTGTCGTAGGCGGTCTCGCCGACGGCTTCGAAGGTTCTGCCGTAGGGTTGATTGTCCACCCGCAGGCGGCGTTCTTCCTGGACGGCCTTACGCTGATTATCGAGGTTGCCCTCGGTGACGGCGAGAGAACGCATGCGGTCGGCTTCGAGGAACAGAGCGAGGTCGAGTTGATTTGCAGGAAGGGTTTCGAAGTAGATGGT
>Ga0126369_10000870_pt1 | contig 20460 bp, 16 predicted proteins | sample PanSoiMetaPlot_1_FD_109646 | JGI IMG/M metagenome (GOLD analysis project Ga0126369, IMG submission 109646) | Tropical forest soil microbial communities from Panama - MetaG Plot_1 | ecosystem: Environmental > Terrestrial > Soil > Tropical forest > Bulk soil | place: Panama | collected 2016-02-17 | reverse complement strand
CACCTACGGCCTGGGAACAGGTCATAACCCAATCAGCTCCGGGTTCACGCTAGGCGGCCTCGGTACGACCGCAGCCGTGCCCGGGGCGCAGCCCATGGACATGAACCTGATCCGGTTCCGCGAGGTGGCGCTCAGGAAAGTGTGGGGCCAGTTGTACGCAGGGCCTGGCTTTTCGTTCGACCGCTACTTCGGCATCGTCGACCACCTTCTGGATCTGCAAGCCTCGCCTCCGGTCGTCACCAGCCACTACGCCTACAGCCGGATCGAGGGCTTCAGCACCGGGGCCTACACGGTATCCGGCGCGAGTTTGAACGTGGCCTTCGACAATCGGGACTCCACCATCAATCCCTATCGAGGTTACTACGCCAATCTTTCCTATCAGTGGTTTCCCACGTTCCTGGGCAGCAGCCGCAACAGCTCGATGATCTCCGGCGAGGCTCGAGCTTACCTCGGCCTCTCGAACGCCGTCCCGCGCAACGTGATTGCTTTGTGGGTGATCGCTCAGGGCGTGGTGAGCGGCGCAATGCCTTACCTCGCCCTTCCGGCCATCGGTTGGGATGCCCGCAACCGCAGCGGCCGGGGTTGGGTGCAGGGCCGCTTACGCGGGACAGCCGAGTTTTACGCAGAGGCGGAATGGCGATTTCGCATCACCAACAACGGCGTCTTGGGCGGCGTGGTCTTCGCAAACACCGAGACCTTCTCCCGGCCCGCGGTAAGCATTCCCGGATACAGCGACTCCGGCGAAGCGCTCTTTGAACACTTCAAGTACGCAGGCGGTTTCGGGCTCCGGATATTGTTGAATCGCCAGTCTCGAACCAACATGACCTTGGATTTCGCTTTGGCCGACAAGTCCTTGGGTCTCTACCTCGGGGCGGGCGAGGTGTTCTGAGGAAGGGGCTAAAACTGGTACGAGATGGCATAGAAGATCGAGATCGCCTCAACCTTCACAGTGCTGTTGTCGATCAGGTCACCGATGGCGAAGCCCGTGGCGCCCGAGGTGCCAAACTGGTACCCGGCGCCGAGCGACGCACCAAAGTGCGAGAGCTGGAGATCCACGCCACCGGTGAAGCCGTATAAGTCGGCTTGCCGCAGCGGTGACGTCGTCGCGTCGGCGACCGGCGAGAAGGAAGTGTAGAAACCGCCGTGCAGGGTGATTGCGGGCGTGACTTTCACGTTGCCGCCAAGTGCGATGTTGTATACGCGACGCGCCGCATAGGTCAGCGTAGGGGCCGGCTGCGTCGAGGTGCTCAACGTGCCATCGGGGTTTTGCGTGAGGAGCTGAATTGGCACGTTGCTCTTGTAGAAGGCATACGAGCTCACCGAGTTGTGGAAGCGTAGGTCTGCCTCGAGTTCGGCGATGCCAAAGCGATACGCGATCCCAAGGCTCGCTTCCAACGGCTGCTTGTATCGGAACTCGCCGTTCTCGTCGCGGAAGAACGAGGTGGTGGGCGCGGTTGCGCGCAAGAAACTCGACTCGTAGGTCAGCACCGAGCCGCCACTGAGCCGAGCCCCGGGCGAACGAAGCAGCACGCCGACCGTCAGCCCTCGCACGATGTCCCACTGGGCGCCAAGCACGAACAGCATATCCAACTGGTAGGCGTCAGCACGGAGAGTAGACAGAAACTGACCCGGCTGATTGTCGATCGAAAGCATTCCCGAGAAGGTCGAGTCGTCACTGTACTGAGTGTAGGAAAGCCCTACTCCAAGCCCAAGCCGGAGAGACCGGTCGGCTACAGGGGCCCAGGCGGCAGCGATCTGGTAGATGTAGCTCCCGAAGCTGGCCTCAGTGGAGTAGGTGAGCCGATTGACGGACGCGAAAGTCGGTGCTTCCGTGGTTTGGTCGAGCGCGCCCGGCGACCAGGCAACGCCCCGGGTGATAGAGACGCCGAATCGTAGATTGCGCACGTCATCAAAAGGCGGAGCGATCACCACGCCGAAATAGGCTGGCACGTTATCGAGTTTGCTGGTCGAGATCGAGGTGTCCAGCGCTTGAGAGCTGAGCCGGCTCCAGACGTAGCCAGTGGAGCTGGCATTGAGCTCGGTTTTCTCAGAGAGGACCAGGCCGGCTGGGTTATAGAAGTTCGCAGATGCATCGCCGGCTCGGGCGATGTAGGCCCCGGCCTCGAGCGCTTGATCCTTACCGACCAAGACGTTGTCGTAGTTTGGGAACACCAAGGCTTTGGGGATTGGAACGGGAAGTGACTGCGCCGCGGCAACTGCGGGCGCGCACACCAGCACAACAGCGAACCGAAGCCGGTTCGTCATGGCGACCTCCATTCGAGAGTTGAGCTCGGTGCTACACCCTGGCCCGGTTACCCACAGCTGGGCTTTGGTTGTAGGGTTCCTGAGGAAGCGGCTAAAACGTGTACGAGATGGCGTAGAAGACCGAGATGGACTCGACCTTCACGACGATCTTGTCCACCAGGTCACCGATAGCGAGACTCGTGGCGGTCGAGGTGCCAAACTGGTACCCGGCGCCGAGCGATGCACCGAAGTGCTCAAGCTGGAGATCCGCGCCTCCGGTGAAGCCGTATAGGTCGGCTTTCCGCACCGGTCGCGTCTCCGCATCGGCGACCGGCGAGAAGGAAGTGTAGAACCCGCTGTGGAGGGTCAACGTTCGCGAGACTTTCAGGTTGCCGCCGACTGCAACGTTGTATACGCGGCGAGCCGCATAGGGGAATGAAGGGCTCGGCAGCGTGGAGGTGCTCGTCGTACCGTCGGGGTTCTGTGTCAGAACCTGGAATGGCACGTTGCTCTTGTAGAAAGCATACGAGCTCACCGCGTCGTGGTAGCGCAGGTCTGCCTCAAGTTCGGCAATGCCGAAGCGATACGCGATCCCAAGGCTAGCTTCCAACGGCTGCTTGTACCGAAACTCGCCGTTCTCGTCGCGGAAGAAGTAGCTCGCTGGCGCGGTCGGGCGCAAGACGCTCGCCTCGTAGGTCACCACAGAGCTGCTGCCCAGGCGATAGCCGGGGGAACGAACCAGCGCGCCCACCGTCAGCCCTCCCACGATGTCCCACTGGGCGCCAAGCACGAAAAGCATGTCCAATTCGGAGCCGTTAGCACGGACAGTGGACAGAAACTGACCCTGTTGATCGCCGATCGCAAGTAGCCCCGAGAAGGTCGAGTCGTTGGTGTACTGAGTGTCGGAGACGCCTAGGGCGAGCCCAAGCCGGAGGGAGCGATCGGCCACCGGGGCCCAGGCGCCAGCGATCTGGTAGATGAAACTTCCGAAGCTGGACTGAGTGGAGTACGTGAGCCGATTGATGGACGCGATATCCGGTGCCCCCGTGGTCTGGTCGATGATGCCTGGCGACCAAGCCACTCCCCGGGTGATCGAGACGCCGAATCTTAGATTGCGCACGTCACCAAAAGGCGGAGCGATCACCACGCCAAAGTATCCTGGCACGTTGTCCAGCTTGCTGGTTGAGATCGACGTGTCCAGCGCCTGAGAGGTCAGCCGGCTCCAGACGTAGCCGGTCGAGCTGGCATTGAGCTCGGTCTTTTCAGAGAGCACTAGGCCCGCCGGGTTATAGAAGTTCGCGGATGCATCGCCGACGCGGGCGATGTAGGCCCCGGCCTCGAGTGCTTGATCTTTGCCGACCAACACGTTGTCGTAGTTTGGGAAGACCATTGTCCTGGGGATCGGAACCGGAAGCGTTTGGGCCGCAGAAATTGCGGGCACCCAGAGCACTGCCGTAGCGAGTCGAAGACAGTTCGTCATTGTAACCTCCCATCCGAGCGAGCAAGCCGTTTATCGCAGACAGGATTGGAACTGCCAGGGAAGGGGTGCTACTACGGATTCGAAGGTTCACTCACGACTCCGCCCTGCAGCGAGGACGTGGGTACGCCTTGGTTTACCGGAGTCTGACTCGCTTGACCGAGGATCAGCGAGTCAACATGATTCACTTAAGCCTGGAGGGCACTATGCAAAAGCGAATCCTCACGACATTGGTGGTCATACTCGCGGGCGGATGCGGGGTGTCGAAAGATGAGTTTGCGGCAGTCCAGCGAGAGAGAGACCAGAACCTGAAGAACTACCAGGACGAGACCAAGAAGACGGCCGCGCTCGAGCAGCAGGTCGCGGGCCTTGACAAGCAAAACAAGGAGCTGACCCAGACGTCGGCGAAACTGGAGGCAAAGAGTTCGCAGTACGAGCAGCTGGCGAACTCGCTGCAGGACCAAATCGCAAGCGGGCAGGTAGAGGTCTCGGAGCTGCGCGGAAAGATGACCGTGAAGCTGAAGGACAAGGTGTTGTTCGCATCTGGCTCAACCGCGCTGAACAAGGAGGGAAAGGCCGCGCTCGACAAGGTGGCCGAAGCCTTCAAGGGCTTGAAGGACAAGAACGTGATCGTCGCCGGCTACACGGACGATGTGCCCACCGGGAAAAAGTCGGGGTTCAAGGACAATTGGGATCTCTCAACGGCCCGCGCGGTCACGGTCGTGCGGTATCTCCAAGGCGATGGTGTCCCGCCCGAAATTCTCGGCGCTGCAGGATTTTCGGAATACCGGCCACTCGCCCCTAACGACTCGGCTCAGAACCGCAGCGGCAATCGACGGATCGAAATCGCGCTCACTGCGGCCGACAACGCTCCACCGGCCGCCGATACGCCACGCGCTGAAACTCAGAAATAGCAACCCGGGAGGAACTCAAATGGTGAAATATCTCGTGGCTCTCGCGGTCCTGGCCGTGACGCCTGTAGCTCACGGCAACGAACCGATCGAGATGAAAAAGACCCAACAGGGCCAGGCCAAGGGCGAGCGCACCGCGACGGTGAAAGTCAAAGTCAAGGCTGTTGATGTGACGAACCGGACTATTACCGTGCAAGGACAGAATGGAACCGTCGAGGCGTACAAAGTCGGGCCGGAAGTGCAGCGCCTGGACGAGATCGCTCCGGGCGACACCATCGTCCTCAACTACAAGCAGGGGCTGATGCTGCAGGTCATGGCGCCGGGGGAGGTGCGGAAGCCGGCGGCCGCGGCAACGGCCACTCGAGGACGTGAGGATATACCGCCATCAGCCGCCATGGCCGCAACCGTTCAGGGAACGGTGACCGTCACGGCTGTCGACCCGGGGAGCCGCATCGTGGTTCTCCAAACCGAGAAGGGCGACTTGTTCAAGGTGAAGGCGGGTCCCGAAATCCAGCTCGATAAGGTGAAGGCGGGCGACAAGCTGTATGGCGTCTATACCCCGTCGCTCGCGGTCTCCGTACAAAAAGCAAGCGTCCCGCCGAAGACGAACTAGAGCGTAGCCCCGTTCCACCAGGTTGGCTGACCACCGTTGACGGGGATCCTCTTCCCCGCCGCCTCAGCATCGCGGCCGTCAATTTCCCAACCTGGTTCGATGGATCCGTGGCCATTGGCCGAGCCATTCATAGGCCAGCGACCGCTCGCGATGTCCAGCAGGCGTATGAGCTCCACCACCGAGCTGACGCCCAGCTTTTTCATCATGCGCGACCGGTGCACCTTGACGGTGCTCTCCGCGATACCGATCTCGCAAGCGCTTTGTTTGTTGAGCAGCCCAGCCACGACAGAATCACAGACCTGATGCTCTCGCGCGGTAAGTTGGGCAAGGCGCCTGCGCGCTTCATGCTGTGCGGCGCTTCGACTTCGCATCTGCACGTCCCGGCGCAACCCGCGCTCAATGGCTTCGCACACCCGGCGCTCATCGAAGGGCTTCTCCAAGAAGTCCACGGCTCCACGCTTCATGGCTTCAGCACAGGCCTGGATTGCACCGTGGCGCGTCAGAAACACAATCGGAAGCTCCCTTGTGGAACGCGACAGCTCCTCCTGCAGCTGGAGGCCCGTCATATCCGGCAGCTGTAACTCAAGAAGGACACAAGTCGGCCCATTCGTAGGGGGATGAGCAAGAAATTCCGTTCCCGAACCGAAGGTCTGGACCTCCAGGCCCAGAGAGCGAAAAAATCGCGCTGACGAACCGCGGCACACGCCATCATCGTCGACGATGATCACCTTGGCGTCAGCTGGGATCATGTTTCGCTCAACGCTCGCACCTCAGAGCCGAGAAAGTATCGGGCTAGGAAGCGGACCATTCCAATTGGACCTTGGCCCTAGCGGGCGACCGAGCGAGCCTTGGACCTTGCGCCGAGCCTAAGGCCGGCCCAGGTCTCATCGCACAGGTGCGACCTTGGTCATATCTGCTGATCGGCAATTCCCCGATTACCCTTTGACCGGATCGGAACAGCCCAGTTCCGGGATGGGAGACGCCCTGGCCGTCGCCTCAAGAAGCCCTGCCGCCGGCAAGGAGCCGTCGGATGGCTCTGTGGATGTCCGACGTATGCATGGCCTTCCGATCAGCGGGCGGCAGCGCAGGCGTCGCAAACGTTTTCTGATTGCGCTTGGTGTCGCCACAGCTGTTGTCGCTGCGATCTGGATCGGCGCGAAAAGGTTCGTACCGCCGTTGCTTCGCAGAACAGCTGAGCGGCTCGCGAGCCAGGCGCTTGGGCGAGAAGTCAACATCGCCGGTTCATTCGACGTATCGTTCTCGACTGCGCCGCGAGTTACGGCGGCCGACCTCAGGCTTGCCAACGCCCCGTGGGGATCCGATCCCTGGATGCTCCGGGTCGGGCGCGCCAGCGTGGTCGTAGATCTCTTATCGCTGCGGTCCGGCCCCCCGCTGGTGCGCGAGCTCGAAATCGAGAATGCTCGGCTTCTACTCGAAGAAGACGGCGCCGGCGGCCGCAACTGGGTGTTTGCATCCGAGCCCGCGCCGAGCGGGCCTCGTGCCGAGCAGCCAAAGGGGCCGCCGGTGGCCTTCGAACGCGTAGCGATCCGGGGACTTGAGGTCGCCTTTCGCTCGCACCCCAAGGCAGAACCGGTCGCACTCGGGATCCGGGAGATCAAGGCGCGTCTCGAAGCGGCGACCCGGATGATCGACCTCCACGGCGCCGGGCAGTTCAACCAGTCGGAGTGGGAGATCTCAGGCCGGTTTGGCACTCTCGAGAACATTTTTGAAGGGCGAAATCTCGAGATCGCCCTCACTTCCCATATGGAGGCGTCGAGGCTGGAGGCCCGAGGACGGATTCGCGATCCCCGTGTTCTTCGGGAAGCGGAGCTAGAGGTGAGCGCGGACGGTGCCGACATCGCCGCGGCACTGAAGACGTTCGGTCTCCGGTCGCCGCTAAACGGGCCGTTCCAACTTCACGGACGCTTCGCACCCGCGAAAGACGGCATAGGCGCAGACGTCAGTGCGATGGTCGGCGCGGTCGCTGCCAAGGCACAAGGCGTACTGGAGCACCTCTCTTTGGACGCGTTCCGCCTAGACGTCGAGGCTACGGGCCCGGATGCCTCGCTGGTGGGCTCATGGTTCGACGTCGAGGGCATCCCACCCCAGGCATTCGTGGTCTCGGGGCAGGTGCGGCTGAAGGAGGGTCGGTTTTACCTCGAACGCATCCGGACTCGCGTAGGTCCCACTTCGCTGGTAGTCACGGGCGTGCTTGGCAAGCCGCCGAGCCTCATCGGCACCGAGTTGTCCGTCCGAGCCACAGGGCCCGACCTCTCGCATTTGTCGAAGCTGACAACCCTTCCCCTTCCTACCGGACGATTCGAGGTTGTGGGCCGGTTCCTCCGCCGCGCGAACGATTTGGCGATCGATGCGGTGGAGCTGCAATTCCGCCAGACGGTGATCCACGCGGGAGGGAGCCTCGGCGAGCCGCCGCGTTTTGCAAAGTTGAATTTGACCGCTGACGTCTCTGGCCCTGACTTGGCGGTCTTCTCACGGCTCGCGACGGTGAACCTGCCGCACGCGCCGTTCACAGTGGGAGGGCGGGTTGCACGTGTCGAAGGCGCGCTCGATCTCGAGGGCATCGAAGGCCGGGTGGGGGACGGCACCCTGAGTGGGCGCGGACGCGTGGTGCTCGCGAAGCGGCTCGAGGGCACCGCCTTCCAGGTGCGGGTCGCGGGCCCGGATCTCGCGAAGAGCGCATCCCTCGTCGGGCTCCGCGGTAATCCCGCGGAGCCCTTCGATGTGGAGGGTCACCTGCGCGTCGCGCCCGGCCGCTATGAGCTCGAGGACGTCGTAGGATCTGTAGGCCGCGTCTCCGTCGCTATAAACGGACAGATTGGCGCGCGGACCGCGCTCCACGGCACGTCGTTGTCATGTCGCGCTCGCGGGCCGGCGCTCTCGGACCTCGCGACCTGGGGCCTGCCTCCGAAACTTCCCGCCGAGCCTTTCTCGGTCGCGGGCCGTCTCCAGATCGACGGCGGCGTCTATCAGGCCCATGGCGTGGTCGCAAAAGTGGGGTTGGACCGCATGAACTTGGACGGCACGCTGGGTGCTCTCCCGGACCTCTCCCGCCTCGACCTCGTGGTCGACGCAGCGGGGCCCAGCCTCGCCGGCCTCGGGCGCTTCCTTCCCGCGCTGGGCCTCGAGCCCTCAACGTGGATTCCGGACGCCGCGTACGAGATGTCCGGGCAGGTGCAGCACTCACCTGCCGGGTACGAGCTTCACCAAGTGCGCCTCAAGGCGGCACAGACCGAGGTTCGCGTCGACGGCACTATCGGGTCCGGCAAGAACATGGCCGGCACTGATATCCAGTTTCGTGCCGAGGCGCCCGATACCTCGCTCCTTTCAAATGTCGCACGCACCGAACTCCCCGGCGGGCCCTTCAAAGCGCACGGACGGTTGGCGCGGGCCGACAAGGGTTTCCTTCTCGATAACGTGGCGATCTCCGTCGGCGATCTTCACACGGAGGTATCGGGAACTCTCGGCACGCCGCCCAAGCTTCGGAAAACCGAGATCCACTTCAAAGCATCCGGACCTGATCTGTCCGCGACGCTTCGCCCGATCGGGCTCTCACGCGTGCCCGCCGCTCCGTTTGAGGTTTCGACTGATCTTGCCGGCAGCGTGGAGCGCTTCGTCTCGAGGGGACTCGCGGCGCGGCTCGGCGGGAACGATGTGGAGGGAAGCCTCCAAATTCGCCTCGAGGGCAAGCCGGCGGTGGACGCGGAGCTGCGCTCGGGGCGCGTGGACGTCGGCGAGCTGCTCGGGGAGCTCACCGCGCAGCCCGCGGCCTCGGAGAAACCCACTGCGCCTGCGACGGAGTCCGCCGCCTCGGAGATACCGACTGCACCTGCGGCGGAGTACGCCGCCTCGGAGACGCCCAATGAACCTGCGACAGAGTCCGAACAGAAGCGTCTCATCCCCGACTATCCGCTTGAGCTCGGGGCGCTGCGATCTTTCGACAGCAAGCTGAACCTGCACGTGGCGGAGTTGCTGATTCCAGGTCGGCACCTGCGCAATGTCGTAGTCACCGGAGAGGTGCGCGACGGCGGAGTTCGACTCGACCGCTTCGAGGTCAGCCGCCTCGAAGGAGGGCATGTCAGCGGGGCCCTCGAACTGGAACCTTCCGGCCGAGGCTATCGGGTGGCCGCTCAGGGCCGTTTCGTGGATGTTCGCCTCGGCGCCTCCGGCGCCTCGCGTGAGAAAGAGCCGCCTTTCGATGTGGAGTTCCAGCTGAAAGGAGAAGGCCGGTCGCTCCGTCAGATCGCCGCGAGCCTCGACGGCAGCGTCCAGATGACCGTGGGACCTGGACAGTTCTCGAATGCGTACGGTTGGATGAGCACCGGAGTTCTGACGACCTTGCTGGACGCCCTCAATCCGTTTCGGAAATCGTCCCCGTACACCAACTTCGAGTGCGGGATCGCGCTGGCGACCTTCGAGCGTGGCAAGGCGTCCGTCGAGCCGCTCGCCGCGCGCACCGACAAGCTGACCGTAGTGGGCAAAGGCAAGGTCGACTTCAACACCGAGAACATCAATTTGGACTGGACCATCAAGCCTCGGACGGGCATCGGGCTCTCCGCCGGCTCGGTCGCGAACCCCTACGTCAAGTTGGGCGGGACCCTGACCTCTCCCAAGATCGAAGTGAAACCGCTCGACGCTGCTGTGTCCACCGGCGCCGCCGTAGCCACGTTGGGGCTCTCGATATTGGCCCAGGGCTTGTACGACCGGATCACGGCCGAGGAGAACGTGTGCATCAACGCGCTCGTAAAACCGACTCCCATAGCCCAAGACAATCCTGATGAAGGCGCGGTCCGATGAGACCAATGGCCAATATCCGAGAATTCCTCAAATCCTAGATTCGATCGCGGGTGGATGCGCGTGGATCGCTCTCGCCCGAAATCAGCTTGACCTCGGCAACCGACGAAAGGAAGGACAGTATGCGGAAGTACGCGATTTCGATCGTGATGGGGACGCTGCTTCTCGCCGGCGGGCGAGCCCTGGCAGAGGAAGACACCATTGCCGGCCTAAGGAAGGCCTGTCAAAAGGAGCTCACCACCTTCTGCAAGGGAGTGCCGGAGGGGGAGGGACGCGTCCTCGCGTGCTTCTACGCCTTCGAAGACAAGGTGTCGGACAAGTGCATGTATGCGCTGTACGACGCTTCCGCTCAGCTCGAACGGGCAGTCACTGCCCTGAAGTACGCCGCCAGCCAGTGCAAGGACGACCTCAATAAGTTCTGCGCAGACGTGAAGCTCGGCCAGGGTCGAGGCCTCGCGTGCCTCAAAAAGAACGAGAAGTCGGTTAGCCAGAACTGCAACGACGCACTGAAGCAGACCGGATTGAAGAAATAGAACAGAAGCGTAGGTCCGAAGACCAATGTTGCGCTGGCTGTACGGCCGGTAGCTTGAAGCTGGAGGCCGTGCCATGAGGCCAACTCCGATAAGAATGCGCCTGGGCGCGACCCTCCCGCTGGCGATTGCGCTCGGAGCGGGACCCTTCAGCGACGGGATCGCGGAAACTGCCGACGATGTAGAAGCCCAAGAAGTCGTCCTCGCGCCGGTCGTGGTGGACGGCGTGGCGTTTTTCCGAGTCCGGGGACTGTCGCATTTTCCGGCCCAGGAGCGCGCTGCGCGCATTTCGGGTCGGATTGCGACGGTCGCGGCGGACGCCTCCTTCGATCCGGAAACGCTTCGCACCGAGGAGGGCGAGGCAGGAACGGAGATCCTCGCCGGACCGGAGAGGCTGATGGTGGTGACTGATCCGGATGCCGCGGCGGAGCACGCTCCGCGGAAAGTGTTTGCGGCGACAATCCGCGAAGCGATCCGGCAAGCCATCTATCGATACCGCGCAGACCGAAGCCCGGAAGCGCTGGAACGCGGCCTGCTCGGTACTCTGGTGATCGCCGCCGCGCTCGCGGCGATATTGGCGGTTCTGATCCTCTGGGGCCGCCGGCTGACAGCCGCCCTCGAGCGCCGCCTCCAGCGCCAGATCCGGCCAGTGCAGTTTAAGTCGTTCAAACTGATTGATTCCGAGCGGATCGTGCGTAGCATCCACAGCTCGCTCCAGGGCATCCGCGCGCTGTTGATGGCGGTTTCTTGTTACCTGGCGCTCGCGCTTGCCTTGGGCCGCTTCGCCTCGACAAGAGCGATCGCCAACCGTCTCCTCTCGTGGCTCGTCGATCCGCTTCGCGTGATGGGGCGCTCGATGGCCGAAGCACTCCCCAATCTGATCTTCCTTGCGATCCTGGTGCTGGTCTTCCGTTGGGTGTTGAGGGCGATGCGGCTCTTCTTCGAATCGCTCGAGAGTCAGAGGCTCAAGCTGCATGGCTTCGATCCCGAGCTGGCGGCGCCCACCTACCGGTTGTTGCGGATCGCGGTGATCGCCTTTGCCTTAGTCGTGGCCTATCCGTACGTCCCCGGCTCGAACAGCGAGGCCTTCAAGGCCATCTCCATTTTCGCGGGAATCCTGTTCTCCCTCGGCTCTTCTTCGGTCATCGCCAGCATCGTCGCCGGCTATGCGATGATTTACCGGCGGACGTTTCACCTCGGCGACCGAGTGAAGATCGGAGAGGTGGTCGGCTACGTGGAGCAGATCGGCCTGATGGTGACGCGCCTGCGCAGCATCAAGGGCGAGGAGGCGGTAATCCCCAACTCCGAGATCCTGCAGAGCGAGGTGGTGAACTACAGCACCTACGCGCGCCAAGGAAGGCTTATCTTGCACACGCGCGCCGGCATTGGTTACGAGGTGCCCTGGCGTCAGGTCGAAGCGATGCTGATGCTCGCCGCCGAACGGACGCCGCGCATCCGTCGTGAGCCGAAGCCGTTCGTGCTCCAGCTCGAGCTAAAGGACTTTTGCGTCAACTACGAGTTGAACGTCTACTGCGACGACGCTGCCGCAATACCTGAGGTGTACACCGAGCTCCACCGCAACGTGCTCGATGTCTTCAACGAGTACGGGGTGCAGATCATGACGCCCGCATACGAGGGCGATCCACCGGAGCCGAAGATCGTCCCTCGCGCGAAGTGGTACGAGGCCCCGGCTAGAACCGACGCCGACGGCGATCTGGCGAAGGCCCACGCACCCGCTGCCTCGGCGAAATGATGCCCGTCATCAGCAGAAGGGCGTGCGTAGAGTGTCCGCTTTAGACGACGATGAGCTCGAAGACGTGGAAGCCCCACGGCGGTAGGTCGAGGTAGAGCCCTCGTCCGCGGAGGTCGCTTCCATCCCGATCGTAGCTCGCAGGTCCCATCAGGTCCTCGAACCGTATCGTGCAGCCGGCCAGGTCCGTGAACGGAAGATGGACGTAGCACTGACTCTGGTGACTTGAATGGTTAACGGCAATCAGCAGCCGCTGGCCAGGGGCGGCCTCCCAAGACCAGGCCACGAAGTCGTCCCAGGTCGGGTTTCCGTCCCAGGCCTGCGCGCATTCGAGCAAGCGCCACTCGCCGTCGCGAAGCGCCGGGCGCCGGAGCACCGCCGACAGAGCGGCGTAGAACTGTTGCCGCGATGGGTCGGGCGATTCGCTGGGGGCCCTGACCAGGTGCGGCGAGATCCGTTTGGTCCGGCCCTCGAGCTGCCCTTGGTGGAAGAACCGCAGCCCCGGGGTCAGATAAGTAATCACGGCCGCGGCCTCGTGAGCGCCGGGCGCGAACGCCGCCGCGGCCCGCGGCTCGTCGTGGTTCTCGAGGAAGCGAGCGAGCTTGTCTTGGAAGTCGAGCCCCGCGCAGAGGTGCTCGCGCACCGGACCGGCGTGGCCCGCGCGCAGCCGGTCTTAGAGCCGCTTGTCGTAAGCGTAGTCGAATCCCTGCTGCAGCATTGTCCACTCGAGGTCCCAATAGACCTCGGCCATGAAGGTGAATCCCGGGTGCTTCGCCCGAACAGCCGCGGTCGCCCTCGGCCAAAACGGCTGGGGCCGTCGAGTCCAGGTGCGCTCGAAAATCTCGGGCAGAACCAGCATGGCCATGTCGCACCGGACGCCGTCGCATTGTCCGCTGATCTTCAACAGCTCGTCGATCATCGCTTGCTGCGTGGCTGGGTTGCTGTAGTCGAGCTGCAGCGTGTCCGGCCAGCCAGGAAAGTGCGGGTCCCGACCATGTGCGAGCAGCACCCTGCCCTGCCGCCGCTCTACCCACGCGTAGTTCTGCGGCGCCCGGGTTAGATCCAGCTCGGTTCCAGAAATGAAATACTCGAGATGGTCTTCCACCCAAGCGTGATCGAGAGCGGTGTGGTTGGGAACGAAGTCGAGCATCAGCCGCAAACTACGCGCCCGCAGCCGCTCGCGCAGGCGGGCGAGTGCCTCATCCCCGCCGAGGTCGGGATGAACCGCGTAACCTGTGATCGCAAACCCGGAGCCGCCGATGTCCTCTTCACGTAGGTCGGGCAGCGTCTCCTCGAATTCACGGCGCCACTCGCGATGGGTGCGCGACACACGCTGACCAGCGATCCCCGTCCGCCAGACGCTCAGCAACCATACCCAGTCGTATCCGGCGGCAGCGAGACGATCGAGCTCGGCGTCCGGGATGTCGTCCAGTGTCGCGCGACGCCCGAGTGTGCTTGAAAGCTCGGTGAGCCAGACGCGGGTGTTGATCTGGTAGAGCGAGCGGTACCGTGGCAGCAGCCGAAGCTCGGCAGCGGGTGCCTCGGAGGGCGCCTTCGGCCTCTTCACCCGGCGGGGCGCGGGGTGAGACCCCGTCTGCTGCAGGCCGCGATTCTGGCCACTCATGGAACTCCGGTGCTAGTAGGCGAAGGTGACGCCAATCGTCTCGGCGAAGGACTGCGCGTCAGAGACGTTGCGGAAACTGATTGTGGTGAAGTGGTACGTGACCGTAAGGTTTAGCCCCACGCTGGTCGCGCCCCTCGCAAACCAAATGACGGCGCCCACCTCAGGCGAGACGATGAAGTAGAAACCGTTCTGCGAAGTCCCGAGGTCCGCCGTCTGCTGGTACGAGTTGCTCCAGACACCTCCAATACCGGCGCCAACGTACGGAGTAATGAGGTTGCTCCCGGTGTCTATGTAGTAGTGGGCGATGAACTCCAGCGGCAATTGATCCATGAAGCGGAAGAGCGGCCCCTGCAAAGTGCCTCCCGAGCTGGTTGTTTGCGTGACGCTTGAGAACTCCTCGCTGAAGCGGTTCCAGCTGAATCGCAGACCTGCGGAGACGTTCTTGGAGACCATGGATCGCCAGTCGAACATCACCCCGCGGAAGCTGGTCGAGTCGATATAGCCGTGCAGGCTGCCGATGGGCTGTGCGATCTGATAGCCCAGGGTGAACAGTGAGCTGGCCGGGCGGTACTGGGTCCAGCCGCTGTTCTGAGCGGAAGCCGGCAAGGCGAGGAGAAGAGGGGCTGCGACCACTGAAAGAATGCGGGCGCGGTTCATGGCGTCTCCTTCAAGGGACTGCGGACGTTTTGAGAAACGGGGATAGGTCGAAAGCGGTGTTCAGCCCGTTGTTCAACCGGGTCACAGCGTCCGCAGTGGTGCTGTACTTGACGGCGTACAGCGCATTTGCCCACAGCACCGGTCGCTGACCGGCTGGAGGGCCGGGCGGAGGGGTTTGCCGCAGATCCACCATGAGCGTGGCCACGCTACCGGTCGTGTAGGTCCCCCCGTAGCCCCAGTACGGATAGCAGCCGTAGTAGCCCCAATATGGGGAGCACCAGCTGTAATAGTAGGTCACGCTGTTGTTGAACAAGGTCAGACGTAGCCCCACGTCCGCGTTGTCGGGCGGCCGTGGCTGCCCCGCCCCAACGCGCGTGTATCCGTAGGCCCCCATCCGCTGGGCGATGGTCGTCACCGTTGAATCGGGGACAGCAACCGAGGGCTGCTGCGCTCCGTCCTTAAAGACGTCCATGGTCGGATCGAGATAGAAGGTCCTCAGCGGCCTGAAGTCCGCGCCCGGTGCAGGCTGCGTGTAGACGACCGTACCGAACGTCACCGCGTCGGATGCGTAGTAGCCACCACAGCCTTGGGCAGCGATCGCAGCCAACAAGAGCCAACGTCGAGTTTCCATGCGACCTCCCTCTTCTGCGGGAATGCGTCACTTGCCCGCGCACTCCGGCTGCGGGGCATTTGTCATGGAAGGCTACGAGCGAAAATAGGACCTTGTGCCAACGCTGTGCTGCTGGCGTGTAACACTTCCCCGGTCGTGAACAACGATCCTGCTGCACGGCGATTGGACGATGGTGCGATTGCAAGAACGCCGAAGCCGAAACTTCCTGGACCCGATCGCTGATCCAGGTCGGAAGGTCCTTGGTGCTTCAGCCGCAAAGAATTCGCTCAAGCAGACCTTGCGGCGCAACGCGTGCGCGAGGATGCGCCCGCGGATAGCTCGCCAGACTCGCTAAGCCTCAGCTCTTGCAGTCGCGCTAATGACCGGGGAAGCCTGGAACCCCCTAAGATCTGGCTCGTTTTGACATCCAGGTTGAGCCTCGACATTCGCAGTTCGGCTAAAAACCTGGAAATCATGGAATCGCATAAGATCAGGTTAACTTAGACATTTCGACCGGGGTATATGTCGTGCACTATACGCTTAGGGCCTACTCCGGTCTTAATTGGGGCAGGTCAACAGAGCGCCGACGCGGGGGCAGTCTAGCGACGGCGCGGACAAGGGGCAGTCGATGAACGAGTACATCACTGTGCACGTGGTGGATGATGACGACTCTGTTTGCAACGCGCTCTCCCGGCTCTTGAAGGCCGCGGGATTTCAGTCACGGACGTATGCATCAGCCCAAGAGCTGCTCGCTGGTCCGGTAGGAAAGGACGACGGGAACGACGTCGTTCTGACCGACCTGTGCATGCCGGACGTCGACGGGATGGCGCTCGCCAAGAAACTGAGCACCACCCCGTTCCCGCCGCCGGTGGTGTTCCTCAGCGCGCACGGACAGGTTGCCGACGGAGTGCGCGCGATGAAGGAGGGCGCCGTCGACTTCCTCGAAAAGCCGATCGGCGCTCGCGACCTGGTCGATGTGGTCGGCCGTGCGGTGGAGCGGATCCGCGCGGAGCGCCAGCGGCGGCAGCAGATTGCCGAGCTGCAACGACGCCACGCCAGCGTGACGCCCCGCGAGCGCGAGGTGTTCGTCCTGGTGGTGTCCGGCCTGCTCAACAAGGAAGTGGCGTGGGAACTCGGCATCTCGGAGAAGACCGTGAAGGTCCATCGCGCGAGAGTGGTTAAGAAGATGGGCGCGCAGTCGCTGCCGGAGCTGGTCCGCATGGCCGCAAGGCTCGGCATCGCCGTCGATCCGCGTGCGAACCGTCCAATGGCCTTCGAGTCGCAAGTCGAATGCTGAAAGAGCTTGCGGTCCGAAAGGCCAATATCGCCTCGCGGAATGCAGCGTAACACTGAACTCGGAGGTGCGATCATGCAAGCATCGCTCACGCTCGTCTGTGCCACCCTTCTCGCGGCTGCGCCTGCCACGAATCCCAAACCCTCTGCCAAGGGGAAGACGGGAATGTTTCGCGGCGTCTATGAGCCCCCGAAAAACCCGCAGCACCAGGAAGTCTACGCTTTGCTCAAGCAATCGCAGGTGCTCGAGAAGTTCTCCGACTCGCTCAGCGCCCTCCGCCTTCCGAAACCGCTGGTGATCAAGTTCGCTGGCTGCGACGGCACCTCAAACGCCTGGTACGAGCCGGCGGACGGTACCGTGACCTTCTGTTACGAGTACGTCAAGGAGATCCAGGCCTCTTCGGCTGGTTCGGTCGCGCATGGGATCCCTTCCGACGCGGCGTTCGAGGGGGGCGTGGTGTTCGTGCTGCTCCACGAAACGGCGCACGCGGTTTTCGACCTGCTCAAAGTTCCGATCCTCGGTCGCGAAGAGGACGCGGCGGATCAGGTCGCCGCCTTGACTTTACTGAGGGCGGGAGAGGGCGTCGCGCGCCGGATCCTGAGCGGCGCGGCGTGGATGTACCTGCACGACTCGAAGGGACGGATGCCGGACGAGAGCGACTTCGCGGACGTGCATGGCCTCGACTCGCAGCGGTTCTACAATGTTCTCTGCATGGCGCATGGAAGCAATCCCAGCTCCTTCAAGGGAATGGTGGACAAGGGATACCTGCCGAAGGATCGGGCAGAAACCTGCGCCGACGAGTTCCACCAGGTCGCCTATGCGGTGAAGCAGTTGATCAACCCGAACCTGGATGTGCAGGTCTGGGCGAAAACCAAGGCGGCGCACAAGGCGCGCTGGGAAGGGCCGACGCAGAGCGCGCAATCCGGCGCGCAGCCAGCAAAGTGACGGACCACGATAGGCGACGGCCTGCTAGCGCAGCACGTTTCGACATTGAACCGAGACCTGGCTCTCCTGGGCCTTGAGGCACAGGTAGAGTTGCCCTCCCCCCGGCCTGATCCCGTAGCAGAGCCGCTCGATGTCATCGGCGCAGTAGTCCTGCATCCCCTGCGCCTTCTGCGAGATCTCGGAGACCGTGTCGCGGCAGATCGAGGAAAGATTGTCCCACCGCGACAGGAGACACACCTGGAGCCGGCCTGCGCCGGGCGCAACATTTTGGCAGTACTGCCAGAGGTCGGTGACGCAGGCCTGGGTGATCTCAGCCGAACGGTTCTGGATCTGCTGAATCTCCTGCTGGCATGCGCTCGAAAGATCGCCAAAGCGCGCCTGCAGGCAGGTGAGCACCCGTCCCTCGCCCCACGGGATGTTCGGGCAGAAGCGCTTGGCATCCTTCAGGCACTTTGAGTCCGCATGCGCTTCGCCCGACGCCATCAGCGCGCCTGCTGATACCGCGATCAACAGCGCGCGGAGGTTCGCTCTCGTCATGGCCTTCCTCCTGGCCAGCGCGCCCCGTCACTGCGGAGGCGCAGCCGCCTCTCCAGTCGACGCCGCTGCATCGGGGGCTTTCGAGCTCTTTGCCGGCGTCCGACCCAGCGTCTTTACCAGCTCGTCGATCTGCGCGCGGTACCCGGCATACTCTGGCGACCCAGACGCTGCATAGTTCAGGTTTTTGAAAATGCCGGTGAGCTGCGTGAAGAAGCGCCGCGCTTCCTCCTTGCCGTCGAACGGATAGTCGCGCTGGATGAGAGTGCGGACGAGCTCGAACGACTCTTGCTGACGGGCCTGCGGCGTCGTGGCGTCAATCTTGTCGAAGGCGTCCTGCTGCAGGTAGACCATGTCGAGGAAGAGCGCCTTCTGCCAGGTGACGTAGTCCTCGAGTGTGACTCCTTCCTCGCCCGTCACCTGCATCATCTGATAGATGGCGTCACCGCGCTGTAACAGCTCGGACAGCTCGTGCACTGCGTCGGTCCAGCCCGGACCGAGCTTCTCGTCGAAATAAGGCCGCAACTGGTCGAGGTACCTTGACCAGGAGATGAGTGGATCGACGGCAGGGTAGAAGCGCTTGTACGCGCGCGCCGCGGACAAGCCGAGGAAAGCTTTTACGGTGGCGAGTGTCGACTGCGTCACCGGCTCGTCGAAGTTCCCGCCTGCAGGCGATACCGTACCGATCATCGTCAAGCTTCCCACCGAGCCGTCGTTGGTGCGGAGCAACCCAGCCCGTTCGTAGACTCCCTTGATCGACGAGTCGAGGTAGGCGGGGAAACCTTCCTCGCCGGGAATCTCCTCGAGCCGTCCGGAGGTCTCGCGCATCGCCTGGGCCCAGCGCGAGGTGGAATCCGCGATCAGGAGCACGTTGAGGCCCATCTGGCGGTAGTACTCGCCGAGCGTGATCCCCATGTAGATCGAGGCCTCGCGGGCGGCGACCGGCATCGAGGAGGTGTTGCAGATCACCACCGTGCGGTCCATCAACAGGCCGCCCCGGGGGTCTTTCATTTGGGCGAACTCCTCGATCGTTTCGAGGACCTCGCCGGCGCGCTCCCCACACGCCACCTGGATGACTACGTCCGCGGTGGAGTAACGCGCGATCAGCCCCTGCAGGACGGTCTTGCCGGCTCCGAACGGACCGGGGATGCAGGCTGTGCCGCCGAGCGCGACCGGAAAGAACGTATCGATCAGGCGGATGGTCGTGCTGAGCGGTTCCTCCGGGAAGCGGCGCTCGCACAGCCTGCGCTGGATCAGCTTCTCGGGCAGCGGGCGCCGCACCGGCCACTGCTGGGCCATGCGCAGATCCCGCGTTCGGCCCGCGGCATCGCGGATCTGAGCGATCGGATCGCTCACGGTGAGCTCGCCGCCCTGGATCGAAAGCAGCTCCACCTCTCCGGGCTCGCCGAAGGGAACCATGATCTTGTGTGTGAAGCGGTGCTCGGCGACGGTGCCCAGAACATCGCCAGCATGAAGCCGGTCTCCCGCCTTGCGCGTGGGCAGGAATGTCCACCTGCGGGCCTGGTCAAGCGGGTCCACCGCTTTCCCCCGAGTGAGGAAGAAGCCGTCGCGTTCCGCCAGCGCCCGTAGCGGGCTCTGCAGGCCGTCATAGACCATGCCCAGAAGGCCCGGACCCAGTGTCGCCGGAAGCATCTGGCCGGTGAGATCCACCGCATCTCCGACGCGGACGCCTTGCGTCTCCTCGTACATCTGCGCGTCGGCGCGCCGGCCAGTCACGCGCAGCACTTCGCCCTTGAGCTGGGCATCGCCCAAGCGAACGAAGATGATCGAGTTCTTCATCATCGGCGCGTTGCTCTCGATGTTGACGATGTTTCCGGTGATTCCCGCGACACTCGTTTCAGGCATAGGCGTCGGCATGTTTACCCAGGGCCTCGGCGACGAGCGACTCGAAGATCGCGCGGCCGCGCTCTGCCTCCATCTGTTGCCAGTAATGGATCAGCTCCCAGCGCGCGACGTACAGCACCACCGCCTCGAAGCTGAAGTGATACTCGTTCGCGCGCTTCTTCAGCCAATCCCACGTTGCCGCGAGCAGGCCCCGCTGGAAACCAATCGCATTTCCCTCCTCGAGCAGGCGGCGCAGCTCGGGAAGGTTGGGGAAGGCATGAGCGAGGCGGAAGTCGGGTTCCTCGAAGTGGCGGCGGACGTGGTCATACCATTGACCGATCCCGATGCTCGGTGGACCGAGGCGACGGCGTCGCCGGCGCAGTGCGTTGACGATCATGCGCGCGTCCACGGTTGCATGTGCAGCCTCGCGGGTAAGCGGGTACCGAATCCGGCGCATCAGCTCTCCGTACTTCTCCACCACCATGGCGTCGGTGGTATCTGCGAACTTCTCGCGCCAGGCGAGGATGTCGAGAAAGCTTCTGATCTCCTGCGCATCGTCGGGATGCAGCATCCGCAGGCGGTTCTGGAGGCGCTCTCGGCTAATCGGGAGCTTT
>Ga0126369_10000869_pt1 | contig 20467 bp, 19 predicted proteins | sample PanSoiMetaPlot_1_FD_109646 | JGI IMG/M metagenome (GOLD analysis project Ga0126369, IMG submission 109646) | Tropical forest soil microbial communities from Panama - MetaG Plot_1 | ecosystem: Environmental > Terrestrial > Soil > Tropical forest > Bulk soil | place: Panama | collected 2016-02-17 | reverse complement strand
GCCTTCGACTTCCAGATCTCCTTGCCGGTCTTGGCGTCGAGCGCCACCACATAGGCGTCGAGCGTGGTGCGATAGATCTTGCCGTTGTAGATGGCGGCGCCTTTGTTGGAGACGCCGCAGCACACCACGCGCGGCGTTTCCGGCAGCCAGTCGACCGGCGTCTTCCAGATTTGCCGGCCGGTGCCGACGTCGATCGCGACCGTCGCCTTGGCGTTGGTCACGTACATCACGCCGTCATAGACGATCGGCTGCGCCTGCTCGCCCCACTGATTGTCGAGGCTCAGGTTCCAGATCGGCACCAGCCGCTTGATGTTGGTCTTGTCGATTTGCCGGAGCGGGCTGTAGCGGTTCTGGCCATAACCCATGCCGTAGGTGAGGATGTTGTCGGTGTTCTTGCCGTCGTTCTTGAGATCGTCGAGCGTCTGCGCCGAGGCACCGGCGCCGAGCAAAAGCGACAGCACGGCTGCCGTACCGATCGTCTTCATGGGCATCTCCTGGAGGGGTGCTAATTCTCTCTGTCTCAAGTGTCAGATATTCTGTCGCGCCGCACAAGGCGGAGCGACGCAAGGCGGTGATTTGCCCTTTTCGAGCGCCGGCGAAGTAGATTCGCCACGCGCGCCGCTGCTGCTCCCTCTCCCCGCTTGCGGGGCTATGGGATCCCTTGCTCTGATTCGCCCGGTGGACATGTTTTTGACCTTCCGTCAAGGAGCCGTGGGAAAATGACCGTCCGCTGCAAAGCCAGCCTGATGACGCATAGCCTTTTGTGCGCCGCAACCCATATAACAAAAGGGCCGGTTCACCCTTTGAGCGGTCGAGCGTGCCATGACCCAGATTCCTGACTTTGGCGCCATTGCGTTTGCCGACGCGGCCGTCCCGGCTGGACAGGCCGTGGCGGAACCGTGGCTCACGCCCGAAGGCATCCCGGTCAAGCCGGTGTACGGGCCGCATGACGTTGCGGGGCTCGATTTCCTCGATGGCTACCCCGGTATCGCGCCCTATCTGCGCGGTCCCTACCCCACCATGTACGTGACGCAGCCCTGGACCGTGCGCCAATACGCGGGTTTCTCCACGGCGGAAGACTCTAACGCGTTCTACCGGCGCAATCTTGCGGCCGGGCAGAAGGGCCTGTCGGTCGCCTTCGATCTCGCCACCCATCGCGGTTATGACAGCGATCATCCCCGCGTCAGCGGCGACGTCGGCATGGCGGGCGTTGCGATCGATTCGATCTACGACATGCGCACGCTGTTCTCCGGTATCCCGCTCGACCGCATGTCCGTGTCCATGACCATGAACGGCGCCGTGCTGCCGGTGCTGGCGCTCTACATCGTGGCGGCCGAGGAGCAGGGCGTGCCGCCCGAGAAGCTCGCCGGCACCATTCAGAACGACATCCTCAAGGAGTTCATGGTCCGCAACACCTATATCTATCCGCCGGTGCCCTCGCTGCGGATCATTTCCGACATTTTCGCCTTCACATCAGAGCGGATGCCGAAGTTCAATTCGATCTCGATCTCCGGCTATCACATGCAGGAAGCGGGCGCGACGCAGGACCTGGAGCTCGCCTATACGCTCGCCGACGGCGTCGAATATGTGCGCGCTGGTCTCGGCGCGGGCCTCGGCATCGACCGCTTTGCGCCGCGGCTCTCCTTCTTCTGGGCCATCGGCATGAACTATTTCATGGAGATCGCCAAGCTGCGCGCTGGGCGGCTGCTGTGGGCGAAGCTGATGAAGCCGTTCGGCCCGGCTGACCCGCGTTCGCTGTCGCTGCGTACGCACTGCCAGACCTCCGGCTGGTCGCTGACAGCCCAGGACGTGTTCAACAACGTGGTGCGCACGGCCATTGAGGCGATGGCGGCGACGCAGGGGCACACCCAGTCGCTGCACACCAACGCGCTCGACGAGGCGCTGGCACTGCCGTCCGATTTCTCTGCCAGGATCGCCCGCAACACCCAGCTGTTCCTGCAGCAGGAGAGCGGCACCACCCGCGTAATCGATCCGTGGGGCGGCTCGTTCTATGTGGAGCGGCTGACCGCGGAACTGGCCCGCAAGGCGTGGAGCCACATCTGCGAGGTGGAAGAACTGGGCGGCATGGCAAAGGCGATCGAGGCCGGCATCCCGAAAATGCGCATTGAAGAAGCCGCCACAAAAACCCAGGCGCGCATCGATTCCGGTCACCAGTCGGTGATCGGGGTCAACAAGTACCGGCCCGCGAAAGAAGCGCCGATTGACGTGCTGAAGGTCGACAATTCAGCGGTACGGCAGTTGCAGATCGACAAGCTGGCGCGGTTGCGCGCGGAGCGTAACGCCGCCGTGGTCGAGGAGACATTGGCAGCGCTGACACGGTCGGCCGGAGAGCCCCCGCGTCCCGGGACCGCGACGGAGGGTAAGATGGGGGCTGGCAATCTGCTGGCGCTGGCCATCGACGCCGCGTGCGCCAAGGCGACGGTCGGGGAAATCTCAATGGCGATCGAAAAAGCCTTCGGCCGTCATCGCGCCGGGATCCGGGCGATCTCCGGCGTCTACAAGCAGGAGGTCGGCGCCATGAGCGACGCGGTCGATCGCGTGCTGCGCAGCGTTGCGAAATTCGAGGCCGATGAAGGCCGCCGCCCACGCATCCTGGTCGCCAAGATCGGCCAGGATGGCCACGACCGCGGCCAGAAGGTGATCGCGTCCGCCTTCGCGGACCTCGGCTTCGACGTCGATATCGGCCCGTTGTTTGCGACCCCGGCCGAAGCGGCGCGCCAGGCGGTTGAAAACGACGTGCACATCGTCGGCGTATCCTCGCTCGCTGCCGGCCACCTGACCTTGGTGCCGGAACTCAAGGCGGCGCTGGCGAAGGAAGGGCGTGACGACATCATGATCGTGGTCGGCGGCGTCGTGCCGCCGCAAGACTACGACGCCCTCAAGGCCGCAGGCGCCGAAGCGATCTTTCCGCCCGGCACCGTGATCGCCGAGGCTGCCGACACACTCCTGACGGCGCTCAACCGGCGACTGGGGCACGAGCGCGAGGCGGCGGAGTAGGGATATCAGCTGGCAGTCGAAGGTCTATTCGAGGGCGAAGCGCCTAACAACGCCTTTACTCAGCTTCGCCATTTTGGCAGAACGAAATACCCCTTTTTTGCGCCATCAAATCAATGGCCTACAAAGACCCACCTGCTTTGGCCGCCGTTGCGCTCTAAAATGCCTCGATGATACGCGAAGCAAAACTCATTCTGGAATGGTTGGCGGCGGCGGTCGCCGCTGCTCTCATGACCTGCGTCGCAGTTCAGGCGCCGGCCCAGACCTTCCCCGAGCGCACGATCAAGCTGATCGTGCCGGTGCCTCCGGGCGGCTCGACCGATGCGGTGGCGCGGCTCGTGACTTTGCGCATGCAAACGATCCTCGGGCAGCCGGTCATTATCGAGAATCAGCCCGGCGCCGGCGGCCTCATTGCGGCGCGGGCCGTCGCGGCCGCCAATCCTGACGGCTACACCCTCCTGATCGGCGGCATCGGCACGCTGTCGATCGGCCCGTCAGTCAAGACACCCGACTTCAACGTGGCGGCGACCTTCGCCCCGATCGCCACGGTGTCGACCGAGACCATGGTGCTGGTATTAAACCCCAAGGTGCCGGCGGACACGCTCGATGCCTTCGTGCGCTATGCCAAGGCCAGCGGCGGCAAGCTCAACTACGGCTCGGCGCCCGGCATCACGCCGCATTTCGTCTCCGAATTGTTCAAGCTCAAAACCGGCACCGACATCGTGCACATTCCTTACAAAGGCGCCGGACCGGTGGTCACCGATCTCCTTGCCGGCCAGATCGACATGGCATTCAACACCAAGTCGGTGTTGCTGCAGCTTGTCAAACAGGGCCGGCTCCGCGCGCTTGCGGTCACGAGCGCGGCACGCTGGCCGGAACTGCCCGAGGTGCCGACGCTAACGGAGGCCGGCATTTTTCCCTATCCCATCGAAGTGTGGTGGGGGATCGTCGGCCCGGCCGGCCTGCCGCGCGCGATCGTGGCGCGGCTCAATGGAGCGGTGAATGAAGCGTTGCGATCGCCTGAGCTGCGCACGAACTTCACAAATCTAGGCATCGAGCCGCGCACCAGCACACCCGAAGATTTTGCAACGCTGCTCGCGCAGGACGCGCCGCGCTGGTTCGACATCATCCGGATAACCGGGATTAAATTGGAATAAGCCGTAAGGATGGGTTTCGACGCAACGCACCGCCGGCGAATTCAGTTCCTGTCGTCGCCGCGGCTTCAAAACGCGTCGTCGCTGGGAGAAGCCCAGCGACGAGGCAGCAAGTAACTCAAAACGACCGACGTTAGCTCTGGTGTGCTGTCACGAACACGTGTATCCGCCATTTAGGGTCCACAGCGCAGTGCGAAGGAGCGCGGAATCCATAACCCTCGATCAGAGTGGTTATGGACTCCGGGTTCGCCGCGCAGTCCTGTCATCGGGCCGGCCGAAGGCGCGACCCTTGGCGGCGCCCCGGAATGACTCAGGCGGGTATGAAGCGGTAGCGTCACCGACCAGCGAAGTGGGGCCAGGTAGTTTGGAGCGCGATACAACTTTGTCGCACTACTTCTTCTGCTTCGGGCGTCCGGCGAGCAGTCGCTTGATGCGGTCCAGCACGACTTGAGGCTCATACGGTTTCGAGAGCGTCGGCCCCGCTTCGCACAACTCGCCCGCCGCATCGACGGCGCGGGCGTGATTACCCGCCAGAACAACGTGCGTCCAGGGCCTGGTGCTTCGTATGAATTGCGAGAGGGCAAATCCTCCCGCCGAGCCGGTTTTGCTGATCCCACACAAAACGACATCAACTTCAATCTCGGCGTGCTGGAGCACCACCAGCGCCTCGTCTGTATCAGCAGCCTCGATGACGTTGTATCCGCAATCCCGCAAGTACTCGGCAAGCATGACGCGGGCAATTACCTCGTCCTCAACCAGGAGCACAGTTTGGATCACTGCCGGTGACTGATGAGCCATCGTCACCGGCGCAGTTCTCCCAGTAGTTCTTCGATATGGCCGGCGATCCCACGCAGGTCGTACGGCTTTGGAAAGAACGCGTCGGCAGGATCCACATCGGTATCGACAGGGAGATCACCGGACGTAACGACGATCTTGAGTTCCGGGAGCGTCTCGCGCAGGAGCCGACTCAATGCGAGCCCGTCCATGGATCCCGGCAGGCGCACGTCGGTGAATACCAAATCGACGGGAACCTGGCTTTGCAACACGGCGATCGCTTCGTGCGCATTCTGTGCTTCGAGGACCTTGAGCCCGCGCCTGCGCAATTCGTCCGCCACCATCATTCGTGTCAGCACTTGGTCCTCGACAACGAGGACGTTGCGTGAGTGCAGCGACGCCGCAGGGAACGAGAGGACTTTGTCCAACATGATTGTTGAACGCACTGATGTGCATGGCGTTCCCCAGGTCCGGCAATAATCCGGTTTCCCGACAGCCTGCAAAGCGCGAGGCCGATCGCGGTCCGGACGGTCTGTCTGATCGGCGTGTTCCAGGCAGCACGTTATATTCTCGGCATCGCAGACGCGCATTGGAACCGAACAGCCGGGCGGTCACGGCCGGAGATGTCAGCGGTTCCCCCGCGTGAGGTAGCGAAGGAACCGCGATCTCGCTTGGCCTCCAGCTTGGCCCTCCATAACAGAGCGCCGCACGCCTGCTCGATGAAGCTTGACATTACGGCTTTGTAATGTTGAGACTGTAGCAAAGTACCCCTCACTATCGTATTGCCAGAATGAATAAGTTGCCGGAATGAATAAAATGCCTCTCAGCCCCGAATGGCGCCGGGCGCTGGAAATGCTCTCAAATGCGGGGGACAGCGGCAGCACGGAAGCTGTGCTCATCGAGCACGGGTTCACGTCTGAAATGCTGACAAGCCTTGTGCGCATCGGGTTCGCGATGATCACGAGGACAACCAATCAGGCTTCGCGAATTCGAATTACTGACGTAGGGAGGCGGGCGCTCTAGATTCCCGGGTTCCGTTTGGCGCCGGGCGCGGTGCCCCGAGTCCCGCGGCGAAATTCGTCGGTGGGTCCCGGGACATTGCCACGGCGTGATTTTCTTTAGAGTTTCAATCGGAACCGTTCGTTCGTAGCGCAGCGATTCGTCGCCATCTTGTGCGCAGCCTCGCAGCCAATACCGGATCGAATCCGCTCAGTCGATGACACTTGGCACTAGGGGGGCCCTGTGGATAGCGGGCATCGCCGTTATCTACCCTGGCCGAATCACATAAGGATGGTCCATCAGACCCGCTGCGGAGGCAGGGGGATCCATCAAACCCGCTCCAGGGCTGAGGGAGGTGTCAATGAGTTACACGCTGACCCTCGAACGATCCGAATACTCAGTGACTTGGTTGTCCCCGCAGCGGTTAGTCACCACGAATGTCGAGGCGGACCTGAAAAATAACTCGTCGCGAGGCAAAGCAGGGCCTCGCGTGCTCGCTAGGTTCCTGATCGCATTGTGCATTGCTATCGCTGCTATCTTGGCTTGGCAGCCCTACAGCGACGCGGCCAGGGAGGTGATCGCGAGTTCGTCACCGCAGGGAGGGCGGTTGGCAGCGCCGGCCGCACCCATTGCGCAGACCGCTACCGACGTGAACACGCCGGCCTCGCTGTCTCCCGATCAGCGGCAGCCCGAAGCGATGCCGCTCGGCCTCGCCGCGGTACAGCAAAGCCTCGATCCGATTACGATCGCCCAGGAGCAGATGACGCGCGACGTTAGCAGGCTGGAGGTAACCGAGCGGCACGTCCTCTACAAGATGTCAGACCTGCCGCGGCGCCCGGCCCCTGCCCAAGCACGAAAGCGCGGTTCGCGGCCCGCGCCGAAGATGACCGGTGCTGGCCTGAACACACATTACGCCGCGACCTCGTCGATCAGCTTCGGATCATCATCGCCGCTGCCGGTCTTATTGATGCATCGGGACACTGGCCACATGCGCACACAATCGTCAGCGGCCAGTCTGAGAAGCTCGGCGCCAGCAGCGCAGTTCAACCAAGCCTTGAAATCCATCTTGTCAAGGATCACCGGCATCCGATCGTGAATCGGTCGCGTGAGCGGACGAGCATCCGTCACGATGATCGTGCACGACGTCACAGGCTCGCCGGTTCTGTGTTCTTCCAGCGGTCGGCGCGATGCCACGCGATCACTGTCGCAGGCTTGAGAATGATTAATGCGTTGCGCACACTGGGCGTCAGGCCGTGGAGTCCGGCGAACACCAGTCGACCCGATGTTGCTGAAGACAAGGAGCTTCGGCGACTTACGCCGCAGCACCTTGAGCCGATGACGGAGTACGGGAATTTCGGCGTGCAGCGCAGGGCGGGACCGGAGCAGCTTGGCCACAACGCAACCAGACCAACCTGCAGAGATCGACCATCGCATCGAATATCACCCGATTCGCCCGCCACGGCCAGCCGGTTTGGGTTTGCAGTAGGGACCGGTGGTGGCGAGCGCTCCGTAGATCATGGCGAGGCCGAGATATTCCGTCAGCTCGAACGGCCCGATAGCGTTCGCGATCCAGTCGTACCTCATGGCCGACACGAGCGCGACCGTGTTGCCGACGAGCAGCGCCCACCACGCCCACGCCTCACCGCGACGGAAGGCCGTGACCGCGCTCGCGGTCGCCATCAGCCCGAACAAGACGCAATAGATGCCGTACATTCTGAAGAGCACGATCATGTATCCAGCCGCCAACGGAGACGTGCCTACGAGCTGCGACCAGGAGCCATTGGAGTAGCCTTCGTATCCGGCAGCTAGGATTGCCTTGCCACTTGGTCCCAGCAGGTGATCCGGCGATGCGGCCACCATCGCGCCCCACGCGATGTACGCCACATCCACGATGAGGATGAGAATCAAGGCAACGTCGCGCCGCTTCATGTAGGGAGCCCTCGGGTGAGTTTCATCATCCACCACATGCATGTGTGGCCGAAGTCGACGCCGGGGCCGAACATCATCGGGCAGGCGCCCGCGATAACGCTGATGTCGTGCCGACGGCAGTACTCGACCGCCGCCGGCGAAACGCTCGTTCCTTTCGCCAAGGATTGATGCATCCAAACGCGGCGCACCCCCGCATCGCTGCACTGGTGCACGATGCGCTCGGCGACATCAGGTCGCATGACGATTACCACTCCGTCGAGCCCACCCGGGATTGATGGCATGTCCGGATAACAGCGGTCACCGTCGAAGGTCTGCATGTGCGGATTGACCGCGAAGACATTGTGCCCGGTCGTCTTCAGCCGGCGATAAATCAGATTGGCGGCCGGGTGGTGGCTGTTGTTGTGCGACACGCCCGCAACGGCAATGCGCTTCTGACCGAGGAAGTCGTTCACCTTTGCTTCAAGGGTTGTCGGAGTCATAGGTTGCTCCGTATCCCGGACACTGCTTCAGCCGATTGAGATTCCGCGAGTGCGTCAGTCGTCCTGTGCCAAATGAATTGTCATTGGGAAACTCGCGCCGCGGACGCTTCAGCCTGCCGCGCGGCCGCGCAGATCGCCTCGGCGTCACTGGCCGAGAGCCGCGTCTCCGGACGCAGCAGCGTGTAGGGCCCGGGCATCTTGCCTGTCAACGCGTCCTGGCAGGACGCTGACAGCAGTGTTCGCTGCAGCTCCGGCTGATATGAGGCCCACTCCGAGAAGTTGACCGCCTTTCGCCCCGCAGTCACGCCGTACACCATGAGCCAGGACGCCGGCGCGATTTGCGTGTACCACGGCCACACGGTGTCGTTCGAGTGACAATCGCCGCACGCGCGATCCAGGACGGCCACCAATCCGCTCGCCGTTCCCACGTGCGCCCGAATCGTGCGGCTTGCATCAGTCGCCGGATTCGTGCGCTCAGGACGAACGAGTTGAGCAGTGGCGAAGACGACGACGAGGACAACGGCAGCCTGCTTCAATCGTCGGCTCATGGCTTCCTCCTGCTCGTCGCCGGAAATCGGAGGCAGCACCGCCCTCTCGCTGGACGATGGCGACGCAGAAGATGGTTTTCGAGCCCCGTACCCCCAATCGTGGCGTCGCGCTTTGACCTGGATCAAAAACGGGAAAAAGGTTTGCGCCTGATTGCGGAGAGTCCGTTAGAGTCCCGGGCTGCCCTCGGCTCCATGAAGGCTGCGACCGGAGTGCCTCAGATAGCTGCCGACTTGGTGCGCCGTCCAAGGCGGCAGAGTCGGGCCCGTTGCGGGCCCTGACGCTCTTCCCGGAAAGACCCGTAAGGGTGTAGCTTAAGCATCGGCGTCACCATCGCAACCGTGAAAGCGAGGGTACATGAATTTACGGCCCCAGTTTCTCCTGGCGATGACATTGGCAGGGGCGGTTGCTACACCTGCACTTGCTCAAACAGCGGCGCCCTCGGTCGGGTTGTCCAGCAGCACGGAGCAAAGTACCGCGTCGATTCCGGATTTTTCCGGCCTTTGGCTGCATCCCGGGCTCGGATTTGGCCCGCCACTCTCGGGTCCGGGCCCGGTGCGAAACAAGACGCGGTTGCCCTCCGGCGCGAGCGACTTCAGACTCGTGGTCGGCGATTACACCAATCCGATTCTGAACCCCGAGGCGGCGGAGGTGGTCAAGAAGTTCGGCGAAATCTCGTTGTCCGGCCGGATTTTTCCGGACCCGGACAATATGTGTCTGCAGAACCCCGTTCCCTACATCTTCTGGAACTTCAACGTCCAGCTGCTGCAGCAGCCAGACAAGGTCACCCTCATCTACCCGCACGACAGCGACTTCCGCGTGGTGCGGCTGAACCAACCTCATCCCGCAACAGTGATCCCGTCCTTGCACGGGGACTCGGTGGGCCACTACGAAGGCGATACGCTGGTCATCGACACCGTGGGGATCAAGCTCGGGCCGCATAGAATGATCGATCGTTTCGGCACGCCCTATACGCAAGCCTTGCATGTGGTCGAGCGCTATCGTCTGCTCGACTACGAAGCCACCAAGGAAGCGCTGGAACGGGCCGAGAAGGAATGGCCGCGCGTCGGCGCTATCGATCCCAACTACAGGGGTAAGGGCTTGCAACTCGAATTTACGGTCGAGGATCCAGGCGTCTTCACCATGCCGTGGTCGGCGACGATCACGTATGGCCGCAACGCGAACCAATCATGGGACGAACGTATTTGCGCTGAGAATGTGCAGCACGACTATCAGTACAACTACTTCTCCGAGAAGGACGCGCACCTTCCGACTGCCGACAAGCCGGATTTCTGATCGAAGCAGGCCAAGAACGGGCCTTCTCTCGGTCTGTCCGGGATCGTTATCGACGTCGCGGGGAGGTTGCGCGCCGCGACGGCAAAGATCGAGTCGTCAGTCTCAGTCAGATTGCCACCTCGCGGCGAAAGAACGGTGCTATCGCACGGGCATCGGCGGTCGCAGCACCGGTTCGGCCTCCGGCTGAGGCGTGGCTTGCGGTTGTGGTTCAGGTAGCGTCGGCACGGAAGGTGCAGCGGCTTGCGGCAACCGGGGCGTTGCTGCGGCTTGGGGGGGCGGAAATGGCGGCATCAACTTGCGCGCTGGCGCTGCGGCCGGCCGTGGCGCTGACGCTGATATCTTGGGCCGCAGGTTCTGCTCAGAAGCCTTGGCAATGTCGCGGGCCATTTGTTCCTGGCTGGCCTTGAGCTGCTCGATACTGGCTTCGAGCTGCTCGATGCTGGCTTTGAGCTGCTTGATCTCTTGCCCCGCGGTTGCGAGATCGCCCGCCATCGACTGGAGCAACTGCGCCGATTCGGGAGATGGGGCGGCGGTCGGTGCGACGCCTTCCAGGGTGGTCTGAGCCGGAGGTGCCGGTGGCGGAGGTGCTGCCTTTGCTGCGGATGCTTGAATGGTCGGCGGGTTCGGTTGCTCGTGGAGCCCGGGGTTTTCCAGCAGTGGCGATGAAGTCAGGACGAGCCTCGACGCCCACCTCGCGATAATCTGTCTGGCTGCATCGCCGTGGGACTGCCAAGCGATGACAGCGACACCGACGCACGCTACCAACAGGAAGCCAGTGAAGGCGCGTACCGCCCTCGTGCCAATTGACGGTCGGTCGCCTGTAACCTCGACATCGCGGACGGTAGCAGCGCGAAACGTCATATCGACCAGTGGAACCGTTGAGCTACCCGGGAGGTCAGATCCCGCGCGGGCCTGCGGGTTCGTAGGATGGCGAAAGGTGCGCGCCAGCTTGGAAAGCTCTTCATCCGTGGGCGCGACTTGGACCACATCGGGCGCGACCACAAGGACATCGTGCGGATCATCGGTTTGTTTCAGGTTCTGCGTGGAATGCATTGGCGCTCCGTACTCACTCCCATGTCACCGCATAGGCGGCTCGCGGATTTACGGTAGATCGACGACGTTCCTTCCCACACTTCACTCCGGTTTGACCAAAGCAAGGCGGTACGATGAAGAGTATGGGGCCGCTTATGGCAGCAGCATTCGGGAACTCGGCTTAGGGAGATCTACTTAAATAGCGTCGCCCATCTCGCGCCACACCGCCAGCGAAGCCGCCGCCGTTCCGGGTGCACCGTACATGAACTCTTGACGCGGGTTGTCGGCGTCTCCATCGATCGCTTCACCTCAGATAGCCGCCAACTTGCCGCGTCCCGGCGTCGGCAGAGTCGCGCCAGAGCACTCAAATCGCTTGCACGACAGCCGCTGTGGATGGCTTGAGCACATGCCTTATCGCCTCTGTGACCAGCGCATGATGGAGAACGCGACAATCGTTCGCTCGCGCCGGAACTCCGACAGAAGCACATCCACTTCGTCAGGAATTTTCGAACGATTATGCCGTTCGGAGGCGAATATGCGAAGATCATCTTGAGTGATGTATAAAGGCTGACAACGTGCTGAAGCGGTTTCAAGTCAAGGACCGGTCCGTCACCACGATGTTCGACGCCCCGAATTCGGAAGCTTGGCGCGCGCTTCGGAAGGACCGTGCCAACATCAAGGGGTAGTGTATAGTTCGCGAAGCATTCCACCGAGCGTTGATAAAAAAAAGCAGAAGAGGGCGTCCACTTGCGACGGTTGAGGACTCATCGCGCCCAGAGTGAGCTGCGAGGATCAGCTATTGCAAAGGCATACCGTTCATATGGGAGCATGATTCATTTTCAGTTTGGAGAGCTTCACCTCGAAGCTGTTGGAAAACGCACATACCATCGCGGTGAATCCGGACTGATGATCGAAATCGCTGCGGGGAAGATCGCCCGCTGGTATCAATGCCTGCGACCAGTAACAGTAGTCGCGCAGTGAGAGGGCGACGGTGGCCGTGCCAACGCGGACGTTATGGCGCGACTGTCAGTGAGCAGAAGAACTATTCACTTAAAAGGTCGCCAATCGCCAAGACCAGGTCGCAACGGAACTCATCGGTCGCTTGCCCGGCGGGATCTTCGATTCGGTGGTAACAAGCATTGTTTCCGAACTGCCTGTTTTCAAACTTGCCATTGCGATCTTGAACAATTTGGGCGCGAACCTTTTTGCCAAGAAAGTTATAAAGGGTTTTGGCCCTGGCCTCGCTGCAAGAATAAATTATGGCCGAGCCGCTGTCTTCGACCGCACCGGTGGCAATCGCCTCTTTGAGGCAGTCGCTCACTCCCGCCAAAGTCAACCCTTGCGGATTTATCTGCGCATGGCCCGAAACGCTCACAAGTACAAAATACAGTGCCAACGCGCATCCACCCGAGCTATGCCGTCCCATATTTCGTCTCCACCTCGATACCGACGCTCTTGAGAAAAGCCGTCGGCAGAATTCCGCCGGCGCACACGATGACGGCATCATTTTTGATCTTCATGTGCCGTCCCCTCTGCTCGATCTCGACATCGTGGCGACCGATTTTTTTGACGCTGGATTGAAGCACGATACGAAGCTGGCCGGATTTCTCTGCGATCTCGACCCGCTCCCGATTTTTCAATTTGGCGCGCGAAAAGGCCTCGCTCCGGTGGGACAGGGTCACGGTGGTCCCGGGTTGCTCAGCTATGCTGGCAGCGGCTTCGAGCGCACTGTCGCCGCCCCCGACCACCAGCACGTGGCGGCGTCGATACTGTTGAGGGTCGATCAAGCGGTAAACCACTTTGGCCTGATCCTCCCCTTCCACTTCCAGCTTTCGCGGCGTGCCCCGTCGTCCGATGGCAAGCAACACGGAGGACGCTCTGTAAGAGGCACGGGTTGTCCGGACCTCGAATTCGGAATCGGATTGCGTGATTGCTTCGACTTGCTCGCCGTAATTGATCTTCAGCCCAGTCTTGCGTGCGACATCCTCCCAAAACCGGAGCAGTTTTTCCTTGCTCACTTCTTTAAACTTGACCTTACCGACCAGCGGTAGGACGGCGGGCGCGGTCATGACGAGCTTGCCGCGCGGGAAATGCGCCACGGTGCCGCCGAAGGTATCCTGCTCGATGGTCAAAAAGCGGAGCTTGTGCTGCATGGCAGCGAGACTCGCCGAAATGCCCGCCGGTCCGGCACCTACAATGATCACATCATATGTGCTGGAAGGTCGACGGCTATCCAGTTTTCGTATGGAATCGATGGCTTGGCGCCCCTGTTCGATCGCATTGCGGATGAGATAGGTATTGGGCCTCCGCATTTCCCGACTCCGCTCCTTTTTGCAGGAGCATGGCGGCTCGCGAAAAATCGCCCGTTCGAACGGCTTGGTCCGCCGCACGCATCGTTGCACTCTCGTCGCTGTTCACCTGCGCAAACGGTACCCCGCTGCCGCCAATAACCGCAGCGAGCGATATTGAAACCTGCAACGAGCAACGCGAAAGGTTGCGCAACGCCATGATTTTCGTATTGCCTCTCAATCCAAACTTTCAGGAAAACGCCGTGTCTGAATGATACCGCGAGCAAAGCGGCAAATTGGGCTTGCGATCGGATCGACGATGTAAACCGCAATCGTGTTGCATGCGAATGCGGCAGAATCGTAACTTGACCGCGCATCGTCGCGCCGGGTTCGTGCGGTCGATCAGCCGGCTCGGGTTCAGCCGAACCATGGGCCCGCTGAAAACATTTCACTCTATTTCAATTAATTATCAGCGTTGATTCGTGCCTGACGCAATCGACCGGAAGTAGCAGATCGCGTGGGCAGAGCGGCGTCGGGATCGGCTGTCAGGAAATTGTCAGGCGCCATAAAACGGTCCGTCTTTATTCAAGCTGCCGCCCCTGCGGCAGTTTCGAATTAAACTAATTCGGGAGTGGACCGGAACCCTGCGGTTCTGAGGTTACTGTAATGGGCGGGGTAACGGCTTGGGGGACAATGACCGATTCAGCACTTTCAGAATTGCCAGTCGAGCGCTTCGCCGTGCGGCGGCGACCTGCGGTTGCCGGCACCGCTGTTGCAGCGGCGTGCGCTAGGACAGGTGCAAAACGGGGTTTCGATCAGTATCGAACGCGTAGTTGGGCAAATGCCCCACCCTTGATTTTCGCCACTGCGCTCGTCGCGGTCCTTTGGATCAGCTGGCTCAATCGCGATGATAGCGGTCTTACTCCTGAGAGCGGTGCGGGATACTGGCTCGGCATCGTGGGAAGCAGCCTTATGGTTCTCCTGCTGCTCTATCCGCTGCGCAAGCGCGTACGGTTTTTGCGGCTGCTTGGCACGGTCGCGTTCTGGTTCCGCGCTCATATGGTTCTCGGCATACTCGGCCCGACGTTGATCCTTTTGCACGCAAATTTCCGGCTTGGGTCGATCAACAGCAATGTGGCCCTCGCGGCGATGCTGGTCGTAGCGACAAGTGGAATCATCGGGCGATACCTATACGGCAAGATCCACCTTGGGCTGTACGGACGCAAAGCGGTCGTACGCGAAATCCTTGCCGATGCCGATGCACTCAAGGGGCTTATCGGCGCCGGCCTACCCATTGCCGACCGAGTCATTGCGCAGCTTTAACGTGTTTGCGCAACTGGGCACGACGGCGCCCAAGGGCGTTCTCGCCGGTCTTATTTTTCTGCCGGTAATCCGTTGGCGTGCAAGTCGTGTCCGTGCGCGGCTGGTGGCCGATGCCCGGCAGGTCATCTCAGTCGAAGGCAAGCGGCTCGGATGGTCGCGAAAGATCAGGCGCCGACAGCTTGCCGCCATCGTCGACCTGGTCACACTGCACGTGGCGGCCGTCCGCAAAGCCGCGGCCTTTGCGCTCTACGAGCGCCTGTTCGGGCTTTGGCATGTCTTCCACTTACCATTGTTTTTCTTGCTCGTGATTGCCGCCATCATTCACATCTTCGCGGCGCACTTCTTCTAACGCGAGGCTCGGCCATTGCACCGGCGCCTCATGCAAATGCTCACGGTCGGAATACTTCTCGCAGGCGCTGCCGCATCAGTTGCACGGTCGCAGAATTTGTTTGAAAGGCTCGTCATCCCCGGGCCCGTCGTCGAGGGACACGCTAAACTCGAAAAGGACTGCGGCAATTGTCACGAGCCATTCTCACGAAAATCTCAGACGCGGCTGTGCCTCGCATGCCACAAGGAAACGACCGCGGATCGGCTGGCACGTCGGGGATTTCACGGACGGCAACCGGATGCCGCAAAGCAGGACTGCACCCACTGCCACTCCGATCACAAGGGCCGGAAAGCCGACATCGTCCAGCTCGACCGCGAAACATTCAATCACGCTTTCACGAATTTCGAGCTGCGCGATGCTCACAAGGCGGTACAGTGCAGCGGCTGCCACCTGCAAACTGTGAAGTTTCGCGACGCGCCCGGGCGCTGCTACGATTGCCATAAGGCGAACGATCCCCACAAAACTCGCCTCGGCGATAAATGTGAGAGCTGTCATTCCGAGACCACGTGGCGGCGCGTCTCACCGTTCGACCACGACAAGACGAGGTTTCCGCTTCAGGGCGCCCATCGCGCCGTCGTATGTTCGGCGTGCCACATCGGCGAGCGCTACAAGGGGATTGGCGCCGCATGTGTCGATTGCCACCGGATTCAGGACGTTCACACCGGACGATATGGCGGCAAGTGCGAGAGCTGCCACGATCAGAACAAGTGGATCACGATCCACTTCGATCACAACCGCGAGACAAAATACCCCCTCAGAGCCGCCCACGCGAAGGTCAAGTGCGACGCGTGCCATACGGGCGATCTCTATCGCGACAAGCTGGCGACCACCTGTATGTCGTGCCATCGCAAAGATGACCGGCATAACGGCCAGCTTGGAAGCCGCTGCGAGCAGTGTCACAACGAAACCACGTGGCGACGCGTAACTTCCTTCGATCACGACGTCACTCGATTTCCGTTGATCGGGCGCCATGCCGTGGTGCCCTGCGAGGAATGCCATCGCTCACCGACCTTCAAGGGCGCGCCGCGGAATTGCGCCTCCTGCCACCCCGACCAGCATCATGAAGGACGCCTCGGGGCGAATTGCGCGCAATGCCACAACCCAAATGGATGGACGCGATGGCGCTTTGATCACGATGCGCAAACCCGTTACCCGCTGACAGGGGCGCATCGAGGCCTTAATTGCCACGCCTGCCACGTTACCAAGAACGTGACGAAGATCTCCCTGTCCACGGATTGCTATTCGTGCCACCGCCGGGATGATGCGCATCGCGGTTCGTTCGGACAGGCATGCGAGCGCTGCCATACGACCAGTTCATTCAGGCAGCTTGGCAGGCGACCATGAGAGCCGGCCACGCCCAGAAAGTTCGACTTACGCGATCGAACGGATCAATTCCGGTTGCGACCGACGTCCGGCAGGGTCGCGATCGCGGCCGTTATGGCTTCTCCGGGCCACGAGTTGATCAGGGGCTCCATGATATCCATGATCGCCTAGTGAAATTGCTGCCGCGGTTGAACCGCTTTGTACGCCGGCTTACGCGCGATTTGGATTGCGGCGAGGATTTGATCCAGGAAACCTTTCTGAGAGCTCTGACCCACTTGGATCAATGGCAACCAGGCACCAGGCTCGACAGTTGGATATTTCGTATCGCACAAAATCTCTGGATCGACCATGTGCGGACGGAAAAGATCCGCGGCCATGTCGTCGATGTTGGAGTTATCGATCATCTGCTGAGTTTCGACGGTCGGGCCGCCGCAGAAAATCGGCTCATCCTCCAGGAATTACGGAAGGACATCGCTCAGTTGTCAGCTGAGCACCGCAACGTGATCAGGCTGGTCTGCGAGGATGGTCTCTCGTACAAGGAAACCGGTAAGATTCTCAACTTACCAGCCGGAACGGTCATGAGTCGGCTCGCTCGGGCGCGACATGCGTTGCAAAAGGTCAAGGGCAAGTCAACGAACGAAATTGACTGTAGGCCCCAGACGTGACGGCGACGACAACGATTTTTTCGCCGGGCATGCAGGCGAACGCGCCTTGAAACGACATGTTTCTTGATACACTTGGGTCAGCCAATCCGAGCATTTTCGCAATGTCGGTGCGCGCCCCATTCGTAACCGTCGTCAATACATGATTTCCGCCCGCAAACGCGACCACTGTGAGTGCAGAGCCTGGCGCGGTCGCGTCCGTCACCCAGCCCTTGATGGTTACACGGTCATTTTCGAGCCGCTTGATATCCTCAATTGCGCCCTTCACATCCGAAGTGCCGCGAAGACCGGCAGTTTGTACCGCCACCATTAAACTGGCGGCGTCCGACACGGTAGCATTTGCTAGAATGGCGATTGCCGGGCTCTGCGGCGCCATTGTCGGCGCAGTCGCCCACAACACCATGAAGAATCCCGCCATAGCGGCGGCGCTGCCCACCATCCCTGTCATCCACCGCCGAACCGACCTTGCGGCGCTTTCTTTTGATCGCTGCGGTTTCTTCAATGTCGGTTGAGAGGCGCCGCCAGCGCGCATCTCAGTTCCGGCGAGCATTGCAGCCTGCAACGAAGCCGGGAGCAGTCGATGAGAACTTTGCGGCGAATCACGGCGAGTCGGGAAATGCGGCTCTCTCTTTGGCAAGGCGCGCCTCCGCCGATCCGTTCTACCTGCGGCTCGTAATGGCGCCTTGACTTGCTTTCCAGCGCCCCTCGGGATCGCAATCGCCCCGATCAACCTCGTGGCGCTGCTGCGAGTGTAATCACCGGAAAGGCCACATCATGGCGGCGGGGCCATTCGACCCTACGCAACACGCACAGGTTTCTGCTTGTCGCGCTAACTACATTGCAACTGTATGAAGAAGGCGTCGGATGAATTCGAGCGATGTGCATGCGCCTGTGAATTTATTTGGAATAATTCGCCGCGCTGTTCGTTTGCAATCTCCGATCCGAACCGCCGCCGTTAAATCGCCCATTCGGAGCCCATCCGGATTCGCGATGCAGTCCCAATTTGATGCGACGAACCGACGTACGGCAAGCTAAGGCAGGGCGCTCGACGAGCTTCCTATTTGTAACTGCATTTACAATAACCGGAGGAACTCGATCAAGAGTTTGGCGCGGAGTCTCAGTTGCATGGGGAGACCTTGAAGAGGTCAGCAACGTCGTAAATGGGGGGTGGTGGGGGATGGCGTCGATCTCGTGGAGATCGTCAGCTCTGATGTCGTTGGCGGTTGCGGCAGCCGTAATGCTCGGCGCCACGCCGAGCCGTTCGCAATCTGCGTTGACGACATCATTCAATCACTTCTCGACCGGATTTCCGCTCACCGGGGCCCATTCGGGCGTCGACTGCACATCGTGCCACGTCAACGGGCGCTTCAAGGGTACGCCGAAGCAGTGTTTCGCTTGTCATAACGGAACGAGCGCGCAGGGAAAACCGCCATCGCATCCGCAAGCGACGAATTTCTGTGAAGGCTGCCACCTGACGGCGGCGTGGCGCGACCTGCGTTTCATCGATCATGTTCAGACGAATGCGCCCTGCGCGACCTGCCACAATGGCACGATCGCGGTCGGCAAGCCGGCGAATCATGTGGTCACCAATGCGCCATGCGGGAGCTGCCACCGCAGCACGATAAGCTATGGTGGCGCAACCAGCTTTAGTCATGCCGGAATTACGGCGACTTGCGCGAGCTGCCACAACGGTGTTGCGGCGCTCGGCAAGCCGGCCAATCACGTTCAAACCACGCTGCCGTGCGAGAGCTGCCATAAGAGCACGACGACATGGATCGGCGCGACGTTCACGCACGCGGCAACCGATACGAATTGCTCAAGTTGCCACAACGGGAGTGGCGCGGTGGGCATGACGACGCCGCCGCACATCCCGGTGGCGGGCGTCGAGTGCAGCAATTGCCACGTCAATACGGCGCCGAGCTTCGCAACCTATACGATGAACCACGCTGCGGTCAGCGCCAGCCGATGCGACGCCTGCCACAACGGGTCGTTCACGGCGGAGGGAAGCAAAGGCGCGCAGGGTACGGCATCCTTCCCCGGCCATGTGGCAACCGGCGGCCGCGATTGCATCACCTGCCACGCGGCCGCTGCGTCGACGTTTGCGAGCTGGCAGGGTGGAGCGTTCACCCACGCGGCGACTGATACCAACTGTTCGAGCTGTCATAACGGCACAACGGCGACCGGCATGACGACGCCGCCGCACATTCCGGTGAACGGAGTTCAATGTAGCAACTGCCATACCAATACGGCGGCAAGCTTTACCTCCTACACGATGAATCACAGCTCGGTCAGCGCCAGCCGATGCGACGCCTGCCACAACGGCTCATACACCGGTGAGGGAACGAAGGGCGCGCAGGGCACGGCTTCGTTCCCCGGCCACCTAGCGACCGGCGGCCGCGATTGCATCACCTGCCACGCCGCCGCTGCGACGACGTTTGCGAGCTGGCAGGGTGGAGCGTTCACCCACGCGGCGACCGATACCAACTGTTCCAGCTGCCATAACGGCACCACCGCGACCGGTCTCGTTACCCCACCGCATATTCCGGTGGCGGGAGTCCAATGCAGCAATTGCCATACCAATACGGCGCCGAGCTTCACGTCCTATACGATGAACCATGGCGCGGTGAGTGCCAGCCGTTGTGACGCTTGTCACAACGGCTCTTACACCGGCGAGGGCACGAAAGGCGCGCAGGGAACGGCGTCGTTCGCGGGCCATGTCCCGACGGGCGGCCGCGATTGCGTCGCGTGCCACGCGACGGCAGCGTCGACATTCACAAGCTGGAGCGGCGGCGCCTTCGTCCACGCCGCAACCGATACGAATTGCTCGAGCTGCCACAACGGCACGACCGCCACCGGCATGACAACGCCGCCGCACATTCCCACGGCAGGAGTTCAGTGCAGCAACTGCCACACCAACACGGCAGCAAGTTTCACGACCTACACGATGAACCACGGTTCGGTCAGCGCCAGCCGCTGCGACGCCTGCCACAACGGCTCCTACACCGGCGAGGGCACGAAAGGCGCACAGAGCACGGCGTCGTTCCCCGGCCACGTGGCGACCGGCGGCAAGGACTGCGTGACATGCCATGCGAGCGCGGCCTCGACCTTCACCAGCTGGCAGGGCGGAACATTCGCGCATGCGGCCACCGATACCAACTGTTCGAGCTGCCACAACAGCACAACGGCGACCGGTATGGTAACGCCGCCGCACATTCCGGTGGCCGGGGTCCAGTGCAGCAACTGCCATACCAATACTGCG
>Ga0126369_10000867_pt1 | contig 20485 bp, 18 predicted proteins | sample PanSoiMetaPlot_1_FD_109646 | JGI IMG/M metagenome (GOLD analysis project Ga0126369, IMG submission 109646) | Tropical forest soil microbial communities from Panama - MetaG Plot_1 | ecosystem: Environmental > Terrestrial > Soil > Tropical forest > Bulk soil | place: Panama | collected 2016-02-17 | reverse complement strand
CGCCGGCGCGGCGGGAAGGCTTGAGGACGTAATGGCTCACATGCGCGCGGACCACACCTCGGCCGAGGACGCGGGGCGGATCGCCCAGGACGCCGGTGTGAAAACGCTTGTACTCTCACATATCGGCCCCCCGTTCGTCAGCGACGCGTCATGGCAGGCTACTGCGGGGAAACATTTCGGGGGAGAGATTATTGTCGGCCATGATCTAGCGGTGATCTAGCGGAACTCTGCGACAGCAGGTGGGGTAAAGACCGTCCACTGCGGCTAACATTGAGACCGACCCGTCTTTGGTGGCAGGACATCACCCGCCGGCGAGCGCGTGTAACTGGGACGGGAGCGTGATTAGAGCTGAGCGATGATGCCGCGCTTCATCACAAAGTCGTCGCGTTTGTATTCCGGGCGCGGTGCTGGAAACGCTCCGCCGCTGAGACTGGCGTCTCGCATTCGATCCAACCGGAAAAGCTTCCAGTTGAAGTATTGCCTGGATGCGCTGGCGCCATCGACCTGGAACGCCCGCAAGAGCAATTGACCGTTGGAGCCGTACCCGAGGGCGTGCGGTTCTACCACTCGCAGCCCGGGATCGTACCATAACGAGACCAGACGACGACTTTCGATGGCCGCGATCAGCACGGACTGCATACTGATCACCTATGGAGACGATAGAGAGTCTAACGATTGTAACAGGCTTGAATGTCCAATGCCAATCACATAAATATTCTTATATGGTTTTATGCAGTGGGGCGCGCAATGAAGACTACTGTGGAAGTTCCGGACGATCTCTACCGGCAGGCCAAAGCGGAGGCGGCCCTGCGTGGCCGCAAACTCAAGGACTTGATCGAGGAAGGGCTGCGGCTCGTTCTCGAAGCTCCGCGCAAGACCCATCGAAGTCCGAGCCTGACCGCGTTGACGAAGCGCGCACGGGGCGTGATCGATTCCGGCATCTCCGATCTCGCGTCAAATCCCGAACACCTTAAGGACTTCGGTCGCGATGGCCGCCATCGTTGACACGGGACCGCTCGTCGCCTTGTTCGACCGGGCAGAACGACACCACCACTGGGTCACCCGGCGCATCGAAGAACTCGAACCGCCGCTCCTCATTTGTGAACCGGTGCTGACCGAGGCAAGCTATTTGCTCCGGCGTTATTCGACAGCACAGGACGCCCTGCTCGGACTCCTCCACAATGGAGCACTCAGCATTGCCTTCCGGATCGAGGAACATGCCGATACGTTACGCAAGCTGCTTCAAAAATATCGGGACACACCGATGTCCCTTGCCGATGCCTGTATCGTACGCATGGCCGAAATCCACGAACATCATGCAATCCTGACATTGGATTCCGATTTCTCGGCCTATCGGAAACATGGTCGGGCGCCGCTTGCGCTCATTTATCCGAAAGGTGCCTGACCGCCACCCGCCCCAATCTCCACGCGCAAAGCGGCCCCCGCCGGCAGCACCGGCGGGGCTCGTGCCCGGTTTTCCCCCTCCGCCCGATCATCCGTCCGTCAGCGCATTGTTGGCAAACCCGCTGATCTGTACGTCGTAGCCGAACGGATCGGTCATGTGCAGGCTGTAGAGGCCGCCATCGCGGACGTTTTCGACACCCAGCGATTTCAACTCGGCCTTGGCCTTTTCGCGGTCGAAGTCCGCCACTGTGTAGGCGACGTGGTCGATCACCGCCTGGACCTTCGGGCGCGGCGCTTCGCCGGCCGCCGGCGGCGGATTGAGATCGCGGGTGCGGAAGATGAGGTGCGTCAGCGGCACGTCTTTGGCGGTGACGCCGTACGGCTGGTCGCCCCTCTTGCCGAACGGCAGCGCGACATCCTTATCGCGGGCGCCAATCTGATCGAGGTTGAAGACCTTGGAGTACCAGTCCGCGGCCTGCCGGAAGTTCGGGCAGGTGTAGGAGATGTGATTGACGAGCGCGGCTTTGAGCCCTTCCGTTTCGGCGGCGCCAGCGCCGCCGGTCGCATAGGCCGTGGTTGCCGCGGCGGTGAGCGTTTTGATGAGCTTGCGGCGACTGATCTTGCCCTGCTCGAACGCGTTGAGCTGATGTGCGACGAACCCTTCCATGACGATGCTCCTTCTCGCTCAGCGCCGGAACGCGTTCTCGGCTTCCGCCGATGCGATCTGCACGTAGTAGCCGAATGGGTCGAACACATGTAGGCTGCCTTCCCGGCCGCCCACTTCGAGGCCCTTCGCCTTGAGGGCGCCGCGCACTTTCTGCTCATCCCAGTTCGCGATGGTGTAACAGACGTGGTCGACGACAGCCCGCGACGGCTTGGCGTCGGTCGGTGTCGTGCGCGCCACGATGAACGAGCCGCCTTTGCCGGGCTCAGGACCGAACATCAAATTCGCCCGCTTGCCGTTGTCCTTGCCGGGCGTGCTCTCCATGCCGAGCAGGGAAGTGTAGAAGTTGCGCGCCTTGGTGTAGTCGGGGCACGAATATGAAATGTGATTGATGCCGATCATCTCGAAGCCGCGGGTCGCCTGGGCGTTGGCAGCTTCGCCCGCGCCGTAGACCATGGCGGCGAGCGCGACGGTTTGACAGAATTCGCGGCGCCCCACCTTACCGCTTTCGAAGTCCTTGACGAGACCAGCAATGAATCTTTCCATGCTGCGATCCTCCCGATGAATCGACATCTGCTGCCGATTGGCGCCAAGGCTAACATTTCGCCGGGAGGGGCAGAAGGCGGTTCATTAGGCGCGCACGGCGCAGGCAGCGTTTGCGGGTAGGGCAGCGGCGAGAAAATCGAAGCAACTGCAGCCCGGATTGAGCGTAGGCGAAATCCGGGACTGCCTTTTATCAAGATAGCAAGGCCGCTCCCGGGTCTCGCTGCGCTCAACCCGGGCTACAGTTTTTCATTCGGTGGAAATGCCGGGTCCCCCGAGCCCTCTCACTCCGCGGCGATCTGCACCTCGGGAGCCGCGGCGCGGATGTCGGCATCGACGTGGTTTTCGAACGCCACGAAGTTGTTCTGGAACATGGTGACGAGGCTGCGCGCAGTGTCGTCGAACTCCGCCTTGTTCTGCCAAGTCTTGTGCGGATAGAGCAGATGCGGCTCGACACCAGCGAGCTGGGTCGGCACCGAAAAGCCGAAATAGGGATCGGTGCGGAACTTGGCATTGCGCAGTGACCCGTTGAGCGCAGCGGCAAGCAGCGTACGCGTCACCTTGATCGGCATGCGCCTTCCGACGCCGTATTTGCCGGCGGTCCAGCCGGTGTTGAGGAGCCAGCAATCGACCTCGTGGGCGCCAATCAGCTCGCGCAGCAGATTGCCGTAGACCGACGGATGGCGCGGCAGGAATGGCGCGCCGAAGCAAGTGGAAAATTCTGGCTGCACTCCCACCAGTCCCTTCTCGGTGCCGGCGACCTTTGCGGTGTAGCCGGACAGGAAGTGATACATGGCCTGGGCAGGCGTGAGCTTCGCAATTGGCGGCATCACCCCATAGGCATCCGCCGTAAGAAACACGACGTTGTTCGGCATTCCAGCGCGGCCGGTGCGTGAGGCATTCGGAATGTAATCCAGCGGATAGGCGGACCGGGTGTTCTCGGTCTTGCCGTCGTCGTCGAAATCGCAGATGCGGGTCTCGGAATCGAAGATGACGTTTTCCAGAATGGTACCGAAGCGCAGCGTGGCCGCGTGAATTTCAGGTTCGGCCTCCTTGGAGAGCTTGATGCACTTGGCGTAGCAGCCCCCTTCGAAATTGAACACGCCATTCGGGCCCCAGCCATGCTCATCGTCGCCGATCAGCGTCCGATTAGGGTCGGCCGACAGGGTGGTCTTGCCAGTGCCGGATAGACCGAAGAACAACGCGACATCACCGTCCCTGCCGACATTCGCCGCGCAGTGCATCGGCATCACGCTTTCGGCCGGCAGGTAATAATTGAGCGTGGTGAAAACCGACTTCTTCATTTCGCCGGCGTAATAGCTGCCGCCGATCAGGATCATGCGCCGCGTGAAATCGATCGCGATGACGGTTTGGCTGCGCACGCCGTGTCGTTTGGGATCGGCCTTGAAGGACGGCAGGCACAGGATGGTGAAATCCGGCACATAGTGCGAAATTTCGGAGCGGTCAGGCCGGATCAGCAGCGTGCGAATAAACAACGAATGCCATGCCAGCTCGGTGAACACCCGGGCTTTGATGCGATATTTCGGATCGGCCCCGCCATAAAGGTCCTGCACGTAGAGCTGTTTGCCTTTCGCGTGCTCGAGAAAATCTTTGTGCAACAACTCGAATTGAGCCGGAGTTAACTTGCCGTTCCGCTCCCACCAGATGGTCTTTTCCGTGTGCTCGTCGCAGACCACGAACTTATCTTTGGGGCTGCGGCCGGTATGGATGCCGGTTTCCGCGCACAGGGCGCCGCCCTGGACCACATGGGCTTCACGGTTCGCGAGCGCGTGTTCGTAAAGCGGGGCCTCGGTCAAGTTCCAATGGATGGCGGCAAGATCCGAAAATCCGAATTGATCAGCGCCATGTGCGCTGTTCCGCAAACCTGTCTCCTTCACGGCAGCCCTCCGTGTACAGCCCGGCCCCTCACCGCCGTTCCTCCGGGAATCGGAGGTCGGAAGCGGTCCCGGAAGCTGAATTGCACACCCGGAACCGGGGGCGGTGCATCTATACCGACCCCAGATAGCTCTGCCAAGATTAATCGCTTCGAAGGGTTTATGATCACCGCAAAGGCCAAATGTCTGGGAGTTGCTTCAAATGTCAGGCAGGAACTACAGGCTTCGCGATAACGCCAGGAGCGCCGCAAACGACGAAACGCGATTATGGGGCATTTGGACGCAGCGACTTTGTTAAAGGCTGTGCTTTTTCAGTGACACCCAGCCAACCCGACAGTGCGCGATCAGGTCCGACGAACCGATACCGTAGCTCTATGCAGAACCGAAAACGGCCGGCTTCTTGGCGGGTGGTTGTTGGGTCTGCGCCGAGCCTTCATCCGCCTTGCGGTTGGACTGGCGCGAGAAGCCGAGTTTCACCAACTCCGTGCGCACCGTATCGGCACTGATCGGATGCCCGATCTCGGTCAGGGTTGCGGCCAACTTCTCCATGCTTTTCGATACCCAGATCAACGGCCGCATGGGATCGCCCAACGTCGCGGGCTCGACCAGGCGCTTGAGCGCGGGGACCAGACCCGGATCGTTCTCGCAAAGCGCACGACGCCCGCCACCGGCCCGGCGAACCCGCCCCTTCGGCAGCGGTTGCGCATCGAGATCGGCCTTGCCGCGATTGATCGTCGGACGGGCAAGCCCTGTGACCTTTGAAACAGTCGCGAGACCGCCGCAACCCGCGGTCCGCACCTCGGCCGCCGCAAACAAGCGCCGCCCCCCGCTCGATCCTCACACAGGGGATCAGCAGCCAGCAGCGAGGTCGAGGTATTGTGGCCGTAACTGCAAGGCCACCGCACGCCGCCGGTTCCGTCATTGCATTCGCGCGCGTGCTCCGCACTCAGCGAGCGTCCTACGTAAGGCAGGACCGTCTGTCACACGCTCGCCAAACGGCATCCGCGCCGTGCGGTCGCCGAGGGCGAGGTCGAGCCCGTCAGGATCGACGCCGGTGACCTGCCATGGGCCGTCCACTTCATCGAGCAACCTGGTCGCATATAGCCGCACTGCATCGGGATGGTCAGCATTCATGTGCTGGACCGCACCCTCTTCGATCTCAACGATTTCCGCTGCGCCATCAAGATTGGTGACGATGTCGCTCGCCTTGAGATCGGCGGCTCGTGCGAAGCCGCCGTTGAGATGCGCCGAAACAACATGCAATCGCCAGAACGAGAAATCGGCGAAGCCCGCATAGAGGCCAGATTTCGGGTGCCGGGAGAGAAAGCGGCGCTGTATTCGCATCCCATCAGGGGTTTTGCGGTCGATATTGGCGAAAGTACCCAGCACCGTGAGCCGTGGATGAGCGAGAGGATCGCCCTTCCCGGTGGATGCGAGCAACACGGAGGCACGGGAATCGACTTCGAGATTGGCCGTGTGCGTGGACAGCTGTGATACCAGGATCAGGGGTGAGCCATCGACATCGGTAGCAAGATTGACGAGCGAGCAAAACGGATGCCCGGTGTTGCGGTCGATGGTTGCGAGTGCACCGGACCGGGTAACGCGCAGCAGCTCTTTCGCAAGGGCTATAGGATCAAAATCCTCGGGCGGGCGGGCGGCTTCGGGCAGGCGATCCGGCATTGTGCCCGGCAAAGCGGCTGATTTTTGTGCTTCCGCCATGACCTACGTACCTCCCAAATAGTTCGACATACCTCACTTTTATCATTTATTGTCACATTTCCGCCCCCCTAAGGGGCTTGGTAGCGCAAATTCCGGCTGGTGACTCAGCGTTTCATGCTAGAAAGCACCCATGGCAACTATCGCTCTCGTCGATGATGACCGCAACATCTTGACCTCTGTTTCCATCGCATTGGAAGCCGAGGGGTATCGGATCATGACTTACACCGACGGGGCCTCCGCGCTCGACGGTTTCAAGTCAAGCCCTCCGGATCTCGCCATCCTGGATATAAAGATGCCGCGCATGGACGGAATGGAGACACTCCGCCGGCTGCGGCAGAAATCCGATATGCCGGTGATTTTCCTCACTTCCAAGGATGAGGAAATCGACGAATTGTTCGGCCTCAAAATGGGGGCGGATGACTTCATCCGCAAACCGTTCTCACAGCGGCTATTGGTGGAACGCGTCAAGGCCGTGCTACGCCGTTCCGGCGGCAAGGACGGCGCGGTACCCAAAGAGACCGATACGGCTAAGGTGCTGGAGCGCGGTGCCCTCCGCATGGACCCCGAACGGCACACCTGCACCTGGAAGAACGAGCCGGTCACCCTTACGGTCACGGAGTTCTTGATCCTGCAGGCGCTTGCCACGCGACCCGGTGTGGTCAAAAGTCGCAACGCCCTGATGGATGCCGCCTACGACGATCAGGTGTACGTCGACGACCGTACCATCGACAGCCACATCAAGCGCTTGCGAAAAAAATTCAAGCAGGCTGAAGATTCTTTCGATATGATCGAAACTCTGTATGGGGTTGGTTACCGGTTCAAGGAGTAGCTGCTTTTCATATCCACCGCAGCGCCGCCCATCCTGAACCGGTGGGCGCGCGTATGCGGCTGCGATAGAGTGCCGCCTTAGCGTGGGGTGGAGCCTATGAGAAGCTTTCAACGTGCTTGACAAAACCCTGGAAATCGATGGGGCGCACGCCGGATCGATTGGTGCGGGTGGGCAATATTTCTGGCACCGTGGGTTCGGGGCAGCCGCCGCGAAACGTTTGCGCATCGTCGGCAGTACGCTGGCGCGTGCCCGCGGGGGAATTGGCGGTTTCTTCGTTCGTACCTGGAGGGTGCTGCGGACGGAGGGGGCACTAGGCGCGTTGCGCCGTACATGGCAGTTCTTTGTCAGCCAAAGTTTTTCGAGCCTTACGCGGCGGATCGTCTTTCTCAACATTGCCGGGCTGCTCGCCTTCGTGCTCGGCATCCTTTATCTCACCCAGTTCCGCGCCGGCCTGATCGATGCGCGCGTGCAGAGCTTGATCGTCCAGGGCGAACTCATTGCGATTGCGATCGCTGGCCAGGCGACCGAGTCTGATGCCATCAACATTGATCCTGAGCGACTTTTAGAACTGCAGGCGGGTGAGAGTTATGGCCCCTCCGATAACACGCTTTTCGGATTCGAATTTCCCGTCAACCCGGAGCGGGTGGCGCCACTGCTGCGGCGTCTGATAACGCCGACCAATACGCGTGCACGCATCTATGACCGCGACGGCACCTTGATCCTCGACAGCCGCAATCTGTACGGCCGCGGCGACGTCCTGCGTTTTGACCTTCCGCCGCCGACCGCTGAGCGGCCCGGAATCGTCGAACGCACTTTCATCGCGATCCGCACATGGCTGGGTCGCGGAGATTTACCTCGTTATCGCGAAATTGGACCGGAGAATGGCAAGGGCTATCCGGAAGTCGCGCAGGCACTGGACGGCCAGAAAGCGAGTGTGGTCCGCATTAACGACCGCGGCGAGGTGATTGTGTTGGTCGCGGTACCGATTCAGCGCTTCCGCACTGTGCGGGGAGCGCTGCTGCTCTCGACCCAAGGCGGTGATATTGATCAGACCGTCGAGGCAGAGCGACTGGCCATTCTCAAGGTGTTCTTGGTCGCAGCCGGCATCATGTCGGTGCTTTCAATGCTGCTAGCCGGCACAATCGCGGGTCCGGTGCGGCGGCTTGCAGACAGCGCCGATCGGGTGCGTCGGCGCGTGAGGGGCCGTGTAGAAATCCCGGATTTCACCCAGAGGCGCGATGAAATCGGGCACCTGTCCGGCAATCTGCGCGAAATGACCGGCGCGCTTTATAGTCGCATCGAAGCGATCGAAAGCTTTGCCGCCGACGTAGCGCACGAACTGAAAAATCCCCTGACTTCGCTGCGGTCCGCCGTGGAAACCTTGCCGCTGGCAAAAACCGACTCAAGCCGAAACAGACTGCTGGCCGTCGTCAAGCATGATGTGCGCCGACTCGATCGGCTAATTTCCGACATTTCGGACGCAAGCCGCCTCGACGCCGAATTGCAGCGGCAGGAAGCGGCGTCTGTCGACCTCCAGAAGCTGTTGTCCGCAGTCGTAGCGGTGGCCACCGAAGTCAAACATGAGAACGGTGTTACGGTGACGCTCACATTCGAGGGCTCCCCACGCATTTTCATGGTGCAGGGCCACGATTCCCGATTGAGCCAGGTAATGAACAACCTGATCGATAATGCGCGCTCGTTCTCTCCGCCTGATGGCCAGGTACGGGTTACGTGCCGGCGCTCCGGCCGCGAAATACTGATTGTCGTCGATGACGACGGTCCCGGGATTCGGCCGGAAGCCATCGAGAAGATCTTCGAGCGGTTCTACACCGACCGGCCGCAGCAGAATTTTGGCCAGAACTCAGGTCTCGGACTCTCGATCTCAAAGCAGATCGTGGAAGCCCATGACGGCCGGCTGTCGGCGCAGAACCGCCTTGCGCCCGTGGATCCCCGCTGCACGTCCAAGAGCGACAGCCAGGTGGTTGAGGAGCGGGTCCTCGGCGCGCGCTTTATCGTCCGGCTGCCGGCAATGTAAGCATTGGTGAACGACCCAGCCACCATTCATGCCTCAGCGGTACTGACGGGGGCGCGGGCGGTATTGATTCGCGGTCCCGCCGGCGCGGGAAAATCGCGACTGGTGCTCAACCTCATCCAAGCTGCCTCGAGTGGCGTACTAACCTTTGCGCGGCTGGTAGCCGACGATCGCGTTCATGTCTGGGCCGCCCACGGCAGGCTCATGGCGCGACCGCCGGCTGGCCTTGCGGGTCTTCTGGAAGTGCGCGGCGTTGGAATTCACCGTTTGCAATATGAGCCGATGGCTGTTGTCGCATGGGTGGTGGATCTTGGTGTCACGACACCGATGCGGATGCCTGACAGTGCGGCCGCCCAAACCATCATTGCAGACGTAAAGGTTCAGCGCCTCGAGATCGCACGAGGCTGTGATCCGCTTCCGACGGTGCTTGCAGCTATCACATCGCCCCAGTCGCTGTCGCGCGCTGCTTCTAGCCCTGAAGCTGCCAGGTCAGGCCGAATAGCGCAACAATCCACAGCGCCCGTTCATCTGCCGGGAAGGTGAGCGTAACCATCCACAGTTTTCGTAGCTTCCCTGGGGATCAGCAGATGGGCTCCATGACAACTGCCGAAAAGCCCTTGCGCTCGCGCTTGGGATGGTCATGATTGGAGTGATTTTCGGGCCGCGCACCTACAGCGCGCGCCGGGTGATTCTATGATAGGTCTTGTTCTCGTTACGCATGGGCAGCTTGCCACCGAGTTCCGTTCTGCCCTGGAACATGTTGTTGGCCCCCAGAATCAAATCGAACCGATCACGATCGGACCTGATGACAACGTCGAGCAGCGCCGCCGCGACATCATCGAGGCGGTAAAGAAGGTCGATACTGGTGACGGCGTGGTTATATTGACCGACATGTTTGGCGGCACTCCTTCCAACCTTGCTATCTCGGTGATGAGCCGACCGAATGTCGAGGTGTTGGCCGGGATCAACTTGCCAATGTTGGTCAAGCTGATAAAGGTGCGGGACGAATGCCCGCTGGCTGAAGCGGTTGCCGCCGCGCAGGAATCAGGGCGGAAATATATCACCATCGCGAGCCGCGTATTGGCAGGCAAATGAAGGACACGCCCCTAGCGGGTGAGGACGATTGTTCTCCGGATCTGGCGGTGATCCCACCCGACGCCATTGTGCAGGTCTTGAAGATCATCAATCAGAAGGGACTGCACGCCCGAGCTTCCGCAAAGTTCGTCCAGACCGTGGAAAAATTCGATGCTGACGTGCGTGTCAGCCGCGGCAATGAATTCGTTGGCGGCACGTCGATAATGGGGCTTATGATGCTGGCCGCAGGTCCCGGCACTGAAATCACGGTGGTGGCTTCCGGTAAAGAGCAGGTAGAGGTACTGGCAGCACTCGAACTTTTGGTGAACGGACGCTTTGGCGAGGACGACTGAGCCCGACAGGTTCACCCGCCAAAATGCTCGCCGGAACGCCAACGTGCCACCAACCTCCGGTTGCCCGCCCGCCATGGGTCTGTCGTTAAATACGTAATGCCGTCGCTGCTTAAAACCTAGGAAAGCGATTTCTCGCGACAGCTTCAACTCGATATAAAGAAATCCTTATATGTTTGTTGCGGCGCTCTGGGCGCCTTGCTATAGGCACCGGATAGGAATGCCCACATCGGCAACCAGCATGGCCAGCCCAAACGCCCCCCAAAGGACCCCCATGACCACCTCGCCAAAAGCCACCAAAGCGAAATCGACCCCGCACGACCATGTTGTCAAGGACATCGGTCTCGCTGAATGGGGCCGCAAAGAGATTGCCATAGCGGAAACCGAGATGCCTGGACTTATGGCCACACGGGATGAGTTCGGCCCGGAGCAATCGCTGCGTGGTGCTCGTATTGCAGGATCGCTACATATGACGATCCAAACCGCGGTGCTGATCGAAACGCTTGCGGCATTGGGCGCCGACGTGCGGTGGGCCTCCTGCAATATCTATTCGACGCAGGATCACGCGGCTGCAGCCGTTGCGGCACGCGGCGTTCCGGTGTTCGCCGTCAAGGGAGAAAGCCTCAGGGACTACTGGGAGTACACCCACCGCATCTTTGAGTGGTCGGACGGCGGCAGCCCGAATATGGTTCTGGACGATGGCGGCGACGCAACGCTGTTGATCCACCTCGGTCTGCGTGCCGAACAGGGGGATACCGGGGCAATCAGCAAGCCTGCCAACGAAGAAGAGGAAATCCTGTTTGCCGCAATCAAGAAGCGGCTCAATGAACAGCACGGCTGGTATCGCCGGAACGCCGAGTCTATTCGTGGCGTCTCCGAGGAGACAACGACGGGCGTGCACAGGCTGTACGAGATGCAGAAGAAGGGCACCCTGCTGTGGCCCGCCATCAACGTCAATGACAGCGTTACCAAGTCGAAGTTCGACAACCTTTATGGCTGTCGTGAGTCACTGGTTGATGGTATCCGCCGGGGCACCGATATCATGATGGCCGGCAAGGTCGCCATGGTGGCAGGCTTCGGGGACGTCGGCAAAGGCTCAGCCGCCTCGCTGCGCCAAGCGGGCTGCCGCGTGATGGTCTCCGAAATTGATCCGATCTGCGCCCTGCAGGCGGCCATGGAGGGTTACGAAGTTACCACCATGGAAGACGCCGCGGATCGCGCGGACATCTTCGTCACCGCCACCGGCAACTTGGATGTCATCACGGTCGACCACATGCGCAAGATGAAGGACCGCGCGGTGGTGTGCAACATCGGTCATTTCGACAGCGAAATACAGGTAGCCGCCCTGAGGAATTTCCGCTGGCACAATGTCAAGCCGCAAGTCGATGAAATCGAGTTTCCGGACAGCAAGCGGATCATCCTGTTGTCGGAAGGGCGGCTCGTGAATCTTGGCAATGCCATGGGGCATCCGAGCTTCGTCATGTCGGCCTCATTCACCAACCAGACGCTCGCCCAGATCGAGCTGTGGACCAATCCCGGCAAATACGAGAAGAAAGTCTATACGCTGCCCAAGCAGCTCGATGAGAAGGTCGCGCGGCTGCATCTCGACAAGATCGGCGCCAAGCTGACCCGCTTGAATCAAAGACAGTCGACCTATATCGGGGTGCCGGTGGAGGGACCCTACAAGCCGGATCATTACCGGTACTGATCGACCAGGCTGCGCTTACTGCGGCGGTATGGCCACGATGGCGTAGCGGGTGATCGACCCGGGGATCCCCAGAAAAGTGCGGGAGATGTCAACCTCAACACGCCGGGCCTGAGGTGCGGCGGCGGCACGCCTGTTCAATGCATCCAAACACGGATTTTCGATCACCGGGCAATAAAGCAAAATGCCCTGTCGGGCGATCCGCGCCTCGTCGGTCCATGGCGTCAAGCCAGGATTTACGATCTCGTACGTGGACGGCCGTTCCGAAAAATAGAAGGCCGTGCCGTTGAGGACGTTGTCATAACTGCCGATGAGCCGTAGCGGTCGATCGGTGGTCTCGCGCCAGACCTTTCGGGCCGCCTCGGCAACCAGACTGTATTGAACCCCGTAGTTGGGTATCCCGTTCAAATGCGTGACCAACGCGACCATCGGCGCGGCCAGGACAGCGAGTACCGGGAGCGACACTGCGACTGCGAGAATGCGGATAGCTGCGACACGTGGAATCACAATGCCCGGCGATGACAACAACACGACGGGCAGCAACGTCATGCCGGCGATCGACCAGAGCGATACCACTTTCTCGGAGGCGACAACGGCCAAGAGGGCCGGCAGCACCAGCGGGACAATGAAGACAATTGCGACGAGGCGGCGCCGCGGATCATCGGGCCACAGCATGTCGGCAATATCAGCGCGCGTCGGTTGGGCCACGATAGCGATCAACAGGATCGGGGCAACCGCATAGGCGAGCGCGCCGGCCATATATCCGAGTCCTGAAGCGAATGCCTCCGCAAGGGTCGCGGGATGCGACTCCAGCGCATACGCGAACGACCCGAAGCCGTGCAGGTAGAGCCACGCGAGATGCGGCGACAGCGCGGCGATGCCCGCCGCCACGGTCACGAAGGGGGCGGCCGAGCAAAAATAAAGCTTGCGGCGAGAATCGCTCAGCGCCCCGATGGCCAGGGCGGCAAGCAGGACCACCGACCAATATTTCGTCAGCATGGCGCCAGCCGCCGCCACGCCGGCAAGCGCCGCGAAGCCAAGCCCGCGGCCCTCAAAGGAACGCAGAAAAAACCACGTGGTCAGCGCCCACCACGGCATCATCGCAGAGTTTGCGTTGAACTTCAGGGCGTGGAAATTAAAGAATGGAACGAGAGTCAGAAGGGCGAGCCCCATCGCGCTTTTTTGGCCGTCGAGATAGCGGGTCGAGATCGCGAAGGCGACCCATAAGGAGACCACAGCCGTGCCGACAGCGAGCAAGTCGTATGCCCACATCGTGAGTGTAAAAATCCAAAACCATGCCGCGACGATCCACGCCGGTAATGGAGGATGCTTGGGGGTTCCGAAGGTGACCTCGCGTGACCATGCGACCATCTCGCCCATGTCGAAATGGAGATCCTGGCTCGCCTTGGCGACAACGGCATAAACAGTCCAGATCAACCAATAGGCAGCAAGTACGACCGCCACGGTTTGGCCGCGGCTTTTGGGATCGGACAGAGCATCGAGCAGCCGGCCAAGCATCACATCTACACGTTTGAGCAATTGGGGAACTTGCATCACACGGAACAAGACATGCGCACCCGCAACCACAGCTTCGACCCCTTGGGTCGTACGATCACCGCCCGTCGTGACGGGGCTTGTCCCGGCGACGCCGAACTCCAAGGCACTGAGCAAGCACAATCGGGGTGGCCGGGACAAGCCCGGCCACGACGAGTACGAAGCTCCGGGTGCCGCAGCCCGATGTGAATTCGCGCCAATTTGGGTTGGCGATCGCATAGCGGTTAGCGCGCAACCGGCATATTGTGAGGCGGTTCTGCGAACCCGGCAGGTCACCCATGATCAACTGGCGCCAAATTGGCATTCGAGTCACTGCAAGCTTGTTTGCATTGGGCTGCACGGCTGATCAGGCGTCTGCGCAAAGCTGGCCGACACGGCCCGTCACCATGGTGGTGCCGTTCGCAGCCGGCAGCGCCTCCGATACCGTTGGGCGAATTCTCGGCGCTCGCTTGTCGGAGACCTTGGGTCAGCAGGTGATTGTCGAAAACGTCAGCGGCGCCGGCGGCATGACGGGTGTTGCCCGGGTCGCCAAGGCAGCTCCCGACGGCTATCAATTCGTGCTTGGCGGAATCGATACGTTTGCGCAGAGCCAGACGCTTTACAAAAAGCCGCTCTACAACGCTTTGACCGATTTCGCGCCGATCGCCCTGACGGTCGAGCAACCGCTCGTGTTGGTGACGCGAAACGAATTACCGGTCACAAACCTGCAGGGGTTCATGGCCTATACGAGGGCCAACCAGGGCAAGATGCAGTACGGCTCGGCTGGGGCCGGATCCGGCTCCCACCTCGCTTGCGCGCAACTGAATGCCGCAATGGGCGTCGATACGATACACATTCCATATCGCGGCTCTCCGCCGGCGATGCAGGACCTGATTGCCGGCCGGATCGATTATTTCTGTGCCCTCGCGGCTGCCGCCATGCCCCTGCTCGCCGGCAACAGCATAAAGGCTATCGCGATCCTGACGCGCGAGCGCTCGCCCCTGCTGCCCAATCTTGCGAGTGCTTATGAGCAGGGGCTAGCCGACCTGGATTCCAACTTCTGGAGCGGCTTTTTCGTGCCCAGAGACACACCGGAATCGGTGGTTCGGCGATTCCACGTTGCCGCCGTTGAGACCCTGAAAACGCCGGCCGTTGAGGAGCGGCTAAATGGGGTGGGCGTCACGGTGGTGTCGCCCGAGCGACGCGATCCGGACTATCTCGGGCGCTTCGTGGCGAGCGAGATCGAGAAGTGGGCGGCAATCATCCGGGCCGCCGGCGTAAGCCTGGATTAGTGTGGTGACATTGACGCTCCATATCCATTGGCGTCATTCCGGGCGCCGCGAAGCGGCGAGCCCGGAATCCATGGTGCGCCACGAAGGCGCGTAACACCAGTAGAGGAGGAACCTACCCGGAGAGAAGTCGGTAGCTCTGGTAGCTGACAAGCGGCTTGGCTGGGTAACTGGCTGGGCCGGAGCCAACGGGACGAACCCGATAATCAATGGAGGGCGGCAGCCCTCGTGCGATGGCACGAGCCGTATGAATCGAGAGGTTCACGTACGGATCTGTGAGGGGCTCGGGGTGAAATTCCCCGGGCCTACTCGGCAGGAGCTGGCATTCTTGAATTTGCGAAAGCACTCGCACAAGCCCCCCTGGTCGAATGCGTGGGATTGGCCGGGACCTGATCCGCGGAGGGCATTGTGGCCAGCGGTCACGTGAAGCGCGCCAAACAGGCCGAACGCATCGCTGTTCCGACTACAGCTGCAACCGTGAGGAAAGCTTTTGCCAACCCGGAGCCGTCCACAGATGGCTCGAAGCAGAAGCTTGCGAGTCGAACGGGCTTTCTGCGAAACGGCACACTATACACACGTGCGGGCGCCTGCTGTCGTCGGGATTGTGAACTGGAACTCGGTCCCAAGAGGCGTGGCGGGGGTGACCCAAAGCTTTCCGCCATGAACCTCGACGATGCTTCGGCAAATTGACAGTCCCATACCCATCCCGGTGGACTTGGTCGTGAACAAAGGCTCGAAAATGCGATCCCTGATGGGCTCATCGATCCCGGTACCCGAATCCTTGACGGTCACCAACACACTGTGGGCCCCATCAATCTGTGACCCGACACGCAGGATACGTGGCCGGTCATCTACAGCGCTCATCGCATCTGCGCCGTTCATGATGAGATTCATGATGACCTGCTGCAATTGGACTCGGTCGCCCAGCACCGGTGGCGCCGCAGCAAGCAACTGCGTTTGGACAACGACGTCTTTGGTTCGCAGCGTGTTCATCGTTAACTCAAGGACTTCCCGGATAGCTTCATTGATGTCGAGTTCGACATACTCGGGCGTATTCTTGTTGAAGAGCGACCGAATGCGTCCGATCACTTCGCTGGCACGATTCCCCTGCTTGACGACGGCTGTGAGCATGTTTCTGGCCTCTTCCACATTGGGCGGGGCATGTGCCAGCCATCGGAGCGCTGCGTTTCCGCTGGCGACAACCGCAGCGAGTGGCTGGATGATCTCATGGGCAATGGAAGCTGCAAGCTCGCCCATGGTGGTGAGCCGTGCCACTCTCTCGAGCTCCGCCTGTGCCTGGTGCACGGCCGCGTTGGCGCGGACGCGGTCGGTCTCGTCCATTGTCACACCGATATACTCGACCACCTCGCCTGATACCTCGATCTGCGGCTTGCCAACGCTGTGAAGGTGCTTGATGGTCCCGTCGTGCAGTACAGCGCGGAACAGAGTGTCAAAGGCCTGCCTGTTCCGCACCGCCCGATGGACGTCCTCCTCGATCGCGGCGCGGTCTTCCGGATGAATCAGATCGAGAAAAACTTGATAGGACAGTTGCGTTGTTTCCCTGTCGAGACCGAAGATCTGCCATTCCTCGTGGGACCAGAACATCTCGCCGGTCTTGGTATTCCAGGCCCAGAAGCCGGTGTGGCTGAGTTTCTCGGCTTCAGCGAGATAGGTCGTGTACCGTCGCAGCTCGATTTCCGCCTTATGCCGGTCGCTGATGTCGATGGCGGTGGCAAAATAGATAGGGGGGCCGTCCTCGCCTTCAGGTATGGTGGAGACGAACGTATTGATCCAGATTGGCGCGCCGTCCTTGCGCCTCCAGCGCGTCACGACTTCGTAGTTAGCCCGCGTTCCCTCACGAAGCTCGGCGAGGCGACTGTGCGCTCTTTCGCGCTCTTCCTCGGCCATGAGATCGACCGGCGAGAGCTTTTGCAGTTCCTGCTCGGAGTAGCCGGTCATGACCTGCACGGCCCGGTTCGTGGCGAGGATTCTGTGATTGTGGTCGGCCAGCATGATGCCGAGCGTCGAGGTTTCGAACAGTGAACGCCAGCGCTCTTCGCTGGCGCGCAGGCGAGCCTCGCTTTCCCCCAGCTCGCGCTCACGACGTTCCCGCTTCTTAACTTCACCAATCAAATCGTCGAATGACTTCTTTAGCTTACCCGCCATGTCGTTGAACATTGCTGCAAGAGCACCCAGCTCCTCTAGTTTGCTGCCTGGCACCCGTACGCTCAGGTCCCCGCGAGCCATCGCACGTGTCGCACCTGCCAACCGCCGAAGCGGCGCGGTCACTATCGACGCCAGCGCTGCGGCCAGCACGAGGGAAAGTACAAGCGCTACGGCCAATACCATCGCCGAACGGCTGGTGGCCTCGTGCAAGCCTGCCAGATAGAACGCTTCCGGCATGGCCGTGACCAGAATCCAATGGCGGCCGGCGCTGTCGTCGCGATACGTGGTTGCGTAGGTCAGCCATGTGTCCCGGGAGAGCGGCTTCTGCGTGACGTGGTCGAACTCGAACTCCGTCGCTGCCGCCGACAGGCCCGACGGACCGGTGTGCCGGGCCAGAGCCGCAACCGCACTCTCGACCACAGGGTCGCCGTCGGGAGAGGACGAGACAATCATCTTGCCGGTTCTATCGATAATGAACGCTCGACCATTCGTGCCGACGGCATGGCTTCGCAGCAGAGAGACAAGTGTGTCGTCACGCTCGGTATCTACCGGCGACGGCGAACGTGCCAGGTAGTCATCCAGCCGCATGCGGATGTTCACGGACATCTCATGGTGAAGCCTCGTCGCCAACCTCGCCGCATCATCGTCCGCGCTCCGAAGCGCCACGATCGCCGTGGCACCGACCATCACGAGCACCAGAGCGATGAACGGCGAGAAGATGAAGATCCGGATTGGCAGACCCTCCTGCACCGCGTCGGCCTTGTCCCGCGTCTCGCCGCGGCCTGCTTCCCAGGTCCACTCGCTACTCCCGATCGCGCGTTCCCTGACGTGTCCAGGGATTTCCGCCCAGAACCACCCGAACCGCTTAGCCAGCGGTAGGGCCGCCAGAAAAGCTACGGGCCCCATTGCCCAGGTGATCGACGTCGTGAAGAACAGGGCCGACGTGATGCTGTGATACGAAATCCCCGATGGGAACTGGTCCGAGCACTCATACCCCCACAACACGGGCTCCAGAGCCATGAACAAGGCTGTGGCTACGAGATATCGCCACCACGTCCCAGCCATCCGGAAGTCGGGATTTTTGCCAAGTAGCTGGTTGGCAATCCAGAAACACGAGGGATTGATGAAATATCCCGGCAGCCAGGCGAACAGGAACTCCGGAGGTACGCCCTCAATCAAGTCCGACAGGCCGTACGCGAACGGAATGGTGATAAGCGCCGGGTAGCCCAAAAGGACGACGCTCAGCAGCACGACCAGGTCCTTCAACGACTCGAACGTCTGTGCGCCCGGTACCAGAACAATGAACGATCCGATGTAGCCAGTCGCGATGATCAGCACGAATGTCAGCGGCACGCTCAGGAACGCCTTCACATTCCACGTCTGCCGCGCCCTGCCGAATCCCCAATGATCCCCGATCCGGAACGTGAAGCCGCAGAAGGCGCAGAGAGCCAGGAAGAGGCCGACGATATAGGCAAATCGCCCCCACACCTCCAGCAGCGGGAGGGGGATGGTACTAACGATCATCTCGACCCAGGTAATGATGGCCATCATAGTTGATCACCGTCTCGTGCCTTGCCGGCTACGGTCTATAGTTTGCTTTCTCCGCACTCACACATAAATTTAAATTTCTCCGCGTGTGTTATCGTACGGCTCGCGTTGAGCAGTGTCCGGAACGCCGTGTTGGGAGCGCCAACCCAAGGAAGTGACCCGCCATATTGATCAAGAAGCAGCACCGAGCGTGGCAATGGCTGCACAGCCAATGTGCCTGCGAGCAGCGCCGAAGCGATCAACCAAAAGCAGCCATCCGAAAGAATGCGTTCATGCTGCGCTCTGCAAAGCCGGCACGAGTGCTCGGGGCGGAGCAGAGGATCCCGCCCTGAACATGCAAGGTGCTGCTGTCGCCGCCAACGCCGACGATGAATGCTGCTCTGGAGATTGCACTGCGGACCAAAGCCCCCTCCAGCGTTCGTTGCAACTTGAGCTAGGAAGCGCAGAGAGCATGGGGTCCATGACATTTGTCAAAAAAAGAGAATGAATTCTCATCAACCACCTAGAACATGTATCAGGTGGAGAATTTCCGTCATCTCATGGCAAGTTCGGGTCTGGGCCAAAACGGAAATCGCGATTCCCGCCAGCAAGGGCAACTTAGCTCGTGTTCAAGTCCTATCGGACTCCGGCGTGCGCGCGGAACGACCGTCTCACGCCTAGATGGGCGCCGATCAGGTCTTGCATCCGGCGGGAACCCCATTAGCATTGATATCAAGTGTTTGCGGACTGGCCGAGCCTTAGCCGAAGCTCTGCGGAAACGCCTGTATGCTCCAGGCAAGCTCAATGTCCACAGGCGGGCATGTACGAATGGCAGCGAAAATTAGCGAGGCATCGCCCATCGTCTTTGTGGTCGATGACGACGACGCCATACGGGAGGCTCTGAGGAGCCTGTTCCGCTCAGTCGGCTTGCAGGTGGAGACTTTCAACTCGGCCGCGGAATTCTTGCAGTCCGAACTTCCGGATGCTCCCGGCTGCCTGGTGCTCGATGTCAGGTTACCGGGATTGAGCGGCCTCGATTTTCAGGCCGAACTCGCCAAGGCGGGGATCTACATTCCAATCATTTTTCTGACCGGACATGCCGATGTTCCGATGTCCGTGAAGGCCATGAAGGCGGGCGCCGTTGAGTTCCTGACTAAACCTTTTCGCGAGCAGGATATGCTTGACGCCATTCGCGTCGCGCTCGAAAAAGATGGCGCCCGGCGCGAAGAGGATAAGAGACGATCAGGACTACGCAATCGCTTTGATTCCCTCACGGCCCGCGAAAAGGAGGTCATCGGTTTCGTTACCGCGGGACTTATGAACAAGCAAATCGCGCATGAGATGGGGCTCACCGAGATCACCGTGAAAGTGCACCGCGGAAGCGTGATGCGAAAGATGGGGGCGAAGTCGTTGGCGGAGTTGGTGCGAATCGCAGATATGCTCGGCGTTCGACGTGAGATGTCATGACGTTCTAATGCCAGCATAATTGCGCCGAGAGCAACCCTATACACTTGTATACTCGCGCAGCGCCCTCTGAGCGCTCATATCGTTGCCAAAGGATCGCTGATGGCTGTTCCGATGATATCGATAGTTGACGACGACCCCTCTATGCGCGAGGCAACGAACGGCCTCGTGAGATCGCTAGGTTATCGCGCCGCCACATTTGCGTCGGCTGAAGAATTTTTGCAATCAGATGAGATGCATGACACGTCCTGCCTGATCACGGATCTTCAGATGCCAGGTCTTAGCGGGGCG
>Ga0126369_10000865_pt1 | contig 20507 bp, 18 predicted proteins | sample PanSoiMetaPlot_1_FD_109646 | JGI IMG/M metagenome (GOLD analysis project Ga0126369, IMG submission 109646) | Tropical forest soil microbial communities from Panama - MetaG Plot_1 | ecosystem: Environmental > Terrestrial > Soil > Tropical forest > Bulk soil | place: Panama | collected 2016-02-17 | reverse complement strand
GGCGCCTACATCCTCCACGTCGATCCGCGCTTCAACCGCACGAGCTCGATCGCCGACGTGTTCGCCAAGCTGCGCTCGGGCACCGATATCGCGTTCGTGGGCGGCATGATCAAGTACGCGATCGACAATAACCGCATCCAGCACGAGTACGTCCGCGAGTACACGAACGCGTCGTGGATCGTGGGCGACGGCTACAGCTTCGCCGACGGCCTGTTCGCCGGCTTCGATCCCGCGAAGAACCAGTACGACCGCTCGCGCTGGGCCTTCGCGCTCGATGCGAAGGGGCAGCCACAGCGCGACCCCACGCTCAAGCATCCCCGCTGCGTGTTCCGGCTGCTCGAGAAGCACTTCTCCCGCTACGACGCCGACACGGTGTCCCGCATCACGGGCACGCCGAAGGACGTCTACCTGCGCGTGTGCGATCTCTACACCTCGACCTTCGCACCCGATCGCGCCGGCACGTGGCTCTACGCCATGGGCACGGCGCAGCACAGCCACGGCACGCAGAACATCCGCTCCTACGCCATTCTGCAGCTCTTGCTCGGCAACATCGGCGTCGCCGGCGGCGGCGTCAACGCGATGCGTGGCGAATCGAATGTGCAGGGGTCGACCGACCAGGGATTGAACTGGGACGGCTTGCCGGGCTACCTCAAGATGCCCGTCGAAGCGGACGCGGACCTCGCGAGCTATCTCAAGCGCGTCACACCGGTCGCGGCGAATCCACAGAGCGTGAACTGGCTGCAGAACGCGCCGAAGTACGTCGTGAGCCTGCTCAAGGCGTGGTGGGGCGAGCACGCCCTTCGCGAGAACGAGTTCGCCTTCTCGTACCTGCCCAAGCTCGGCCGTGGGTTCGAGAACAACGGCTACGCGTTCCTCGCCCTCACCCACGCGATGCTGGCCGGTGAGCTGAAGGGCCTGTTCTGCTTCGGCCAGAATCCCGCGGTGGGCGGCGCCAACGCGCGGCTGGTCCGGGCCGGGCTGGACAAGCTCGAGTGGATGGTGGTCGCGGATCTGTTCGAGCACGAGACGGCAAGCTTCTGGAAGCGGCCGGGCGTCGATCCGGCGCGGATCCCAACCGAAGTGTTCATCCTTCCCGCAACGTCCGGTGTCGAAAAGGAAGGCACGATCGTCAACAGCGGCCGCTGGGCCCAGTGGCGCTTCAAGGCGGTGAAGCCGATCGCCGACTGCCGCCCCGACCTCGACATCGTCGATGGGCTCGCCAGGGCGATCAAGCGCGCGTACGAGAAGGACGGCGTGTTCCCGGAGCCCATCCGGCAGCTCACCTGGGACTACGGTCACGAAGCCGATCCGCATCGTGTCGCGCGCGAGATGAATGGACACTTCCTGGCGGACGTGACCGGCGTCGACGGTGCCCGGTTCGCCGCCGGCAAGCAGGTTGCGGGGTTCGCGCAGCTGAGGGACGACGGCACCACCATGTCGGGCAACTGGATCTACTGCGGCAGCTACACGGAGCAGGGCAACCTGGCCGCGCGCCGCGGAATGAAGGACGCGCCGAACGGCGTCGGCCTCTATCCTGAGTTTGCGTGGGCGTGGCCCATGAACCGGCGGATTCTCTACAACCGGGCCTCGGTCAATCGCAAGGGTGAGCCGTTCAACCCGCGTCGGTGGGTCATCCGCTGGAACGCGGCGACCAAGTCGTGGGAAGGCGATGTCCCCGACGGCGGCATGCCGCCGGGTGAGATGAACCCGTTCATCATGCTGTCCTCGGGCGTCGGGCAACTCTATGCTTCGGACGTGGTCGACGGGCCGTTTCCCGAGCACTACGAGCCGGTGGAGAGCCCGGTACGCAACGTGCTGTCCAAGATCCAGTCGAGCCCTTGCGCACAGGTGTGGCGGTCGTCCGAGTTCGACAAGTACGGCACGCCCGATGTCTTCCCGATCGTCGCGACGACCTATCGGGTGTCCGAGCACTGGCAGACCGGCGCGATGAGCCGCAACATGCCCTGGCTGGTCGGGCTGGTGCCGCACGCGTTCGTCGAGCTCGGCACCGCGCTGGCTCAGCGCGAAGGGATCCAGAACGGCGACCGCGTGATCGTGAGCAGCGCGCGAGGCTCGGTCGAGGTGTTCGCGCTCGTCACCGAGCGCTTCCAGCCGTTGTTCGTCGACGGGCGAATGATCGACGAGATCGGCCTGCCCTGGCACTGGGGCTATGCGGGCATCGTGCCCGGGGACATCGTGAACGATCTGACCGCGAGCGTCGGGGATCCCAACTCGCACATTCCCGAGACGAAGGTGTTTCTCTGCAACATCAAGAAGAAGGCCTCGGCATGACGGCAGCCGCCAAGCCGAAGGCGATGATCCAGGACAACACCCGGTGTATTGGCTGCCGGGCCTGCATGGTGGCCTGCAAGTCCTGGAACAACCGGCCGGCCGACCACACCGACTTCTTCGCGGGCCCGGGCTATCAGAATCCGAAAGACCTCGACGCCAACAACTACACGCTCATCACGTTCAACGAGATCGTCACCGGCGCCCGGCCGGACTGGGTGTTCGGGCGCCAGCTCTGCATGCACTGCGAGCATCCGGCGTGCGCCTCGGCGTGCCCGACCACGGCGCTCAGCAAGAGCGCGCTCGGGCCGGTGGTCTTCAACCAGAACCGCTGCATCGGCTGCCGGGCCTGCATGCAGGCGTGCCCGTTTCTGATTCCCAAGTACGACTACAACAATCGCGCGCCGCTGATCCACAAGTGCACGTTCTGCGCCGACCGCATCGAGGCCGGGCTGAAGCCCGCCTGCGCGACCGTGTGTCCCACGAGCGCGATCAGCTTCGGCGACCGCGACGACATGGTGGCCGAGGCCAAGCGGCGGATCGCGGCGGCGCCGGGTACGTACATCCCGTACATTTACGGCCTCGACGAGGTCGGCGGCACGAGCGTCCTGCACCTGTCGTCGGTGCCGTTCGAGCAGATCGGCTACGTCACGGGCCTGCCGAAGACGCCGATGCCGGACCTCACGCACCGGTGGCTACGCGTCACGCCGCACGTCTTCGCGCTGCTCTACGCGGTGTTCGGGGCGCTGACCTGGATCACCCATCGGCGCTCACGCAAGCAGGATCACGAGGGCAAGACGGCGTGAGCTGGCGGCGTTTTCGGGTGACGTGGTGGGACTGGACGCTGATGGCGGTCATGGCGATCGGCGTCGTGCTGGCCGTCGTCCGGTACGCGGGTGGGATCGGCAGCGTCGCCAACATCAACAACGCGTACCCATGGGGCTGGTGGGTCGGCTACGGCATCATGACGATGATCGCCGTCGGCGGCGTCGGCTTCACGATCACGCTGCTGGTGGAGGTGCTGGGCGTCCACCGCTATCACGCGCTCTTGCGCCCCGCGGTGCTCATGGCGCTGCTCTGCTACAGCGGCGCCATCATCATGCTCATGGTGGAGCTCGGCCGTCCGTGGATGGTGTGGATGATCCTGGTCTCGTGGGCGCCGACCGCCGCGCTGTACGAAGTCGGCTGGTGCGCGTTCCTGTACCTGAGCGTGCTCGCGTTCGAGTTCGCCCAGGTCCCGCTCGAGCAGCTGGGCTGGGGACGCATGCTCAGCATCACGCGCGTCATCTACATGCCGCTCATGCTCCTCGGCGTGACGTTGTCGCACCTGCACCAGTCGTCGCTCGGGACCTTGATGACGCTGATCCCGCACAAGATCAACGTGCTCTGGTGGTCGGAGCAGCTGCCGCTCCTGTACCTGTTCTCGGCGATGATGGCCGGTCCGGCGATGGCGATCCTCGAGTATCTGGCCGCCGCGCGGTGGCTCGGCTTCGAGCCGCAGATGGACATGATCGCCAGCCTGGCCCGCCTCGAGGCGTGGCTCGTCGGGCTGTTTCTCGCCTTTCAGCTCGGCGATCTCGTCCTTCGCGGCGCCGTGGACGCGATGCTGAGCCCGACCTGGTTCGCGGTCTCGCTCTGGGTCGAGCTCGGCCTGGGGCTGCTGGTGCCCCTCGTGCTGCTGATGATGCCGGAGGTGCGTCAGAGCCGCGGCGCGCTCGCCACCGCCTGCAGCTTCATCGTCGGCGGCGTACTGCTGCACAGGCTGAACGTGACCGTGATCGGCCTGCGCGTGCGGCACTGGGAGACGTACGTCCCGTCGCTGGGCGAGGTCGGCATCACGCTGGCCATCACGGCCGGGGCGATGTTCGCATTCGGCGTGCTGGCGCGCCTGCTGCCGATCCACGAGGAGCTTGCGCCGTCACACGCCGGTGAGCGGCGGGCGGCGGTGCCCGCCGGGGCGCTCCAGGGCGCGCGCGGGGTGTCCTAAGGTATGGAGCCGCCGCTCCGGATCTCGGGATTCCGCATCGTCGTCGCGCTCGCGATCCTGATCAATCTGATCCTCACGGTCGCCCTGATCGCACAGGTGCGTGAGATCCAGCGGCGCGTGGCCAGCCTGCCGAGTGACCTGGCCACCCGGCGCGACGTGGCGTCGCTGCGCCCGCTGCCGGTGCGCCAGATCCTCAGGCAGAATTGCGTCGAGTGTCACACCGCCCGCCGGCTTGCCGCGACGCTCTCGATGGATCCGACGGAAATCCAGCGCACGGTCGAGCGCATGCAGAGTCATCCCGGTGCTAACATCTCCCGCGGGGAGCTCGACCGCATCGGTGCGGCGCTCCTGGTGGTCCGCTGCGCCCGTTGTCACAGCGAGGAGACGCTCGGCCTCATGGTGCTCAAGACCCAGCCCGAGCGGCTCGCGACGATCCGGCGCATGGCGGCGCTCCCGGGCTCGGGCGTGCGGCCCGATCAGGTGCCCGCCCTCGCGCAGGCGTTCGAGGAGCTACTGGCGCAATGAAGCATCGTGCACAGAACATCGCAAGGAGGAAACCGGTCATGAATCGACTCACGACACTTGTTGCGGCGTCTGCGACGCTCGTCGGCGCCCTCGGCGCAAGCACCGCGTCGGCGCATCCCCAGCTGGTCTCCGAGGCCAAGAAGCAGGGGCTGCCGGCGCAGAACTGCCAGTACTGCCACGTCTCGAAGACGCCGAGCAAGAGCACCTACAAGCCGGAGGATCTGAACGACCGCGGCAAGTGGATGGTGACGGAAAAGGAAAAGCAGAACGCCAAGGACGTCAAGGCCGAGTGGCTCAAGAACTATCCCGGAGGTAAGGAGCAGAAGTGACGCCGGCCTCCGGCGACGCAGCAACGCTGCTCAGCGCCCCGCTGCCGCACGGGTGGATCGGCACGACCAGTCAATGGATCGAGGGGTTCGGTATCGGGCTGGTCGTCCTCAATGTCGCCTTGCTCCTGTTCGTGTGGTTCCGGATGCAACGCAACGAGAGCCTGTCGCGCATGTGGGGCTGGATGCTCGTGGCGGTGGGCCTCGTGCCGATCATGGTGGGGTTCATGACCTTCGCGCACGGGCTGGAGAGCTCGGCGACGGTCTCCGCCTGCGGATCGTGCCACGTCATGACGCCGTTCGTGCGCGATCTGCAAGACGTGAAGAGCGAGACACTGGCCGCCACGCACTTCAAGAATCGTTTCATCCTCACGAACCAGTGCTACTCCTGCCACTCCGACTACGGCCTTGGAGGTACGATCACCGCGAAGCTCGCGGGGCTCGGCCACGTGTGGCGCTATACGACCGGCCGGTACACGGTGCCGATCAAGATCGCCTCGCCGTATCCGAACACGAGATGCCTGGGCTGCCACGGCGAGTCGCAGCGATTCCTGAACTCACCCTCGAAGAAAGAGATCCTGCCCGACCTGATGGCCGGCAAGGTGTCGTGCATCGACTGTCACGGCCCGGTGCATCCAGAGCAGAAGAAAGAGGCGCGCCTGTGACCGAGCCGACGCGGCGGCGTCAAATCTTGCGATTGGCGATCGTCCTGGTTCTGGTGTTCAACCTTCTGGCGCTCGTCGTGCTGATCCGCGCCACGCCCATCGCGTTCACTATCTTCATGTTTCTCGCGCAGCCTCTGATGGTCGTGGCGCTCATCCTGCTCGTCGTGGCCGTGATGGCCGAGCTTCGGACGCGGCAGCTTCTCTAGGAGGGCGCGTCGCTTACTTGAACCGGTAGGAAATGCTGGCCCCCATCATGTGGGCCGTGTAGTCCTTCAAGTTGTTGCCGAGCCAGATCGATGACACGCCCATGAACGGGTTGATGTTCTCCCGCCAGTCGGACTTGCTCCACGTCTCGAAGGCATAGCCGAGCTTGGCCGCCCAGTTCTTTCCGAAGTAATAGATCAACGCCGTCTCGAGATGGAACAGGGTGTCCTCGAAGGCGGGCCACTTCTGGACTGTCGCGGTGTTGTTCTGCGCCGCGCTTCCGCTGGTCGGCGGCGTCGGATTGCTGTTGTCGACCCGCCCGAGCGAGTTCGAGAAGTTCGCGTCGAGCCTCCAGTCCAATACTTTCGGGATGAGCGAGGCCTTCATGCCGGCATAGACCGTTTGCACGGTGTCCGTGATCTCCGAGACCCAGTCGAAATCGGCGAAGTCCAAGGTGAGCCCGCTGCTGACCGGCCGACTGCGCGAGCGCATCCTCTGGAATAGCTGCTCGTAGGTGTAGCCGGCGGAGAAGGACACCAGCTCGACAGGCCTCCAGCTCAGGTCGATTCCGGCGACCCAGCCGGTCTCCTGCTGGAGGCCGAGCCGCGAGTCGATGTAGTGGTCCCAGTGATAGCCGAAGGTGGGTGTAGCCGTGAACGAATTGCCAGCCGAGAGCTGGAGCTGAGCTTCGATCTTCTGCCGATCACGGTCGGCCTCGTCGAACTTTCTCAGGAATACGCTTTGCCCGGCCGCCGCGGCGCCACCCGGATCCTCGAGGACCGAGTGCTCGAGGTGAGCGAACGTGTTGTACGTGCTGATTCTCCGCCACGAAGGGACGTAGGTGAGCCGCGCCAGCAGCCACTCGGTCGGCGTCACGTCCAGCGCGACCTTGGCGAAATACTCGTCACTGATCGGCACCTCGCGATGCTCGTTGCGGTCCCACCGCTCCCAACCGATGCCGGTCGTGAGAGCGACCGGCTCGCCGAACTTCCAGCGTGCGTCCGCGTCGGCATTCTGTTTCTGCCAGCTCCAGCGGCCGGCGGCCCGGGCCGGCTCGATGGAGCTGTCGTTGACGACGAGACCGTTGAAGATGAGCTTCTCACTCAAATCCGAGTAGTCGTAGAACCGATACCGGAGCCCGAATGTGACGGGGTAGTCGATAGGCCGGCTCGTCGCGTTCAGGTACACGAGCCACGTCTGCACGAGGCCGTTCAGGCTGTGCGAGGGCAGGGCGAGGCTCGGATCGCCGGAGAGGGCCGGATTGATCGTGTGCGGCAGGAATCCCTCGTTCTGCAGGTGCAGGCCCCAGCCGATGTTCCCGCTGAGCCGCGTGCGCAACGGCAGGTTCACGCCGCCCGCCAGATTCAAGGAGTGAGCCATGTTGCCCGGCGGGAGCGAGCTCTGCCCGGTAGCCGGCCCGCCTGCCTCGCCCGCGCTGCAAGGCGCTCCATTGCCGCGGCATGGGTTGTCGGCTTGCAGACGGGTGAGATCGTTCTCGAAGATGGACAGGCCGTACGCGAACTGCAGCTGATACTTCGGATCGGACCAGGACAGGCGGAGCCGGAAGTCGTGGACGGTCTGCTCGATGGGCTGGAGCACCTCGTAGAAGTTGGACCCGGGGCTCCCGAAGGCCATGCCCATCGGCTTGTCGCCTTCCTTGCGGATCCGTGTGTACTCGGCGTTGAGATCGAGATTCGGGGCGAAGTTGTACGTGAAGCGCATCGCCGCCTTGTCCCAGCGGACGCTGATCTCGTCGATGTCCGGAGCGGAGTTGTGCAACGGCAGCGCGGGACGAGGCGTGGGGAGCACGAAGACGCCGCGCTGCGGCTGAGTCGCCAGGAGCTTGGCGTCGGTCGAAAGCACGTGGGGCGTCTGATCCCACACGAAGTCGAACTGCCAGGTACCGAGGCGGCCGACCGAGAGGTAGTAGTCCTGGTCCGAATAGCCCCACTTCGAGCCGCCGAACTCGGCGTAGAGGCTCTCGTCGGGGGCCAGCAATCGGAGATTTAGTCCGAAGAGCACGGGTCCGGGGCTGAGGTCCCGATACTCCTCGAACTTGGCCCGGGCGTTCTGCGGGGGACGGTCAATGTACCAACGCCCGCCGAACTCCGCCTCACCCTGGAGGTTATAACCGCCGACCTGTGTCTGGGCCGAGGCGGCGCCGACCGCGCCGAGAACCTGGAGCACCAGAGCGATCAGCCAGAGCGCGCTCCGTCCTCTCATGATCGCCTCAACGTGTGAACGCGAAGCCCGAGGGGTGGTTCGAGCCGTGAATGACCGCGTGACAGCTCACACATGCCCGGCCCATCACGAACTTGAGATCCCCGGGGTTACGACCGTACGGGCTCGTCGGATGCCGGGTCTCGATGTGACACTGCTGGCACAGCCGCGGCTTTGCGACCTTCAGCATGCTCTCGTGGTTGGAGCCGTGCGGATCGTGGCAGTTCGCGCAGCTTTCGTTGACCGGCGCGTGCACCCAGAGAAATGGGCCGCGCTTTTCCGCGTGGCAGGTATAGCAGGTGCTGTTCAGCGAGTTTTCCTTCAGCAGGGCCGGCGTGACCGTACCGTGCGGGTTGTGGCACGAGGTGCACGTCATCTTGCCTTCGCGCAGCGGCATGTGGGACGAGCGCATCTGCTGGGCGCGCTTCTGGAGATGGCACATGCCGCAGGTCTCGATCTCGGTCGCTCGCGCGAGCTGGGCGCGCGGCGAGATGTCCTCCATCACCTTGTGGCAGCCCGTGCACGGAACGTCGCGTGTCTCGTGCGCGCTGCCCTTCCAGAAGAGGTGGGGGCCCCTGGAGTGACACGACGTGCACATCGCGTTGCGCTGCTCGACAGGGGTCTTGTCGTTCTTGGCGAACGTGATCAAGCCGCCGACGCCCTTGCCCCCGCCGGCCTCCACGTGCTTCTGACCGGGCCCGTGGCAGTTCTCGCACGCGAGCCGCTCGGTCGTGTTCCGCGGCCGCTTGAGGAAGAGGCGGCCCATCCTGGTCGCCTCGAACTTGTGAAACGCCTCTTCGTGGCAGCCCTTGCACGTCTCGGCGCCGACGTACCCGGCGGGCATCGCGTCCTCGGCCGGTGCCTGCTGGGCGGGCGCTTGTTGCGCCGGGGCTGGTTGCGTGGGCGCCTGCTGGGCGGGCGCCGGCTGAGTCGGCGTCTGCTGCGTGGGTGGCTGCTGAGCGGGCACGGGCCAGGGGCGGCCGAGCGTGACCAGAGCAAATGCCGCGGCCGCGACGGATAGCGCCAGGACGACGATCCCGGTCCGTATCGGCGCGGGACGTAGGTCGGACATGCTCAGCGGAGCCCGTGGAGCTTGAGCGTGCTGGTCACGACGGGGGACTCCTAGCCGCGAGCGCACTGAGCTGACCTCCGATTCCTCATCGCCTCGGTTCACGTCTCCTCGACGTCAAGGTGCCTGTGCCGACGACGCGCCACGATCTTCCGGAATTAGGCCGTTTGTCAACTGGACGTTGCGCCAGGACGCTGCGGTAGGGGGACGGCGGAGATCAGGCGATTGCCTCGTTTTGAAGCACTACTGCGCCGAGCCCGGAAGCTGCCGGCTGGCGCGCTCGCGGATCGTCATGACCACCGTGTGATGCGCACGGTCACGATGATCCGGCGAGCGCTCCGCTTTCCCTCCCGGTGGTCGCCGGCTCACTGAAACAAAAAGGCTAACCGCACGCGCGCCGCCAGCGTATAGGCGTCGCGTGCCTCCCTCCGCGTGTGCACGCCGTTGAGGAGCTCGGCCGTGTTGAGCCCGGCACCGGTGATGAGGTACCCACCCTGCAGATCGAAGGCGGTGTTCGGGGCGAACCGCCACGTCAGCCCGAGGTCCAGCTCGGTGCCGAGATAATTAGAATCGCCCTTCACCCAGCTCTTGTCGTCCACGGTTGCGCGGTTCGTGAAGGTCTGCTGCGGAGCGAGGACGACCGTCGTGTCCGTGTCGACCGCCTCCGCCGTCCATGTCGGGCTCGCGATCCCGTAGAGCGCCAGCGCCGGCGTGAAGTTGTACGTCGCCCTGAAGCCGAGCCCGGCCCGACCGAAGCGGTCGTATCCCAGGTTGGTCGCCATGCTCTGGCTGGGACCGCCCCCACCATTGAAATAGTCGACACCGCTGCCAACGAGAATCGCGCCCCAGCCGGTGTTGTAGCTGCCATCCAAGTCCAGCGGCTCGTAGTAGCGCTTGCTCAGGGAAAGGTTGTCGCGGGCCTTGTTGCCGGTGCTGTAGATACCGCGGACCTCGAGAAGCAGCGGCCCGAGCTGGTAGCTGGCGATCACGTCGACGAGCCAGGCCGACTTCTCACCCTGCACCGTCCCCACCGTTCCGTTTGTTCTAATGGCCTGAGTGTGGTAGGGACCCCACTGATACGAGATCGTCGGGTCCAGGCCGAACCCTCCCACTCGCCACCGCGCATCGAAGCCGACCGTGTAGCGCTCTTCGTGCAGTGTCGGGTCTCCGGGGGCAGTGCACCCGGTGCAGGCGGCGGCGGCCGGGGCGGTGCCGAGCGGGATCCCGGCGAACGCGGCCGTGCCGTTCATCGAGCCGCCTACCGTACGACGATTGGTCGCGTTGCGGCGCGAGCTGGTCGTAGTCACGCCATCGGCGTGGAACCACGAGAACATCGGCTTCAGGTCCAGCCCCTTGAACGGCGTGAACTCGGGGCTTTCGATGATGGCGAAGTCCTTACCGCGGTCCGTCCTGATCTGCTTGTTGGCGGTCCTGTCACCGCCGGCCAGCGAGTCCTCGACGTCCACCCACGCAATGTGGTTTTTGATGTCCGGCGTGAAGGTGGTGTAGAGGTCGAGGCCAGCGAAGTCACCGTTGGCGTAGTAGACCTTGTAGTTCGCGATGGTCGCGAACGGCTGGCCACCGGCGCGGGCCACGGTCAGAACCGGGATGAACGGCATCAGGCTGTCCTTGCCGGTCAGATCGAACTCCGTGTAGATCCACTTGATCTCGAAGAGGCCCGCCACGTCGGTATTGATATCCAGGCCGCCTCCGGTGCCGAACTTGCAGCCCCCGACGAAGCCGCAGACTTGACCGGAATTGTTGCCGGGAAAGCCACCGTCGTTGGAGCCGCCCTGGCCATACATCAGATCGAGCTCGATGCCAAGCACGGCCTTCGTCCGCCCGACCGCGAACTCGAAATCGGGGCGGAAGCGAGTCCGGGCGACCCATTCACGATCGCCGTCGCGCGCGTAGTTGCCGTCGTAGAAGTTCCGGCCCATCGAGGTGACCTGATCGAACAGTCCGGTGATCGTCACCTTCGGCGCGGGTACCTGCGCCTGGGCAGGCGGCACCGCGGCGAGGAGGGCCAGGAAGGCGACGAGTGCGAGGACGAGTCGTTTCCTCATCGCGGACCTCCCTCGACAGACTCCGGGTTCGTGCAGACGAATCCACAGGCCATTCGCATGGGTGAGCGGGCGTGGAAGAATTGTCCGGGTCCAACGAGCCAGGGCATTCCTGTCTCTCCAGGGCCGGACGATTCGGGTCGAACAGCGCCGGCGGGATCGTTGTAGCGGCCGGCGCGGCGTGAGACGGAGCCGCTTATAACAGATCGAGGCAGGGCGATCAAGCTTAAGTTAACTTCAGGTAAGCTTTTGGCGCTGTGGTAGAAGTCTCGGAGTGCGCCCGGCCCCGCGTCGCTGGCTGATCGTCGCCGCGCTCTTCACCGTCACCTACGGAGTGTCGACCCCGCTCGCGGCCTACGGCGTATTCTTGCCGGTCTTCGCCGAGACGTTTTCGTGGAGCCGCGGCGCGATCTCGAGCGCCTTGTCACTGAATCTGCTACTGGGCGGCGTCGCGGGATTCGTGATCGGCGCGCTCGCCGATCGTCATGGGCCGCGGGTGATGCTCGTCTTGACCGTGATTCTCGCGGGCTCCGCCTTCGCGCTCGTCTCGACGGTCAGCTCGCTGTGGCAGCTCTATCTACTCGTCGGTGTCCTGGGCGGAATCGGCATGTCGAGCTTTTATCTGCTCTCGACGACGACGGTCACGCGATGGTTCGACGAACACCGCGGTCTGGCGCTCGGACTCGTGCTGGTCGGCTTCAACCTGGGGTACATCACGGCGGGCCCGCTGTCGGCGTGGCTCATCGCGAAGGTCGGCTGGCGCAGCGCCTACGCGCTGCTCGGGTGTACGAGCGGGCTCGTCACGATGCTCGCGGCCCTGACGGTCCGTCTGCCGCGCTCACCCGAGGAGCCCGCGCCGCGTGCCCGAGATCCGCGCGTCGCGGCCATGCAGGGCCTGACACTAGCCGAGGCACTGGGTGACCTGCGCCAGTGGATCCTGAACGTCTCGTGGCTCCTGCTGGGCGCGCTCTCCCTGATGATCTCGGTTCACATCGTTCCGTTCGCCCACGATCAGGGCATCAGTCTCGCCGGCGCGTCGCTCGCCCTCACGGCGTACGGTCTCGGCGCGGTCACCGGGCGAGTGGGCTCGGGCCTCGTGTCGGATCGGATCGGCACGTTCACCACGATCCGACTGGGCTACGCGCTGCAGCTCGGAGCGCTCGTCGCGCTGCTCGGCCTGTCGTCGCGGGGAGCGTTGCTGGCGTCGCTCGTCGTGCTCGGCGTCGGCTTCGCCGCCGCCGACACGATGCTCGCCAAGGCCGTGCCCGACGTCTTCGGCACGCGGGCGCTCGGCGCGATCCTCGGCGTGCTGAACCTCGGATGGCGGTGCGGGGCGGCGCTGGGGCCGGCCGCGGCCGGCTTTCTGTACGACCTGACCGGCTCGTACACGATCCCGTTCGGCGCCGCGCCCTTCGCGGTACTGGCGAGCTGGGGGTTGTTCGCGCTAGGCTCGTCGCGCCGGCGCAGCTGAGCCGGCGCTCACGCAGTCGAAGTCAGACGCTGTGCGCGCTTGCAGGCCGTTGCGGGGCTGGGCCCCGCCGGCCGAGGCGCGGCTACAAGCAAGGAGAGGCGCGATGGATTGCTGCGCTCACGAGGGACCCGGCGGCGGTGACGCGCGATTCGACATCCACAAGGTGGCCGACGGCGTGTGGGCGGCCGTGGCCTCGCCCGCCTACAAGGTGAACTGCAACACGGCCATCATCGAGGGCTCGGACGGGGTCATGGTCGTCGACACGCACTCGAAGCCCTCGGCGGCGCGCGTGATCGTGGAGCGGCTGCGCGACATGACGAAGAAGCCCGTCCGCTACGTCGTCAACACGCATTTCCACTGGGACCACTGGCACGGCAACGAGGTCTATCCGGCGGCGTATCCCGACGCCGAGATCGTCACCAATGACATCACGCGCGAGGCCATGGTGAAGAAGGGCCTCAAGCGCATCCAGGACCACGTACGCCAGGTGCCCGCCGAGATTTCCAAGCTCAGGGCCGACATCCAGGCCGCGAGTCCTGCTGCGCGCGGCAAGCTCGAGGCCGACCTGAAGCTCGCCGAGTCGTACCTGGCCGAAGTGCGCGCGCTCAAGCCCGTGCTGCCCACGATCGCCTTCGAGCAGACCATGAAGCTCTACCGGCGCGACCGCGAGATCCATCTGCTGCATCTCGGCCGCGCGCACACCGAGGGCGACGTGTTCGTCTACCTGCCGAAGGAGAAGGTCGTGATCACCGGCGACGCGATGATCGGGTGGACGCCGTACATGGGCGACGGCTATCCGGAGGACTGGGCCGGCACGCTCGATCGCCTCGCGCAGCTCGACTTCACGCACATCATCATGGGCCACGGCGACGTGACGGGGCGCGAGTGGCTCAACACGTTTCGCAGCTACGTCCACGACATGGTCGAGGCGGTTCGCCAGGAGGCCGCGACCGGCGCCACGCTCGACGAGGTCAAGCAGCGGGTCATCGCGAAGCTGGCGCCGCGCTACGAGAAGCCGTTCTCGGCGTACGGCGAGTACCGGCCGTGGCGAACGGGCGCCGCGGCCAACATCGAGCGCACGTTCGGGATGGTCAGCTAGGGCAGGGCGACGCCCGCTCGGCGAGGCGCTTGCGGAAGAAGATCCTGACGTCGCTCCCGGGCCAGCCGGGCAGCTCGCCGATCGCCTCGTAGCCGAGGCGCCGGTAAAACGCCGGTGCCTGATAGCTGTGCGTGTCGAGATGCATCTGGTGGCAGCCTCGGCGTACCGCCTCGGCCTCGGCCGCGGCGATCAGGCGCGAGCCGAGTCCGTGGCCGCGAAGCCTCTTGTCGACCCAGATCGCCTGCACGAAACCCGTGCCGCCCCAGGTCCACCCGTGCAGGCCCGCCACGATCGCGCCGTTGTCGTCGCGTACGAAGATGGCGAGCCAGCGCCCGTCGTCGACGCCGGCGGCGGCCGCGTTGAACTCATAGAGCCGCTCATTGAGGAGTGCGACGTCCTCGCCTCGCGGTTCGTCCTCGATCTTCAGATCGTCGTCGGTCATGCCAGGCGCCGCCGGATCGCTACCCCGCGTGCACCGCGTCGGCCTCAAGTTCGAGCGCCCGGATCGTCTCCGCCGTCGGCACCCCGGTGGCCGGGTCCCAGCCCTGCTCGACGTAGTACTCGGTGACGATCTTGTCCTGCTGCGCGCGGGTGAGGCCCGCGTGCTTGGGCAGGGGATCGCTGAAGCGGGCAGGCAGCCGGTCGTCCGCGCGCGTCATGCCTTCGCGCAGGTTGAACAGGCGCGCCAAGGTGAGCCCGCGGTGCGCCGTCGTCACCATTTCCTCGGGCGTGATGTCCCAGCCGGTGACCGTTTTTAAGATCTGCAGCGACTGATCGTCCTCGTAGGCGAGGAAGTGGCAGAGCCCGATCTGGTTGCGCAGGCCGTTGCGGTTGCTGGTCTGACGCATGTGGTCGCCGCCCGTCGGCGCCAGGAGATACGAAGCGCGCATGACCGGCATGTGACGCGGGTCGTGCATCGCCATCTCCATGCCCTTCACAGTTGTCAGGAACGCCTCGGAGCCGCGGCCGAGCCGCTGGGCCGCGCGCTGGGAGCCCTCGGCCAAGAGATCGCCGATGCCCCGGCGATACGCGATCATCTCCACCAGCTTGATCACGCCGTCGGCGTCGTGGAAGTGGAGCGGAACGCCGCCCGTGTCCTCGAGCGTGAGGATGCCTTTCTCGAAGCATTCCATCGCCCAGGCCAGGGTGCAGCCGAGCGACACGGTATCCATCGCGAGGTAGTTGCACATCTCGTTCGACTTGCAGATCGCGATCAGATCGTCGAGGCCGAGGTTGACGCCGAGGGCCGCGAGCGATTCGTACTCCGGCCCGCCGTAGCGGGGATCGACGCGGTAGCGCCCCATGGGATCGACCGCCACCTTGGCGCGGCCCTTGTAGACCTTCTCGGCCGCCGCGCGCGCCGCCTCTTCCTTCTCCTCGATGTGCACGACCTTCTTGCAGCGCACCGAGCACGCGTAGCAGGCGCCCATCTTCACGCGCACCTGATCGCGGACGGCGATCGCGTCGACCTTGGCGATGGTGTCGGCGGCGCCGTGGCGGTAGTTGAGCACGGGCATCCCGCCCTCGAGGCTCTTGCCCTGCATCGCGGCGCCGGTCCCGAACTCGTGAAACGCCCGGTGCTTCTCGTCCATCGTGCCCGAGACCCACTTGGCGATCGAGAGCAGCCCGGGCTGATCGGCGATCTTCACGGCGGTCTTGCCGCGCACGGCGATGGCCTTCAGCCGCTTCGATCCCATCACGGCGCCCATACCGGTGCGGCCCGCGACCTCGTTCAGCTCGTTGGCGATGCACGCGAACCGCACGAGGTTCTCGCCGGCCGGCCCGATCTGCGCGATGCGGATCAACGGATCGCCGAGCTCGGCGAGGATCGTCTCTTCGACCTCGCCGGTGATCTTGCCCCAGAGATGCTGGGCGTCGCGGAATTCCACCGCGCCCTGGTTGATCCAGAGATAGACCGGGGTGGGGGAGACTCCATGGAAAACGATCGCGTCCCAGCCGGCGCGCTTGAGCTCGGCGCCCCAGTATCCGCCCGACTCCGACTCGCCGAAGCCGCCCGTCAGCGGCGACTTGGCGCCGACGCTGTGACGCCCGGCGCCGGGCACCGGCGCGCCGGTCAGCACGCCGGGCGCGATCACGAGGATGTTGTCGGGCCCGAGAGGATCCGCGCCTTTCGGCACGTACTTCAGGAGATAGTGCGCGATGATCGCGCGGCCGCCGGCGTACCGGCGGAAGAAGGCGTCGCCCGGCTCCTCGATCCGCGTCGTGCGGTCGGAGAGGTTCACGTGCAAGATCTTGTTCCAGTAGCCGTAGCGATCCATCAGGAGACTCCCCCTTGCATTTACGTGGTCGCCTCGCCTGCGGCGGCGGCTCCCCCTTTCACTTACGTGGTCGCCTCGCCTGCGGCTGCGGCTCCCCCTTCCATTGGGCTCAGCAGCATCACGTCGGCGCCGTCGTGGAGCAGAGTGTCGCGCGCTGCCTGCTCGCCGTCGACCGCGATCGTGACGTCGGTGTCGGGCGCGACACCGATCACCGCAAGCAGATCGTCGACGGTGGCGCGGTCGGGCACCGCATAGCTCTGCGGGCCGTCGGCGCCACGCGGCAAGAATCGGCGGAGATCGGCGAAGAATGTCACCTTCACGGTCATGACAATTGGGCTGGAGTATACTGCGCGACGTTGTCTGTCAGCGCTCCAAGTTTCGAGAGGAGATCACCCGATGGGACTTGGTTTTGCGGTGTTCGCCGGCACGTCCCCCGACGTCATCCGCGCCTCCGCGAAGGAGGCCGAGCGGCTGGGCTACAGCTCGTTCTGGGTCAATCATCCCGGGGCGACCGACGGCCTCGCCGCGCTGGCCATCGCGGCCCGCGAGACGCAGCGCATCGAGCTCGGGATCGGCGTGATCCCGCTGCACACGCGCGGGCCGGAGAGCATCGTCCAGGGTGTGAAGAGTACCGGTCTACCGCTCGACCGGCTGCTTCTCGGCGTGGGCAGCCCGAACCCGGAGGCGCTCAAGCGTGTGCGGGCCGGTGTGGCCGAGCTGCGGCGTCAGCTCTCGACACGCGTCATCGTCGCCGCGCTCGGCCCACACATGTGCCGTCTCGCCGGTGAGGTCGGGGACGGCGTCCTCTTCAACTGGTTGACACCGGAATACGCCCGCGAGTCGGCCAAGCTGGTCCGTGAGGGCGCCGCCAAAGGCAACCGAGCGGTCCCGCGACTCTGCGCGTACGTACGCGTCGGGCTCGGCCCGGGCGCGAGCGAGCGGCTGGAGGAAGAAGGCAAGCGCTACGCCGGCGTGCCGGCGTACGGCGCCAACTTCACGCGCATGGGTCTCAAGCCGGTGGAGACGGCGATCGCCGCCGACACGCCGGACGCGGTCAAGCGCGGTCTGGCGAAATGGCGGGGTGCCGTCGACGAGATCGTGATCCGCGCGATCACCGCGAAGGACACGGTCGAGGACCATCTGGCCCTCGTGCGCGCCGCCGCGCCTGCTAGTTGACGCGATAGCGCCGGACCATTTCGTCGTCCAGGACGAGACCGAAGCCCGGCCCCTGGGCGACTTCCATCACGCCGTCCTTGATCGGCGGCCGATTGGCCCACATCGTCTGCCACATCGGGTCGCGTTCGGGGTCGGCAAAGCACTCGGCGTAGGTGCCGTGGGGCACCGCCGCCAGCAAGTGCTGTGAGATCTGCGACTCCTCGTGGTGCGCCATCGAGAGGCCGGCCACAGCGCAGAGCGCGGCGGCGCGGCGCCATTCGGTGACACCGCCGCACTCCGAGGCGTCGACGTTGACGAGATCGACCGCGCCCGCGTCGATCAGCCGCCGTACGCCGTGGCTCGTGATCTCCGACTGGCCCGCGGTGACCGGGATGCGCGTCGCCTGCCGTACGCGCGCCATCAGCGCCGCGTCGTCGTACCAGTGGCACGGCTCCTCGAACCAGCGGATGTCGAACGGCTCGACGAGCCGCGAGAAGCGGATGGCATCGTCGGCCGTCCAGCCGCGGTTGGCGTCGACCGCCAGGATGAAGTCGGCGCCCGCGGCCTTGCGCGCGGCGTCGACACGCCGCGCGTCTTCCTCCGGTGTGAGGCCGCCGACCTTGAACTTGCACCCGGCCATGCCGGCGCGGCGGTAAGCTTCCATCTCGCGCCCGATGTCGGCGAGCGTCTTGCCTTCCATGTAGTAGCCGCCGATGGAGATGATCGGAAGCTTTGAGCGATAGCCGCCGAGCAGCGCGCACACGCTCTTGCCCAGCGCCTTGCCGACCAGATCCCACACCGCGCAGTCCACGCAGGCGATCGCCTCGAGCAGCACCTTGCGGTCGCGGCTCAGGTGGCTCGTGGCGAAGAGGCGCTCCCAGATGCGCTCGCCCTCGAAGATGCTCATGCCGCGGGCGAGGGGTGCGAGCTGCTCCCGGATCAGCCGGACGATCTCGCGCCCGTGCTCGCGGTTGTCGCCGTTGTAGACCTCGCTGACGAGACCGTCGGTGGTCCGCATGCGCGTGACGACCGTGCAGCGCGTGAGGACCGTGTAGGTGCTCCCGCCGAAGTTCTTCTTCAGCGGGATCTCGATCGCGATCGCGTCAACGGTTTCGATTCGCATGATCGCTCTCCGGCTACACGGCCGGACGCACCTCCTTCGCCAGGCGCTCCATCGCGCGCGTCATCCCCGAGACGTCGCCACGCGGCAGATCGAACGTCATCCACTCGCAGCCGAGCGAGCGCACCCGCCGCATGTCGCCGGCCACCTCGTCGACCGAGCCCTCGAATGCGCCCCGGCTTCCGCCTTTGGCATGGTCGGTGAGCGCGAGCATGTTCCGTGGCGCGACGCCGACGGACCGTCCGGCCTTGCCGGCCAGCTCACGAATCGTCGCGATGCCCTTCTCGAGGTCCGCAAGGCTCAGAGCCAGCGGATGCCACACGTCGCCGAGCAGCGCGACGCGACGTAGGGCCGGCGACGAGATCGTGCCGGGGAGACCACCGACCCAGATCGGGGGATGCGGCGTCTGGGCGGGGCGCGGCGCGAACGTGGCGCCGGAGAAGGTCAGATACTTGCCGGTGAAGCTCGGCTGATCGGCGCTCCAGGCTGCCTTGATCACCCGAAGATATTCGTCGGTCTGCGCGCCGCGCTGGCGGAACGGCAGCCCGAGGTTCTTGAACTCTTCCTCGTCCCAGCCGACGCCGATGCCGAAGATGAAGCGGCCGCCGGAGGCCTGATCGACGGTGGCCGCGGCCTTCGCGGTCACGAGCGGGTTGCGGTAGGGCAGGACGATGACGCTCGCGCCGACGTGGATCCGCTGGGTCCGGCCCGCGACGAACGCCAGCAACGAGAACGGGTCGGGCCAGTTCGGGCCGTAGTGCTGCGTGGTCGCCGGCGGCGCCAGGATGTGATCGGGGACGAACACGCCGTCCAGACCGAGGGCCTCGGCTCTCAGCGCCAGCGTCTCCGCGTCGCGAACCGACAGCTGCCAGATCGGAAGGATCACGCCGTATTTCATCGTTGCCTCCTTGCCGCCGCTACTCTCCCACGCGGCACGATGCGTGGCAACCTCGCCCAGCCCACGCCGTGCTAGGCTCTCGGATCGTCACGCGGGAGGGCAGATGGGAACGACGCTGGACGAGCTGCTGAGCGAGCTCGAGCGGTTCGGCAAGATCAACGACGGTGCCAACGCTGAGCGGCCGCGCCGGATGCTGAACATCACGCGCGACACCGGCGAGCTCCTGGCGGTGCTGGTGCGCGCCACGGTCGCGCGCCGGGTGCTCGAGATCGGCACGTCGAACGGCTACTCGACGCTCTGGCTCGCGAGCGCCGCGCGGGCGATCGGCGGCACGGTGACGACTGTAGAGCTTTCGGAGTACAAGATGGAGCTCGCCACCGCCAATTTCGCTCGGTCGGATCTGGCGAGCTGCATCACGCTTCTGCACGAGGACGCGGGCCGCGTGCTCCGGCGCGCGGCCGACGGCGCGTTCGATCTGGTATTCCTCGACTCGGAGCGCCCGGAGTATCCGGGCTGGTGGCCAGATCTCAAGCGCGTGCTGCGCCCCGGCGGGCTGCTCGTCGTCGACAACGCGACCTCGCACCAGGCCGAGATGGCGCCGTTCGTGGCGCTGGTCGCGGCCGACCGCACGTTCGTCACGAGCCTCGTGCCCGTGGGCGATGGAGAGTACCTCGCCGTGAAGGCCGATCAGCGATGGAGCGAACCGACATGAACATCACGATCCTCGACGACTACCAGGACACGATCCGCACGCTGGCCTGCTATCCCAAGATCGCCGGCCACATGGTGACGATCTGGAACGATCACACCAGGGACGTCGACACGCTCGCGGGACGACTCAAGGACACCGAGGCGCTGGTGCTGATCCGCGAGCGCACGCCGATCCGGGCGCCGCTGCTCGAGCGGCTCCCCAAGCTGCGGCTCATCAGCCAGGCCGGCGTCTTTCCCCATATCGACGTCGAAGCGTGCACGCGGCGCGGTGTGCTCGTCTGCTCCACGACCGGCCCCGGCCGGCCCTCGTACGCGACCGCGGAGCTCACCTGGGGCCTCGTCATCGCCGCGTTCCGTCGCATCCCGCAGGAGATGAACGCGCTCCGGGCCGGCAAGTGGCAGGCCTATCCTATCGGGATCGGCCTG
>Ga0126369_10000864_pt1 | contig 20522 bp, 16 predicted proteins | sample PanSoiMetaPlot_1_FD_109646 | JGI IMG/M metagenome (GOLD analysis project Ga0126369, IMG submission 109646) | Tropical forest soil microbial communities from Panama - MetaG Plot_1 | ecosystem: Environmental > Terrestrial > Soil > Tropical forest > Bulk soil | place: Panama | collected 2016-02-17 | reverse complement strand
GCTTGGGCGCGAGGAGGATGCCCGAGGTGCCGATCACCAGCCCGACAACGACCCCGAGGCCGATCGCTTGAACTGCGCTCACCGCCGCTTCATCGGGATTCTTTTCGCCGATGCGCCGAGCGACCATCGCCGCCGCGGACATCGCCAGCCCCATCGCAATCGCGTACATGATCGCAAGCATCGACTCGGTGATGCCGATGGTGGCCACCGCGTCCGCTCCGAGTTTCGAAACCCAGAACACATCCACGACCGCGAACACCGACTCCATCACCATCTCGAGGATCATCGGCACCGCGAGCAAGAGAATGGCGCGGCCCAAAGGGCCTTGCGTGAAGTCTTGCCTCGAACCGGCGATGGCTTCGCGGACGGATTGCCAGAAACTCGGCGTCAGCGCCGGTGACCGAACTTCTCCACCGCTTGCGTCCATGTCCACGACCTTTTCGGAGCTCCGGGAGGAGTCAATATGAACGTCTGCGCCGACCATTGTTAACCAAGGTCGCAGAGCGCTGCAGTTCGCCTGCACGAACACAGAGGATCTCTGTGGACATCAATCTCAAGGTCTGGCATCTGACTCGCATCCCCCTTGCCTGGAGCGATATGAAACACCTCTTTCGACTGACGAAGATGTGGATGTGTGTGTTAGCGGTTTTGTCGTTGGCGAGCTCTGCGCAGGCGCAGAATTCGACCAAGGGTTCCAAGTCATCGAGTAGTAGCAAGCAGGTGAAGCGCGGCGAGTACTTGACCAAGATTGGCGGCTGTAACGACTGCCATACGCCATGGACTTTCAACAAAGAGCTGAACATGCCCGTACCCGATATGTCGCGCATGCTTTCAGGGCATCCAGAAGGTGCACCGGACCCCAGCGGGACGGTTGGTGCGCAGGACATCGGTCTGATTGGCCCCACCTTTACGAGCTTCAAGATGCCGTTTGGAGTCGTCTACTCAGCCAACCTGACGCCGGATAAGGACACCGGACTGGGCTCGTGGAGAGAAGCGGAGTTCATCAAGGCGCTGCGCACGGGCAAGCACTTTGGCGGCAATGGTCGCTGCATTTTGCCGCCGATGCCCTGGATGGATTTCGCCCATATGACTGATGAAGATCTGAAGGCGATTTTTGCTTATCTGCGTTCCATCCCCCCAATCAGAAATGCCGTGCCGGACCCGAAGGTGCCGACCCCGGCGCTCGACGGCATCACCGAAAGCTTCGAGAAACTGAAGCAGATGATGGCCGCTTCATCTCGACAGAAGTAACCGGCTCAGGATTCTAGAAAGCGACGAGGCCTTGCTCTCATCAGAGGATGAGGAGCAGGCCCGGGTCGACCGCGGATCGTTGCTGAACCCACTACGGCGTATTGTTGAGCAGCACTGTGATCGAGAATGAACCGCCGGCGATCGCAGCGACATCGGGCTTTCTATCGCCATTGAAGTCGCCGGATATCGTCGCAAGGGCTGCGTTGGGACCACTGAAGTTCTCTGAAGGCTGGAAGGTCCCGTCGCCATTGCCCAGAACGATCGCGATGTCGGTGCCATTGCTCACTGCCAGATCCACCTTCCCGTCGCCATTGAAATCGGCGGCCGCGAGCGATCGAGTACGGCTCCCGGCGTCGACGTGCAGCGGGGTTTGGAAGGTGCCGTCGCCGTTGCCGAGCAGTACCGAGACGCCTCCCAAAGCTGCGTCGCTTGCCAGGGCGAGATCCAGATTCTCGTCGCCATTGAAATCCGCGAGCTCGAAGGATCGGACGCCACTGATGCCGCCGACGGTCTGCGGCGCCTGGAAGGTCCCGTCGCCATTGCCCAGCAGTACCGATATGCCACCGAAGGCATTCGTCACCAACGCCAAATCCAGCTTTCCATCTCTGTTGAAGTCAGCGGCTTTCATGAAGAAAGGCCCGACGGGTGCTGGCACGCTCTGGGCCGACTGAAAGGTCCCATCGCCGTTGCCGAGCAGCACCGAGATGTCGCGGGAGCTGAAGTTCGCTGTCGCCACGTCCAGGAAGCCATCGTTGTTGAAGTCGCCAACGGCTACTGATTCGGGAGCAACGCCCACAGAGAGCCTCTGTTCAGGTTGGAACGTTCCATCGCCGTTCCCCAACGCGACGAGCAAGAATCCATTGCCGAACGGCGGATTGCCGGAGTTGACCGCTGCTACGTCGAGATTCCCGTCGTTGTTGAAGTCGCCCACTGCTACGAACTCAGTGCCACCCGGACCGCCAAAGCGCCGCTCGGTCTGAAAAGAGCCATCGCCGTTGCCGAGCAAGAGCGAGAGGCTGAGCGAGAATTGGTCGGCGACAATAATGTCCAGCACGTTGTCGTTATTGAAGTCCCCAAGGGCCATCACAAGTGGGCCGCTGCCGGCGTTGAAGCTACGAGGCCTTGGGAAAGTACCATCTCCGTTGCCTAGCAGGATCGACACCACACCCGTGGTGACAGCCAAATCCTGCTTGCCGTCGCGGTTGAAATCTCCCACCGCTGCCGCTGTACCGCTGACCAACGCTGTGAAGGGTTGGAAGGTACCGTTTCCATTTCCGAGGAGGACACCCACCGGGCCACCGTTGTCGGCGACGATTATGTCCTGATTCCCGTCTCCATTAAGGTCGCCCAAGGCGAGGACTCGTGGCGCGGTACCCGCTGGCACACTCGACAGAGCGGAAAAGCTCCCGTCGCCAACGCCGAAGAGTATCGACACCACGTTGGAGTCCTGTGCCGCGACGGCCAAATCCTGAACCCCGTCCCCGTTGAAGTCCGCAACCACGACTGAGTGAGGGCCGTTGCCGGCCGGGAAGTTGCGAGCCGATTGGAAAGTCCCATCGCCATTTCCCAACAGCACTGAGACGTTGTTGGAATCATCGTTCGCGACGACCAAATCCTGTACCTGATCCGCGTTGAAGTCGCTCACCGCGACCCAGCGAGGAGCTTGGCCAGCCGGGAAGTTGCGTGCGGCTTGGAAGGTCCCGTCGCCAATGCCAAGCAACACGGACACGTTGTTCGAACCGTTGTTGGCCACGGCCAGATCCTGCACCCCATCGCCGTTGAAGTCCCCGACGGCGACCAAAAAGGGTGCGGTCCCCGCAGCGAAGTCTGTGGCAGCCTGGAAGGTGCCGTCGCCGTTGCCCAGCAGGACCGAGACATTGTTGGAATTCTGATTTGCGACTACGAGATCTTCTACTTGATCGCCATTGAAGTCGCCGATCGCAACCGAGCGAGGCCCATTGCCGACCGCGAAGCTCCGAGCCGTCTGGAAGGTGCCGTCGCCGTTGCCCAGGAGCACCGAAACGTCGTTGGAGCCGCTGTTGGCGGTGGCAAGGTCCGACAGCCCGTCGCCGTTGAACTCCCCCGTCACAATGGATAGGGCTCCGCTGCCGATGGCGAAGTCCCTCGACGTGTTGAAGGAGACCGTTTGTGCAAAGGCTCCGCCCCAAGCCGGCAGCGCGAGCAGGACCAGATACCGAAGAGGAAGTTTCATGGGAGTGTGTCCTTGCTGTGAGTTGATGGTGACAAAGCAGGAATGCACGACGGCTCCACGCCAGGACCAGAGTCGTCTGGTCACGGAGCCCGTGGACCAATCTGTTCAACCGGCTTGCCGACTTGACACCGCCACTGTCGAGCCGTTGCGGCGACATTGCGAGATGGACGAGGCGACGAACGGTGATGGGTTTAGTCGGGTCCGAAAATCGCGACGTTCGAGATTGCCACCGTAGTGGTGTAGCCCTGAAACAAATCGATGTTTCCCGAATAGGATTCGAACGCGAGCGGTCCCGAGAGTGAAGAGGGCGGCAGATCAAAGGAAGTAATGAACGCGCCGTCGACGTAGAAGTCGACGTGATCGCCTTGCACGTAAACATCCGCGTGGTAGCGGGTACCGGCCGAGGCGACGAAAGGAATCTGCTGGTTCACGCGGACGTTGTTGACCAGCTGTTCAGCGCCCGCCCTGTTGAATCCCCTGGAGACGAACACGCCGTTGTAATTGTGTCCGTCAACGAACCTCCAGAGGAACCTCATCCAGCCGACGTCGTGGTCGTCGCAATTGAAGCGAAAGTCGAACGACGCATGGAAGGTGTCCGGTGTGCTGTCGAGGTAGAGGACCCTTCCGTGGTTGCCGGAATTGTAGCGAGATATTCCGTTCACCAGAAGTTCGTTTGTTCCATCGAGGTTTTGATAGTTCGCGATGCCGTAGAGATTGGCGCTGTTGATGTAATAGAAATTTCCCGCGGTGAAATTCGGAGCGGTGTAGGCCGTCACCGCGTCGGCCAGCCAGTAAGCTCCTGACTCTCCCGCGGTGTAGTAGTAGCCAACCCAGAGGTAGTTGACAGCGGTCATGTCTGGATTGCCGACGATTGTATACGGATTGCCGAGATCGAATTCGGGATAGTTCCATCCCAAATAGATTTCCGAAGTGTGTCGATACTCGCGATAATTTCCAGGTTGGCCCACTCGAAGTTCGAATCTCTGGGCATGGCTGTTGTCCGCGACGTAAGCCCAGAACCCAATCTTCGCCATCGCCGTCAGATCCGCCGACGCGATGGTCTTGAAGGCGGTGGATCGGTGGGAAGCATCAGAATAGCTGAGTTGGAGCGCCGCCGTTCCTTCCTTGAAGGAGTTCCCGTTGGAATCGATTGAGGAAGTATCCGCGAAGGGCATCCACCCGTCGGTTGCATCACAGTTGTCGAGGGTGACGAAGTTCGCCGAGTACCCGGAAAAGTCATCCGATGCGATGAGCTGCGCATGCACAGTCGCAGCGGCGAACACCCCAACGAGTATGACTGACTGAGACGCGCGACGGTGTGCGCGCATGCTGTTGCCCCCTTTGAAGACGACCAAGCCTTCTACCGTTACGACCCGGCAAAGTAGTTGACGTTGCAGCTAACGCTGGTTGCGTTCGTCAAATCCTAAAGGTTTCGGGAACTTGCAAGGATTTCTGGGCGTTCGGCGGTCTTGCTGAAGCTCTGCGTGTCGTCTTTCGCGGCAAGTTTCCGATCTTACTGGGTGGAGGGAAGACGCCACCCAAACTCCGAAGGAGCGCGCGGTACGGTGAGCGAAGGGTTCAGCGACCACAACCGAAGGGTTTGATCAAAGCCTGCGGTGACGAGCAGGTCTTGATTCGGGAAAAAAGCAACCTTCATCACGTTACTCTGGTTTCCGCGCAAAATTCGATCGCCGCTCAAACCCACATCGCCGCCCGTTCATCGGGAGAAAAATCAAGGGCCTGGTCTAGGTAGGGACTGATCGCGCGCCATCGCTCAGGACCAATTGTGCGCACCCGAACCTCCCTAAAGCCGATTCAGATAGTGCTCAGCGAGTGAACGTCACGAGAAGTTATCACACGGCCCGCGTCAGTATCTGCTCGGTCGAAAAGCGGGAGACAACCGGGGGAATTTTTGGCTATGGTCCGCGCCTTATACCCAAACGAGGAGGAGACCCATGCACGCACATTCTAGGGGGTTGAGATCTATCTACGTATCGCTCGCGGTTTTCATATCGCTCGGGGTTTTCGCGTTGCCGGCAAGCGCCCAGCTGAAAACGGAGCTCGTCAACGGCTACGAAGCAGTCGCCAACGAAGTGCTCGTGAAATCCAGCGCCGGCGCCAACGCCGCGGGCTTTGCTCGAGCGCTCCACGCCAATCAAATCGACAACGTCCAGATTGTTGGCAGCAACGGATGGCAGCTGCTTCACTCGAGCGCCCTCTCGGCGTCCGCGCTGGTATCAGCGTTCAACGCCAATTCCGCGATCGACCGGGCCGAGCCCAACTACGTGGTTCACGCCGACCTCATCCCCAACGATTTTTATTGGCCCAACCTTTACGGGATGCGGAATATCGACGCACCGGACGCGTGGGATCTCTCGACCGGATCGACGGCCAACGTGGTCGCGGTGATCGATACCGGTATCACCTACGACCATCCGGATCTCATGGACAACGTTTGGAGCGCGCCGTCTGACTATGAGGTGATGATTGGGGGTCTTGTGCTCGACTGCCCCGCCGGAAGCCACGGGTACAACGCGATTCTAGATACCTGCGATCCGCGTGATGACCACGGCCACGGCACCCACACCTCGGGAACGGTGGGCGCGATTGGAAACAACGGCATCGGCGTCGCGGGAGTCAACTGGACCGCAAGCGTGATGAGCGCGAAGTTTCTCAATTCCGCAGGGACCGGGACCTACGCCGATGCGATCAAGGCGATCGAGTTCACGATTCAAGTGAAGGCCTACTTTGGTTCGGACGCCAACGTGCGGGTGCTTTCGAACAGCTGGGGAGGACCTGGATTCTCGGCCGCTCTGCGCGACGAAATCGCCAGTGCGCGAGACAACGACATGATGTTCGTCGCTGCAGCGGGGAACAACAACTCCAACAACGACACGACGCCCTTCTACCCCGCCAGTTTCCAAGTGGAGAACGTGATTTCCGTGCTGGCCACGACATCGACGGATGCCCGCGCTAGCTTCTCGAATTATGGCGCCAACAGCGTCCATCTTGGCGCGCCAGGCAACGGCATCATTTCTACCGTGCGCACCGGCTACGGCAGCATGAGCGGGACCTCGATGGCAACCCCCCACGTCGCTGGAGCGGCGGCCTTGGTTCTCTCGTACTGCAGCATGGACACACCCACCCTCACCGCGGCGCTGCTGAACAATGTAGACCCGGTCGACGCGCTGAGCGGGCTCACCATCACCGGCGGACGCCTGAACGTCTTCGCGGCGATGAACGACCCCAGCTGCGTTCCGGGGCCATAACCGCGCGACAACCATCAGGGCTCGAACGGTTTCTCGAACGGCGCCGAGCTGGCCAAGTCGGCGAGCGTGTAGAGCAGAACGCGGGTTCCCATCTGAAGATCGGCAACGGAGACGTGCTCGTCCACGTCGTGACCGGGATAGGGCTTTCCCGGGAGCCACATTCCAAATGCGATCGCGCGAGGCAATCGCTTGGCGTACGTGCCGCCTCCGGAGATGGCCGGCGGGTCCAAACGCCCCGTGGCTTGCCGGTAGTCCTCGAGCAGGCGCTTCACGAGCTTGCCGTTGGGGTTGAAGACAAGCGGCTCATCCTGGAAGTAGCCGCCTGACGATATCGCGGAGCCGGTACGGCGGTTGAAATCCGAGACGATCCGCGCGAGGTAGTCCTCGCTTTCCTTGGCGTTCATCGGCGGCGTACGGCGCAGATTGATGACCAGCGTCAGGCGTGTGTCGGTCGAAGGTTGGCCTCTATTGAATGGCGATCCGCGACGCACCTGGGCGACGTTTACAGCGTAGCGTCCCCAGATGGCGTCGCTGCGGGTGAGACCCAAGCCCGTTCCATACAGGTCGGCCCCAGCGAGTCGAGCGAAGGCCAAGAGGTCTGACATTCCACACGGAGGCAGTTGGCCCTCGAGGATCCGCGCGAGATGGACCAGCGCGTTACGCCCTCCTTCAATGTTCACCCCTGCATGAGCGGAGCGGCCGTGGACGCGTACAACGAGGCGATCTCCCTTCTCTTCGCAGTCGACGCGGATGCCCTCGGGCGGCGACTTCGAGCAGAGGCGGCCGCGAATCGGCGTCCAGTTCGGGCGGCCGCTGAGCCATTGGAGGACGAGGGTCGCGAGATCGGGGACGATGCTCGGGCCGATCCCAGCCTCGAGCGAAACCACCCTGAACGGGAACTTCTCCGCGCCGCTGCGTTCTGGAGTGGTGCCGTCCTCGGAGGTCGGAACCGCGAGGGTCAGCCCATCCCAAGCTTTTTCGCCGACCACGACGGGGAACGCGGAGTCCAAAACCAAGCTCAAATCGGGAGCGGCGTGATCCTTCAAGTAATCCCCGATGTCGCTCGAGCCGCTCTCCTCGTCACTCCCCACCAAGAGCCGCACCGTCTGAGTTCTGGCCAGCCCGCTCCTGTGAAGCGCGCGCATAGCGAGCAACGCTTGAACCATCGGCCCTTTGTCGTCCGCGCTTCCGCGGCCGAAAATCTCCCCGTCCTTCTCGACACCCGCAAACGGCGGCACGGACCACGCCTCGGGGACGACGGGTTGAACATCACCGTGCACAACTAGACCGAGAACAGGAGCTCCGGGCGGCGCGGGCAGCTCAATCTCCGTCACCATCCGCGCATCGCGAACCGTGAAGCCGAAACCGCCCGCGACCTTCGCGAGCCACGCCTTCTGGTCAATCTGCGCCTGCGCGTTTCCCGCCACCGTGGGGAATCGGATCGCCTCGGTGAGCAGCGGCACCAGTTGCTTAGCTTCGTTCTGCTCGTACTCGGACCAAAGCCCCGCCCTGCGATCTTGCCCGTCCGGAATGCGATGGCCGCCGCAGGCGCTGATGGCCATCAAAGCCAGTTGGGCAAGCGGCATGACGCTGAAGTTACGGGTCGCTCCGAGCAGGCGGCATAGGCAGGAACGTTGGTGATCGCACATCATGGCGCGGAGATTAGTCGCGATCGACCGTCGTGCACGCAATGGAAAAACCGGATTGGCACTACGTCGCTACCTCGTAAACGGTGCGTTGGACTGCGTGATTTGTCGCTCGATGCTCGTGTTTTCGCGCAGGAAGCTGAGGATTTCTTTGTACATCCGCTCGCGCGCGGATTCGTCGTAGAAGCCGTGGCTTTCCTTCGGCTCCACCAACCATTTCACCGGCTTGCCGAGCGCTTCCAGAGCCTTCTTCAGCCGCTCCGCATGTTCCAACGGCGATCGCCCATCCTTATTGCCATGGATCAGAAGTACGCGCGCCTGGAGCTTGTCCGCGTTGTACATAGGCGAGACACGCTTGAGGGCGGTCTCATCCGTACCCACTTGGCCTGGCGCGTGAAAGCCTGAATGCCGATTGGGGGGGTTCGTTCGCCGAGTTGCGTCACCGAGGTCGGTCCGGACGCGGCGCGCGTACAAGACATCATCAGCGCAACGCCCGAGGCGAGCGGCAACGCTAACCAGCGCATGGGCCGGCCTGTATCGAAGAGCTGGGGCACGCTACCAGCGCTCTGGAAATGGCTCCGAGAAGTTCCAGGCCTCCCGAGTGGGATGAGGCGTTGTCAGTTGGGCTCGGGGCGGGATAAAGCAGCGCAAGTGCTGAAGATTGCCCTGCCCAATAAAGGTCGTCTTGCCGACGACATTCGCGCGCTGTTCGGCGAGGCGGGCCTTCCCGTCAACGCGGTCAATGAACGCGCGCTCTCGGCCTCGCTCGGCGGGGAGTTCGAGGCGATCTTCGTGCGATCGCAGGACATCCCGGAATTCGTCGCCGACAACGCGGCCGATGCGGGAATCACCGGGTGGGACCTGGCGTGCGAATGCGGCCGCCCGCTCGACATGTTGCTGGACCTCGAGTTCGGCAAGTGCCGCTTGGTGCTCGCGGCACGCGAAGAAAGCGGGGTCCGTTCTCTCGCCGACGTCCAGGGCGTCCCGCGCGTCGCGACCTGCTTTCCGAAACTCACGGGCAAGTTCTTCGCAGACGCCAAGCGCCAGGTGGAGGTCGTCCCAGTCTCAGGCGCTGCGGAAATCGCCCCGCGGCTGGGGATAGCCGACTTGGTCGTCGATCTGACCTCCAGCGGCTCGACGCTGAAGGTCAATGGATTGGTGGAGATCGCCACGCTGCTGGACTCCAGCGCTCGACTGATCAGCCGCTCGGGCACTCGAAGCCGCCGAGAGCTGCAGGAGCTGGTTGACGCGCTCTCCTCGGTGCTGCGCGCGCGAGGTCGCCGTTATGTGATGGCCAACGTGCCGCGCCAGTCGCTGGAGCAAGTCCGCAAGGTGTTGCCTGGGCTGAATGGGCCCACGGTGGTGGACGTGCTCGACGGCGGGCGCTTCGTCGCGGTGCACGCGGTGGTCGAGTCCAGCTCCATCTACCGCACCATCGCCGCGCTCAAGGCGCTCGGGGCGGAAGGAATCCTGGTCACCAAGATTGAAAGGCTGATGCCGTGAGCAGCGGCGTCGTACGCTACGTCGGCGCGCTCTCTACTCTGCGCGCGCCTGACCGCCGCGCGTTGTTGGAGCGAAGCAGCCCCGATGATATCGCCGTACAGGCTCGGGTCACGGAGATCCTGGAGCGAGTGCGCCGCGATGGAAATACCGCGCTCTTGGCACTGGCGGCCGAGCTGGATGGCGTGCAGCTTCGTCACCTCGAAGTTCCTCGCGAGCTCTGGAAGGCTGCGCTCCACCTTACGCCCAACAATAGGCTTCGAGCGCTGCGGCACTCTCGAGACAACCTCGAGCGCGCGCATCGCGCCTTTGAGCCAACCACGGCCGAGGTGCAGACCGAGCGCGGCGTCCGGGTCGGTCGCAGGCCGGATCCGCTGGCTCGAGTCGGAATTTATGCTCCGGGCGGCCGGGCTGCTTACCCGAGCAGCGTGCTGATGGCCGCGGTGCCGGCGCGGGTCGCGGGAGTGCGCGAAGTCATCCTGTGCTCGCCCCCGGTGGCGCCGTCCGAATTTCCGGCGCAACTCGTGCTCGCAGCCGCGGAGATTTCGGGAGTCGACCGCGTCTTCGCGTTGGGCGGCGCCGGTGCGATAGCTGCGATGGCGTTTGGCACGAATCCGGTGCCCAAAGTCGATCGCATCGTCGGACCCGGCAATGCGTACGTGATGGAGGCGAAGCGGCAAGTCTCGCGAAGCGTCGCCATCGACAGTCCGGCCGGCCCGAGCGAAATCTTGGTCATCGCCGACTCGACTGCCGATCCAGCTGCGGTCGCGCGCGAGCTTTTGGCGCAGGCCGAACATGATCCGCAAGCCTGGGTAGTCGCGCTCGCATTGAGACACGAGCTCGCGGTCCAGATCCTCCGCGTCCTCGAACCGATGATTGCCAATGCCCAGCGCCGCGAGGTGATTGCGCAAGCCCTGAGCTCGCATGGCGCGGTGCTCTCGGTCACATCAGTTACCCAAGCGATCGAATTTTCGAACGACTTCGCCCCCGAGCACTTGATGCTCGCGGTGAAGGATCCGAAGCGCGCGCTGGAGTCGATTCGCAACGCTGGGACGGTCTTTCTTGGAGCAAGCTCGTCCGTCGCATTCGGCGACTATCTGACCGGGTCCAACCACGTGTTGCCCACGGGTGGATTGGCCCGCGCCTACTCCGGACTCTCAACTGCGGACTTCGTTCGCTGGACCGGCTATCAGGAGGTAACGCCCGACGCCGCGGACCGGCTCGCGCCCGACGTGGAAGTATTGGCCGAATCCGAGGGGTTGTTCGCCCATGCGGTAGCAGCGCGGGCCTGGAGAAAGACGCAATGAGCTCGCTCGAGCTGGCTCGTGCCGCTTACCGCGACATCAGCCTGTACGCGGTGGACCGGAGCCCGTGCGCCTTCGATCTGAGCGACAACACCAACCTGTTCGGCATTCCACCATCGGCGCGAAGAGAGTTGCAGGAGGTGGCGAGCTCCACCGTCACGCGCTATCCGCCGCTTTACTCCATCACGCTCAAGGCGGAGCTGGCGAAGTACATCGGCGTCTCGCCCGAGGCGGTCACCACGGGGTGCGGCTCGGACGACGTGTTGGACTCGGCGATTCGCGCCTTCGCAGAACCGGGGGACAAGCTCGCCTTTCCCGATCCGACCTTCGCGATGATTCCCATCTTCGCGAAGATGAACGCGCTGGTTCCGATCCCAGTGCCGCTTCGGCCCAACTGGGACATCGACGCCGCCGCGCTGTTGGCGACCGGGGCGCGCGTCTTCTACATCTGTTCGCCAAACAACCCGACCTCGACATTGGCCTCGCGCGGCGAGTTGGACGAGCTCGTCTCCAACGCGCGAGGCGTGGTGATTCTGGACGAAGCCTACAGCGAGTATGCGCGCGAGCGCTGGGCACCCGAGGCTCCCTCCCGTCCCACGCTGCTGGTGGTCCGCACCATGTCCAAGGCGTTCGGGCTCGCCGGTCTGCGCGTCGGCTACGCGGTGGGTTCACCGATGCTCATCGGCGAGGTGGAAAAGTCCCGCGGGCCTTACAAGGTGAATGCGGTGGCGGAGCGCGCCGCAGTGGCGGCCCTTCGTGAGGATCGGGACTGGGTCCAACGAGGCATCGAGTTGGTCCTTGCAAACCGGAGCCGGTTCGAAACGGAGCTGCGCTCGCTCGGTTTTGCTCCGATAGAGTCGTCGGCCAATTTCGTCCTCTTCCCCGTCAAGGATGCGGTGGGATTGACGAAGGCGATGCGTGCGCTCGGCGTGGCGGTGCGCCCGTTTCCGAAGCTGTCGCCGATCGGCGATGCGCTGAGAATTTCGATTGGTCCGTGGGAAATGATGGACGCGGCACTTTCCGCGCTGCGAAAGGCAATCGCATGAAGGTGACCCTGTTCGATTACGGAGCGGGAAATCTTCACTCATTGGCCAAGGCCTGCGAGTGCCCGGGTGCGACGGTGAGCATCGAGCCGGATCCGGCGCGCGCCGCGCAGGCTGACGTGTTGGTGCTGCCCGGCGTGGGCGCGTTTGCCGCCGCCGCCGAGCGACTCGCGCCAGGACTCAAGGCAATGCGCAATGCGCTCGAGGGCGGGCTGCCTTGCCTTGGAGTGTGTTTGGGGATGCAGCTCTTTTTCAAAGACAGCGAAGAAGGGCCTGGCGAGGGGCTCGCGATCCTCGAAGGCACGGTCACGAAACTGCGGGCTCGCCGGATTCCGCAGATGGGATGGAATCAGGTGGAGCCGGACAAGAAACAAACGCTCGTACCCCCGTTGCCGACGATCGCGTACTACGCGAACAGCTACGTTTGCCGTGTCGCCGACCCCCAGTATATTACCGCTTGGAGCACCCACGAAGACGACCGCTTCGCCGCGGCGGTTCGGTTCAAGAATGTGGTGGGAGTCCAGTTTCATCCGGAGAAGAGCTCCACCGCCGGAGTTCAGTTCGTGCGCGCCTTCGTGAAGCAGTTTTCTTGAATGATTGCGATTCCCGCGGTCGATTTGCGCGATGGGGCGTGCGTTCAGCTCGTGGGCGGTGACTACGAGGCAGAAAAGGTTCGTCTGCCGGATCCCGTCGCGGTTGCTCGTAAATGGGCCGAGCACGGATTTGAACGACTCCACGTTGTGGACCTGGACGCGGCCACCGGCAGAGGCTCGAACCGAGAAGTAATCCAGCGAATTATTCGGGCGTTCCCAGGCTCGGTGCAGGTGGGCGGCGGAATTCGCAGCGACCGGGACGTCAAAGCATACCTGGACGAGGGCGCGACTTGGGTGGTGGTGGGCACGCGAGCGATCCAGGATCCCCCTTGGCTTGCCGAGAATGCCGGGCGGCATCCCGGGAAGCTGATCGTCGCTGCGGATGTCCGCGAACGTCGCGTTGTGACCCATGGGTGGCAGCAGAGCACGGGCGCGGACGTGGCTGACCTCGTGCGAAATCTCAAGCGACTCCCGTTGGGAGGCATCCTGGTGACGGCGGTGCATCGCGAGGGGCAGATGCGGGGAACGGATCTGCCGCTGATGGAAGAGGTCGCCGCACAGTCGTCGCATCCAATCTTCGCCTCGGGCGGCCTCAGCAGCCTCGACGATCTACGCCTCTTGGTGGAGCGCAAGGTGTACGGCGCGATCTTGGGAATGGCGATTTACACCGGCGCGATCGACATACAGGCTCTCGCGGCTGAGTTCGGAGCGACCTCCCGCTAGGCGGAAAGTGGCGCCCGCGCTGTTCCACTCAGTTGCTAGCATTGACACAAGGATCTGCCGCGCTTCCACAAGGTCGAAAACCCGGCGGGCAACAGAAACCCCCGGTATCTGGAGTACAGAACGCGCATACCAGCCCCGTGTCGCACGGCGGGTACTCCGGTGGATTCTGAATAAAACCGGGGGCACATTGCTCACCCTTATGAGCAACCTTTTTCCCCTGTCCACAACCGACCAGTACCAGGCAACCCAAAACTGCTGCGTACAAGACTGATGCGTACCAAGCTCGATCTGCGTTCATGCGTTCCTTGGGGCGGATAGCCGAAAGCTCCTCGGCCCTCTCAAAGCAACCCATGTGCCAAGCGCTGTTCGAAGTTTGTGCGTAATTTTAGGTGGATCGCACAATTGACCCGTTCAGAAATCTGAGCAATGGGCTTAGGGCGATCGTTTTTCGGATGTTTCGAGTTCCGCCGCTGTGTACGGTCCCGATCGCTAAAAACGCCGAGCCGAGTGCCGAGGCAGTCGCCCTGGTGTCACTTCAGCCACCGCGCGCCACGCGCTGCCCAGAATAAGCAACGCCATGACCGCCACGAACATCACCACAATGGGGCGCCAAGGCTGAAGCCGCCAAGCCCAGAGTCTTTCCTGTTTGCGAATGAACCTCGGCGCGGCTGAGTAGTCCTCGATCGCCGCTTTCCTTAATGCCGCCGCGCCGGCCGCGTCGCCGAGGGCCTCGCGCGCCTTGGCCAGAAGAACCTTTCCTTCGACCGTCCCCTTTCGTTGGCGGCAGTATTCCTCGAGCGCCTCCCGTGCCCCCGCGAAATCACTCTTCGCGAGTCGGCCTCGACCGAGCGCGAGGTCAATCGCTCCGAGCCGGTAGCCTGGATCCTGAGCACGCGCCTCGCCAAGGAAGATTTCTCCCTCCTTTGAGTTGCCCGCACCGAAGCAGGCGACGCCCATGAGGTACAAAGTAGCAGCGTCGTCGTCTCCCGCGGCGATGTTCGGCTTGAGGACTTCGATCGCCTCGCGAAAGCGCCGTTGCTCGATCAGGATATCCGCCAGCTCGAAGCGCGCCTTGCGGTTGTGCGGATTGAGCGTGAGCTCGTTTCTGAGGATGCTTGCTCGTCGATACCGCCCGAAAATCCTGAGCGGGCTCGGCAGGACGCCCAGCGTGACTCGCTCGATTGCTCAGCCTCCGCCAAGAACGACCAACAAGGCGAGCAGCGGGTTGCCCGTCATGTAGGTCAGCAGCGCCCACCAGATCCACGTGTTCAAAAGTCGCGAGCTCCACCCAACATCATATCGAGTCGGCCATTCGAAATCGCCCGGAGGTAGACTATGGAGCGAGGCGTGGACGATGTACTCGGTCTGTGGCTGGCATGCCCCGCGGTCTTTCTTCTGGTGATGAGCAACTCCAGTTGTTCGGGCGATGGCGCAGGGCACGGCGGCAGCATCTGCCTCGAAGACGCCTCAATGTACATCACGCTCACGGTCGAGCCCGATTCAGTGATGAATCGGGACTCCCTGTGTCCCAACGTCAAACCTCAATTGGAGTCCCGCCTTGCGCAGCTTCACTTTACGAACACGCATCCCACGCGAACGATCGCGATCGCATCCGTCGTTATGGAGCAGAGCAACATAGAAGCCTTCCCGGTCGGTACCTGCGCGTTTGCGGTGCAGCAAGGTGAATTCAGCTCGGTCTCCGAATGTCCCCCGGGACTCGGCGTGGCGTGCAGTTCACCGGTTAGCGTGTTCCTTGCGCCCGGCGAGTCCTCCGCGCCGTGGTCGTATCGGTGCAGGCAAGAGCAGCTGTATCCGTCCTCCAGCGGCGAATGCAGCACTCTTCAGCTCGAAACCCTGAGCTGGAGTGTGTTCGCCCATGCGGTTTTTTGCGAAAACAACGCGTACGCCAAGGTGAACTTGTGCGCCTCTGGCAACCCGCGATGGCTCGATAACGGCTGGTTTTCGATTCAGAGCAACAGCTGCCCCGCGGGTTGAGCAGTACTGATGGTCGATTGTCTGTCGGTGAGGTCTCCCAGCGAGTAGTTCACTGGATCCTGAGTGCCGAGAGGTTTCCGAAAATCGCACCCGTCCGTCTGTTGCCCTTGAACAGAGCTGGCTCGAATGTGCTCGGATGAGCCCGGATGACGTTGCGTGTAACAAAAACGGTCGCCGGCAGCCGTTTTTGTTACCCAACGCGGCAGATCGAGCTGGATCGGGAGATCGGGCGAAGCCGCGCTTTACTTTTCCCTGAGGCCGCGGATGTACGGGATTAGCGAGGCGATCTCGGTCGTGCTTGCCGTCGGCCCATCACCAGTTGCCGCCACCACCAGCCAGAGCACCACCGCGGTCGGTCGGTGCCATCGCTCTTCCAAAGTTCGATGCCGTTAACGCGGTCGATGTCGCGAAGAGCAGACCACCGTCGAACTCGGTCAATGCCATCGGCAACGATTCGCAACAACCCGCGCCGATGGGGTTGCGCGAGGTGAAACATTTTACTGGGTCTACACTACTTACCGTCTGGAGACCGGCGCGCTCGAGTTCCGAGCAGCCGCAGCGCGAAGAGCGCCACGATTGCCCAAGAGGCGGAGGCGGCCCCAGCGGCCTGTTGGCAACCGCCGGCGTGAGCACCGCCTCCGCTCGATGGGCCACCATTGGGATCGCCACTGCTCGGCGACGGAGAGATGTCGAACTGGTGCAGATCCGCGGCCCACAGCTGCATGCCTACGGAATTGTCATTGGCGGCGAAGAATAGACGCGAGCCCGAGACCATGAAATTTTGGGGATCCGACGAGAGCGGGCCTGGTGCAATGTCTTGCAGCTGGCGAGTTCCCTCGGTGGTACCGTCCGAGGTCCACAGCTCAACGCCGCTCACTCCGTCGAACGCTGCAAAGACCACCGGTCCAGTGGCCGTGGTGTGAACGATTTGTTGTTCAATATTCGATCCCCAAAACCCAGGGTTGATGTCTTTGACCAACACCGTGCCGGCTTCCGTTCCATCGCTCTTCCAAAGCTCGACGCCGGTAATGCCGTCGGACGCCGCGAAGATCACTCCGCCGTGGAACTCGGTCATCACGCTAAGTCCAAGGTCCAAGGATCGGGGATTGATATCTTTGACCATCATCGTGCCGGCTTGGGTTCCGTCGGTCTTCCAGAGTTTCGAACCATGAAGTCCATCGAAAGCTAAAAAGTAGAGCCCGCTGTGCGCCGCCGTGAACTGCTCGAACTCGGAGCTATTTGGTCCGGGGTTGATGTCTTTAACCAGCACCGTGCCTGCGGCGGTGCCATCGCTCTTCCACAATTCGTAGCCGTGAGTCCCGTCATCGGCCACGAAGTAGAGCGCTCCGTTAAAGACGGTGAAATTTTGCGGGTTGGAACCATCTCCACCAGGGTTGATGTCTTTAACCAGTACCGTGCCTGCTGGAGTGCCATCGCTCTTCCAGAGCTCATCCCCATGCGTTCCATCATCTGCTCCGAAAAACAGAGTACCGTTCAGAGGAGTGAGGTCGTGAGGGTAGGAGTATCCGCCCGGGTTGATGTCCTTCACCATGATGGTGCCTACCGTTGTGCCATTGCTCATCCACAGCTCATTCCCATGAGTCCCATCGTCAGCGGTGAAAAACAAGGCGCCGTCGAACTCCACCAAATTCTCCGGCTGCGAGCCGCAAGTGCCAGGGCAGATGTCTTTCACCAGCACAGTGCCGGCTGGAGTGCCGTCACTCTTCCACAACTCAGCGCCATCAGTTGGCTCAAACGCGTTAAAGAACAGCGTGTGGTTCACACCGGCCATTTGGTAGATTCTCGCTCCCTGGGGGCCGGGATTGATGTCCTTGACCAAGAGTGTACCTGCAGCGGTGCCATCACTCTTCCAAAGCTCGTTCCCAACCAAGCCGTCATCTGCGGTAAAAAACAGAGTTCCGTCGAGATCCGTCAGGTAGGATGGGTACGACGAGGTTGATGGCAGCATGACGATCTTCAAGGGGAACGTGCCTGCCTCGGTGCCATTGCTGACCCAGGGTTGCCTTCCGTGCGTTGGGTCGTAGCCGGAGAAGAAGAGAATGCCATTGCTGCTGACGAGCTCCCTCGGAGATGAGTCGACGCTGCCTGGCCAGATGTCCTTGACCAGCGCCGTTCCGTTGGCTGTGCCGTCACTCTTCCACAGCTCGTTTCCATGAGACTGATCCTGAGCAGCGAAGAAGAGCGTCCCAGCTACGTTGGTCAAATACTGTGGATTCGACCCTCGGCTCCCCGGATAAATGTCGGCCACCATGACAGCGGTGGTGCCGTCCGTTTTCCACAGCTCGTTGCCATGGGTCCCGTCGTTCGCCGAAAAGAACAACTTGCCGTCTAGCTCGGTAAAGCCGGAGGGGAATGAGGAGCTGACTCCTGGCCAGATGTCGGCGACGAGCACGGTTCCATTGGTGGTGCCGTTGCTCTTCCAGAGCTCGCATCCATGGGTCGGATCGCAGGCATTGAAAAACAGAGTGCCGCTCAGTTTGGTCAAGGATCGGGGCTGCGAGCTGCCTTGGCCTGGGTAGATATCCTTGACCAGTACCGTGCCACCCGCGGTGCCGTCGCTCTTCCACAGTTCAACGCCGGTCGTCCCATCATTGGCGCTGAAGAACAAAGTGCCATTCAGCTCGGTCAAGCCACTGGGGTACGAGCCTGTTGATCCAGCGAAAATGTCTTTAACCAATACCGTGCCGCTCGCAGTGCCATCGCTCTTCCATAGCTCGCTGCCGTGGACGCCATCGTCGGCGACAAAGAACAAAGTGCCGTTCACATTCGTTAAGTGGGCGGGTGACGAACCTTTCGGCCCCGGCTTGATGTCCTTCACTAGTCTCGTTCCCGTGCTTGTCCCGTCCGTCCTCCAAAGCTCGGAGCCAGTGAACCCGTCATCCGCAACGAAATAGAGGATGCCGCCCACCGGAACCAGCTCAGATGGGACGGAGCTCCGGGGTCCGGGGCTAACATCCATCACCAGACTCGTACCCGCCGCCGTTCCATCCGACTTCCACAACTCGGTGCCGACACTTGGGTCGTACGCGGTGAAGAAGAGGGTGCCGTTGAAGTTGACCAGATTGAGTGGGTAAGAACCGCTCGCACCCGGGTAGATGTCCTTCACCAGCACGGTTCCCGCACCGGTGCCGTCGCTCTTCCAGAGTTCTCCACCATGGAGCTCGTCGTCAGCCTCAAAAAAGGTGGTGCCGCCGATTCGTGTGAAGTGTTGCGGATTCGAGCCATTCTGAATCGGCAACGATGCATTGAGGTTCTTCACCAGCGATGCCGGAGCCGCGCTGGCGGACAAACTGACGCACCAGATGGCTACCTGGGCTGCGATTGTTGAAACGCCTATTCTGCTCAAATTCATGTCAAACCTTTTCCTGAGACGGAGGAATCCTCCGTCCCATAGATCGCAAAGCGGCGGGAAAAGACGACAGCAGCCGGCAGATGCCTAAGGCGTGGCTATTTCTCTCGTAGGTTGCGGATGTAGGGGATGAGCGATGCAATCTCGGTCGCGGTGAAGATCTCTTTGTAGCCCTTCATTTTCTGGTTCTTTTCCGATCCATGAGTGATCACCTTCAGGATGACCTCATCGGTAGTCTCAGTCTGCCATTTGACGCTCGAGAGGTCGGGGATCTTTTCATTCACCCCGACCTTGGTGTTGGCCTTCCCATCCATTCCGTGGCAGCCCTTGCACTTGTACCAGAGGTCCTCGGCCGGCCAGTCCGCAGCACCTGCGGCTCCGGCAAAGGAAAGAGATGCGAGCAAGGCAAATTGCAGTGTTTTCATTGGCCGTTCCTGGCCGCGAGCTTTTCAAGTTCCGCGGCGATCTCCGGGTGCCCGTGGCTCTGAGCGGACATCACGGGAGTCTCACCGCGGATGGTGCGCGCGTTCACGTCGGCGCCTCGCTTGATGAAGAAGCGGACCAGGTCCGCATCGCCCTGTCTCGCGGCGTCGTGCAGAACGGTGAAGCCCTCCCACTGCCTGTGGTTGACGTCGGCGCCGGCCTCGACCAAGACACGCGCCACCGCGCTTTGCCCGGTCAGCATCGCCGTTTGAAGCGGAGTATTTTTGTATTTGGTGTTGGTTATTGCGTCGATGGCCGCCCCGCGGCTGATGAGCAGCTTCACCAACTCAACGTTTCCAGAGTAGGCGGCGGCGTGCAGCAGCGTCCAACCCAGCCTTTCTTCGCGGACTGCATTTGGCTCCTTGTCTAGAAAGCCTTTGGCTCGGGCCAAATCCCCCACTAGGCACGCTTCGTAAGCGTCGGTCGGTGGCGCTCGGCGGATGACCTCGTGAAGAACTTCATTTTTTGCGGGAGGATAAAAGTACTCGCCATCGGTCATCACGTTTGCGGCTACCACAAGCGCGGAGTTTCCCCTCGCGGATTTGGCTCGTCGCGCGAGGCTGGGATCCTTCTCGAGTAGCGCGCGCACCGTGGCGACATCGTCCTTGGTAATCGCCTCGATGAAGCGGGTCTCCTCGGGACTCGCCGAGAGCAATTGGGTGGCAAGCAGCGAATGCAACAGTAGGTGGGTCATTGTCGCTCCTGGAAAGAGGGAGCTTCAGAGTGCACCCGCCTGATGCGGCGCACATCGCCCGAAGGCTTAGCCACCGCCTGGCACTTTTGGATCAGTGCCGCTCGAAGAGGCCGCGCTCGATTGCAAACAGCACCGCTTGCGTCCGGTCCCGCGCGCCCAGCTTTCCAAGGAGATTCGAGACGTGATGCTTGATGGTCCCTTCCGCCGCTCCGAGCATTTCGGCGATTTCACGGTTCGACATTCCACCGGCCATGAGCCTCATCACCTCGAGCTCGCGCGGGGTCAACGCCTCGGGGCTTTGTAAGGCCTCTGAAGTGAGCGGTGCGGACTTCAGCAGCCGCTCCGTCAACGCGGGATGGAAGAAAGTTTCTCCCGACGCAAGCCGGCGAATCGCCAACACCAGTTGCTCGAGCGTCACGTCTTTGCGCAAGTATCCACG
>Ga0126369_10000863_pt1 | contig 20558 bp, 32 predicted proteins | sample PanSoiMetaPlot_1_FD_109646 | JGI IMG/M metagenome (GOLD analysis project Ga0126369, IMG submission 109646) | Tropical forest soil microbial communities from Panama - MetaG Plot_1 | ecosystem: Environmental > Terrestrial > Soil > Tropical forest > Bulk soil | place: Panama | collected 2016-02-17 | reverse complement strand
GGGATTGTGCAGCAGTTGACCATTGTGGATTACGGACATACTCCGTTGGAGTCGGAAATGATCCGCTGCTTGGCCTCGTTCTTCTGGGACTTCGATAATAAACCAGAGTGGCATAGTGTTCGGCAGATTCATGGCACGCCGCTCTATGCCGCTGTCCTTGCCCGCCTGGTGCCCAATGACGCCTAAAGAAGCGATGGCCCGCATCGAGAGCATGGAGTTCTCGGTCGAGTACAACGTGTGCAGCGGCCTGGAGCATTTATTGCGCTGCATCGAGCAAGATGAAGCCTTCAAGGCACTAGATACGTTAGACCCGACCGGGAACCCCATGACCAGCGAGGGCGAGCCAACCAAGAAGGCGTCTTTTTGGCAGCGCGTTCTTGAACTGGTCTGTGAGCCGGCGGACCAGCAGTACGAACATCCTCGTGACATGGCGGTGGCGACCTATTTGTGGTTGCTGCGGGATGCGCCCTTCTGGCGCGAGAACTCGGCCAAGTTGGTTTGGATCAATCCCTTGAACGCCCATTGGTTCTGGGCACGGAGGGTAGCTGAAAAAACATAGGAGATGACATGGAAGTTCTGGGCATTTTATTCATCCTGCTCATTATTTGGTGGCTGTGGTGGATGTTTCATGAAGAGGACGATTAAACATGGACGAGAAATTTACGTTTTTCTGGGGGGAGGCCCCGTTTTCGCAGTGGTCGCCCTCCGTATTTGAAATCAGCGGCATTGAGTACACCCACGCCGAACAATATATGATGGCCGAGAAAGCACGGCTGTTCGGTGACATAAAAACACTCCAGAAGATCATGAAGGCGGACCACCCGGCGGACCAGAAAGCCTTGGGTCGGGACGTGAGCCATTACAACGAAGGAGTCTGGGTGGCGGCTCGGAAGAGCGTGGTGTACCGTGGCAATCTGGCCAAGTTCCAACAGAATCCCACCATGCGCGAGAAGCTGTTCGCCACCCAGGGCACAACACTTGTAGAGGCCAGTCCCAAGGATCGCATCTGGGGCATCGGCCTGGACCGCAAAGACCCCCGTGCCCAGAAGCGCGAGACGTGGCTGGGTCAGAACCTCCTGGGGCAAGTGCTGACCGAACTGCGCGATAACCTCCTCCAACAGCGAGAAGACGGGTTGCGAAAAAAGAAAGAGTAACATCATGGTCCGCATCGTTCAGTGCTTGTGCCCTTCCCGGCACTGCATTTTCGCCATATCCTACCTCCACCCGGATTTGAGCGACGAGGACGCCATTCGGGCTGCCCAGGCCATGTGGCAAGAAATGCAAGGCCAGGGCGTCAACCCTTGGTGCGCCCTTTGCAATAGTCGTTCCATGTTCTTTGAGGCTGGAGAAACCCGTTTCAAGACGATGGAAGAAGCCTACCCGCACCTGAAGGAGATGGAGCTTCGCCAGGTGATGACCCAACTCCACCTGCTTTCGGAGCGCAACTGATGTTTGAAAAAGAACTGGCCGAGGCGCGACTGGATCAGTGCGAGCCGCTGACGGTGTATTTTGCCGAATATATCCCGGTGGCCGAGATCGAGGAGCATGTTGCGGCGCTGAAGAAGTTCTACGCCGGCCTGGGCGGCACAGTGGAGGACGTGGCAATCTCGATTACGAAGCTCTCGGACGGCAGGAACCGCCTGGACTTCATACCCAAGGTGCAGCATGGCTAAGTTCACCTTTTGGTGGTGGATCAAGGCGTGGCTCCAGGTAAGTTTTAGTCGGGAAATGTGGGGGAGTTTGTTTTTCCTGCTCCTCTACGTCATCTGTTTCATTGGGCAAGTGCAGAGTGAGTTTAACCCCTTGCTCTTGCTCTATCAGGCAGGATTCTTGGTGCTGGTCGCCTTGTTCTTCGGCCTTTTGGCGGCGGTGGTGGCTTGGTTCAAGTTGAGGAGAAAGTTCAATGGACCATCGTGAAATTGGTCAGAAACTCCAACTCTTCATGCAGCACGAGCTTGCGCCCGGCTGCCCGATCTGGCTGCCCAACGGCACCATCCTTTACAACATCCTGTCCGACCGCATCCGCAAGTATAACGCCCAGCACGGCTACCACGAGGTTCGCACGCCGGTTCTGTGGAACCATGAGCTTTACAAATTATCCGGCCATTGGGACCATTATCAGGACTTCATGTTCGGGGTTCATGGGCGCGAAGAGGACAAACTTTATAACCTCAAGCCCATGAACTGCCCTGGGCACATGCTCATCTTCAAGAGCCGGCAGTGGTCTTATCAGGACTTGCCATACCGGCTCCACGACCAGGGGATTTTACACCGGGATGAAACGTCGGGGGCTATTGGCGGTCTGACCCGCTGCCGGGCTTTCTGCCAGGACGATGGCCATGTGTTCCTGCGTACCGACCAGATCATGCAGGAAGTGGTGGACATGGTGAAGATGGTGGACAACATCTACACCAACCACTTTGACATGCGCGACCTGCGCATGGTCCTTTCCACCCGCCCCGACAAATACCTGGGCGAGTCCGGCGAATGGGACCATGCGGAGGCACAGTTGAAGCTCGCCCTGCGCAGCCACAACTTCACCATCGACAACGGCGGCGGGGCGTTCTACGGCCCCAAGGTGGATTTCTTCGTGAAGGATTCTCAGAAGAGGGAGTGGCAGACGGCGACGATCCAACTGGACTTTCAGTTGCCGCAGCGATTCCAGTTGGAGTATACGGACCAGGACGGGGTGCGCAAGACCCCGGTGGTAATTCACCGGGCCTATTATGGGAGTTTCGAGCGCTTCATCGCCATTTTGTTGGAGCATTACCAGGAGCGGCTGCCGTTCTGGCTGTGCCCGGTGCAGGCCATCTTCCTGCCCATTGCCGACCGGCACATCGACTATTGCCGGGCGATGGAAAAGCGCATTACCAGCATTTTTCCCGTGCGTGTCGAGGTCGATGCCTCAAATAACCGGGTTAGCGCCAAAGTGCTGCACGCCACGGAGCGGCTGATCCCATATATGCTGGTGGTTGGAGATCAGGAGGTCGCCAATGACACTCTGAACGTGCGACACCTGTACGACAAGTCCTGGGAAGGCGAAAAGTCGTGGCGCGTGGTAGTGGACCGCTTTTTCGCCTGGGAAAAGCCGTCGTTTTGACATGCGCACCTATTATAAGTTCTTCCTGTTCCACTCGCACCGCCACCAGGAGACGATGTACTGGTACTGTGACGACAAGCACTTCAAAAATAAGGAGGAGATCGTGGCCGAGTGCGTCCGCCAGGGCTATCTTTGCTCGGTCTTCGCCCCTTGCGTCACCGCCGTCTGGGAGGTCAGCCAGGCGGAATACCTGGAGACGATGTACGAGGACTAAAATGATGACCAAGAAAGCCGCCCGGCAGTGGAAGGCGCAGGTGGAGCGGGGAGAGCGTCCGCCGGTGCCACGCAACGTGGCCTGGCTTTTCGGCAGGCCCGCCCACGAGATCAAGGACGACATCGACCACGCCATTCGGTGGGATTACGGCAAAGGGCCGAAAGCCTTTGCCCAACGGTTGGTCCTCATGGGGCTGCTCGACAAGGATTACAACTTTACCGATCTGGGCCGAGAATACCTGGACCGGGGGCAAAAAGCAGACGCCCACCTATAAATAGGATATGAATTTCAGGACGTGGTTGGAGTACGACGAATCATTCCCGCATGAGGCCGAATTAGAGTCCTTCTTTGCGGGCATCAAGAACTACGTCCTTCGCTCCTTTCAACCCTCCAAGGGTTTCGCCGGTTTCCGCTTCCCCGACTACACATCGTTGACTGCGCCGGGTGCCCGTCCCCTGGCCCTGGCAGCCTCCACCATTTATCCGGGCCAACTTATCGAAGGCTGGGAAAAGGAGCCGGGCGGCAAGGGTGGCGTGGCCCTTCGTGCCATCGCCGGTTCCATCGGGCACTGGACCGACCCCCAGAAGGAGAAGTTTCAGCGGGCGATGAATGCGCCCAAGCATTTCTCGCTGCCGGCCCAGGTCGGTCGGGAGATGGGACTTCTATTTGAGATCGAAGCCTTCCTTTATCTTGTGCAGAAACACGGCCTCACGGCGATTGGCGGGTTCGACCTTCAGGCGGGGTTGGCAGAACAGCAGCGACTTGAGCAACAGTTAAATGCTAAATTAAGCAAGTCGCTGACGGCCTTGGTGATGGAGTTCATCCGCATTCATGCCGGCGGACCACCCCACGGCATGGGTGAGATGATGTACCAGAAGACGGTGGCCTTAATAGGGCGAAACTGTCAGGTTAATGCCATCGAGTTCACCGGCGGTGGTGGTGCCCGATATAACCGAATCAAGCAGGACACCGCCGATATTCGCATCGGCTGCGACCAGTTTATGCAGGGGCAGCGGAGCAGTATTGGTTGGACCATGAAAGCTGCCACGGAACCGGAAATGTCCATTCGTCACCTGAGCATGAAGAAAGCGCTTCAGGTGCTTGGCGGCAAGAAATATTGGAAGCAGGCGGTGCGAATGGTCAAGTCCACGCTCGACAACCCGCTCATGGACCCGGCTGAAATGCGGAGCGACGTGATCCGCACTTTGGTGAAGCTGGCGCAACGACGGTTTGCCGGCAACCCTACGGCTTTCGTGCGACTCTTGGAGCTTTTGACGACGGGCGGATCGGACACGTTGCCGGCGGCGAGGAACCTGGCCCGCAACCTGGGTGGCGCAGGATGGTCGGGTGCCTTCGGCATGGACTTCGGGACCGGCGAGGGCGAAGGGCGGAAGTTGTCGGCACGTCTCCAGGCCAACCCCACGGTGACGGTGGACTCCAATCCTACCTACATGCACATCACTTACCGTTTGCCGAATAAGGAACTGGCCAAGGGTCAGAAGGGAACGAATTACGGCACCAGGCTCAAGTTTGAGCCTTCGACGGACCTGCGCACGGTCGAAATCTGGGTGAATAACATGACGGCGCTGGGCGGGCGAGGGTATTAGTCCCGGCGATTGTTCATGGACTCCTTGATTAAGACGAGTACCAGGAAAATAAGAAGCACGACGAAAATGGTGCCCCAACAGTCGATGATCGCCAGGCCGATGTCATTGGCAGCAAACATTAAAAATCCACCTTTTCTTTGATAACAACCTCGTGCCCCTTGTCCTTGAGGATGCGGACGCGCTTGTTGCTATGTGTTTCTAAATATTCGTTGATCTTGAAAATAAAGTCGTAGTAGTTGAGAATTTCCTTGTCGTCGGCCTGGCGCAGACCCCGACCGATGCGCTGCTCGATCTGGTGTTCGGCCTGGCCACCGGCGGCGTTGATGAGATTGTGGACGAAGACGTTGATCCCGGTGTTGAAGATGCCCTGGGTGGCGATGGCGACGACGTTGCCTTTGGCCCGCTGGAGCTTCTTGATGACAACCTGGCGGGTTTCGGGGGTATCCTGCCCCTGCACCCAAAGGGCACCGGGGATCATCTTGGAGAGGGCGTCACCGTGGGCCAGGCGCTCCACCAGGATGAGGGTGCGGCCTGATTGCAGCTTGGCGAGGCGGCTCACGATCTGGTGAAAGTGGTAGCTCTCAGCGATGCCGTGGGTGACGGCATCCATGTAGATGTCCCAGGGAATCTGCGGCTCGGTGATGGGGTAGAAGACGCAGCGGGACGGTGCCAGAATGTTGCGTTCCTGAAGCTCCTTGGTCGTAACACGACCCAGGCCAACGTGGGTCTTGATGACCGGGCCGAAGAAACCCTTGACGAAATATTTCTGGACCTTATCCGACTCGCCAAACTTGAAGGGCGTGGCGGAAAGGGCGATGCGCACGGAGCAGTCCTTGAGTTGGCGGTACACCTGTTTGGCCTTGGTGGTCATCATGTCGTGGATTTCGTCCACGATCAGGCACCTGATCTTGGGCAGCAGGGATTTGATTTTGTCGATGGACTGGATCGTGGAGCAGGTGATAATATTGGGGTCGTTGCGGCCCCCGCCCAGCATTCCGCAGTGGGGGAAGCCCCAATTGGTGATCTCGTCGTAGTTCTGTTGGGCGAGGCTGATGCGGTTCTGGAGGACCAGCGTGGGTGCGCCCGCCGGCAGGGTCTTCAATATGCCGACCATGATGAAGGTCTTGCCGCTGGCGGTGGGGGCATAGATGACGCCTCGGCGCATCTTCGTGGTTTGGTTGATAAGGTCCACCTGATAATCGTGGAGGGTGATGGGACTTTGGCCCTGGGGGAGCCACTGGTTGAGGAACTGGTCGTCCACCTTGTCGAAGCGGAAAGGGTAGGCGTGGCGCTCGTCAACGTACTCGTAGGAGATGCCTTTTTGCTTGAGGACGCCGACTACTTCGGGCACCAGCCCCGTGAGGAACTTCCCCTGGTCGCGTTTGAAAAACTCGGTGTAGCCGTCCCATATTTTCTGCTTGTAGGCCCGGTTGTGGAAATAATTGCGCTCCCGGAAACGCAGGCTGCTCCACAGCAGGGCCTTGACGGAATCGTTATTGGTGATGAGCCAGGAATAGTCGTTCTGGATACGAAGTATGGCTGCCATGCACATATTTACGACTCCCATCCTGAAAGCCGTATTATAACTTATTGGGGCGCAAGGAAAAAGCCCGCTACTTGGCGGCAGCGGGCTTCGGTTCGGGCTTGGGCTGTTCCTTTACCTGTTCCTGTGGTTTCGGCTCATGGCGTATCAGCCGGCTTCGACCCCTGATCGTCCTGGGCACTTTGCGGCAGCACATTCTTCCTCCTGTTGGTAAGGCGGCTGGGATAACTTATATAGCCGTCCATGCCTTCTTCTTCCTTTTTCTTCTTGTCGTACTCAAACAGGGATGAGTAGTTGTCGTTGATGATGACCTCCAGATCGTGGTGGTCGATGTAGTAATCCTTGTACCGGGAGCGATCCAGGGGGTCGTAGATGCGGAAGAACAACTGGCCGTCCACGCCCCGGAGCAGGTAGCCTTTGACGTGGTGGGCGGACATCTCGTTCGCTTTCATTGGATGTTCCATGATTCTTCTTCTGGTTTGAACTGCTTCCAGTAGTCCTGGGACGGCGTGCCGATGACCCTGGAATCGTATATGAGGAAACAATCGCCGTTGGGTAAGGTCAGTCTGTCGCCGGTGCGGTAGTTGTCCGGCACGCCCCAGCGCCAGACGAGGCTCAGGCAGTTTTCATGTTCCTGGGCGATGGTGAGGTTCGCCCGCATGTCGTTGGGCATCTGGTCGATCACGCAAAAGATGCGGCGGTCGTAGTCCTCGTCCCATTTCACCAGGACGTTGCGGTAAACACAGTAGCCGGCCTTCCCCTGTTCCATGCGGGGGAAGTCTTCAATTTGGAACGTGTGGACGAACAGGGGTATCCCTTCCATCTTTTTTCTCTATTAGGGTGCCCGGCATGAACACCCCCATGTATTCCCGCATGTCGTCGTATATGGCCCGGAGCGTCCCACTCATGGCCTCCTTCTTGCACGCCTCGATGTGGACATCGCAGAAGTGATGCCAGAAATATGTGAAGAGCAAGTACCCCGCCTCCGTCCAATCATATTGATCGAAGGCAGCGTCAATGCCCTTTTTGAATCCCAACCACTCCTCCCAGACTGCCTTATTTTTGGCGTCGTCCGTTCGCATGTCCAAGAAGCGCTTGGCGTTACGCCACTTGTTGCAGCACCGTTTCCCGTATTCCATCACGACGGGGTTGATGCGCGTATCGGAACCGACCTGCGGTTGTGCCGCCCAATATCTTACCCCATCCGACGTGTGCTGGTCAATATATTGACCGGGTGGGACAAAATTCCCTGCGGTCTTGGAAATCTTCTTGCCCTGGTCGTCCAGGGCGTGGCCGCAGATCACGATGGTCCGCCAGGGAATCTGGTCGTTGTGTAGAACGCTCTTGATGATCGTAAACAGCGCCCAGGTGCGGATGATGTCGTGAGCCTGGAATCGCACGTCGAAGATCGGGCACTTGAGCGTGACTTCGTACTGGTTGGCCTCGTGCCAGGCCAGTTGCGGCGACAGGCTGGACGTGTGCCAGGTGTCGAAGACGATACCGGGCGGCTCGCCGGGGATGGGGATGCCGTATTTGCGTTCCCGGCTGATGCTCCAGTCGGTGTTGCACTGGTCCAGCCAGGCGAGCAGCCGGGCCTTATACATCTCCGGCTTCCAGGCGATCTGGTCGATAGCTGCCCGGATGCGGGGCAGGTTGTCAAGCACCTTGATGAACCAGCCCTCGCCCCGGCGCAGTTCTACCTTGGCTCCGCTGCGCTCGTAGCAGCCGTCTTCGGTGAGTTCGTTCTGGGAGACAGAAACCCCGGTGAGCGGGCAGTAGTAATATTCCCGCTCGGCCTTGTACGCCTGGCCCTTATCAACCAAATCCTGAAAGGACAGGTGGGCCAGCTTGACGGCGAAGGGGCTGAAGGTGGTGTAGTGGTGCCAGGACCAGCCCATCGCCAGGCGCATGAAAAGAATGTGGTAGGCGATGGACTCGTGCCAGGAGAACTCGATGATTTTGTCCTGGTCGCTGACACCAGCCGCCTGGGCGAGCTTTTCGGTGGGCAGGCCGTTGTTGTCGTAGCAGTAGGGATAAACGAGGTATTCGCCCTTGATGTGGCGGTGGTAACGGGCGATGAAGTCCATTTGGGCGTAGCTGAAGACGTGCCCCATGTGCAGGTTGCCGCTAATCGTAGGCGGCGGAACGTCGATGAGGAACCGTTTGTTCTTGTCGTGCATGGTAGGCTTGTTCGGTGTAAGAGCGTGGGGAGACGAAGGGGCTACGCTCCACCACGGAGTCGCAGCCCAAGGCCACGCCCACACGGACAACAAGACTAGCCGCAAGAACGGTCATGCAGGTATTATACGTCACCGGCGCTGAAAATGCTACGGTTTTTTGGAATGCCCAGGGCGGGACTCGAACCCGCACGGGAGTTGCCTCCCACGGGATTTTAAGCCGACTTAATTCCCGTGTGTCTACCATTTCACCACCTGGGCTACGATTCCCACTCGGCGTCAATACTGCGGTAGACCCGACCTTTTTTTTGTGGGACTTCCAGGCTGAGGCCCAAATGTTCCTCCAAGACCTTCTTCACCGTGGCAGCGTCCTCGATCCGGGGGATGGCAGACAGGGTGTGCAAGGAGGCCAGCCAGAAGTCCCATTCCTTCCGGGTGCCGGCCACGGTGGGCTGAAGGAATACGGACTGGCTGTAGTCCGGGTACTGGACGCCGCCGGGGCCGTGCTGCATGAAGCGGCGGACCTGAAAATCGCGCCCGGTCTTGTAATTGGACACGTCGCCCAGGGCTTTTTGAATTTGGCCGGCGACAACCTGGCCTGTTATGGCAGTGATGATGATGGTGTGGAGGGTCTTGCCCATCGAGAAGACGAGCGGCCCCTTGTCCTGGTTCCGGCGGTCGATGACGTTGTAATATATCCGCTCGACCGGCTTGATCTGCTTGGCCTCCTGCTCCTTCTGTTGCTGCCAGAGGGCGCTGTACAGGGCACAGTAGTCACACTGGCCGACCCACTTGCCATCTTGCAGGGTCATGTGGCAGAAGTGGGTGCCGTTGGCCAGGCGGTGGGTCCGGCAGCCGTGGTAAAGCTTGTAACCTTTCTTGGGCGGCAGGAAGCGCAGGTTGAAGGGTTCCGTCCCGGTGGGCAACTGACAGAAGATGTTACTGAGGTTGCTCATGGGGCTATCCTACCCGGTTTTTTCCTGCGGGTAAAGGTTGAATACTTCAGGACTTGGCAGTACAATCAGGGTGGAGAGGTTGCGCTTCCACGGAACGAAGGTACAGTAGCCGACCTCTATTTCCACCCTGGCGGCTATATACCAGCATGGACTTCACCGAATTTCTGCTTGAGGCCAAGTTTACCAAGATCATGAACGCCCTCCGTGGTGACGTGCCGCACGTCAACCAAATGGGCATCATGACGGCGCAGAATCCCCTTGGCGTTGAGGCCCCCGCTCAGCAGAACAACGCCGCCAACCGGGAGCTTTTGAAGGAGCTTCGCCGGGCCAACTTCCGGGGCTACCCCGTCAATCCCCGCTGGATCATGGGTAAGTTTGGCAATATCGAGGACAGCTACTTCATCCCGCATATCGACCGCAGCACGCTCATCGCCCTGGGTGCCCGCTTTGGACAGCGCTCCGTGATCTGGGGCCAAAAGATGCAGGACGAGGACGGCACTTACATTCGGTTCGAGTACATCGACACCCCGGCAGAAGCGCTGCCACTGGACCCGGCCACCTACACGACATCACAGACCAGGGACGTGGTTCTGGCGGGGAAGGAGGCGGCTGAGCGCAGCGATTTGTTCTCGGCCAAACCGTTCCCACGCAGCGGCATTGATAAGCGCACCGGCAGGCCGGCGACAGTGCGGAAGTTCGTCATTCCTTTCTTCGATCCGACCTACGAGAAGGCGAAGTTCGCGCCGGACAAGGCTACCGTCATGAAGCCGGTCGAGGATTCGGTGTCTGCCGAACCCTCATTCTTATCTTCCGAACTCCCCGATACGCCCGAAGTCCGGCGGCTGGTCGAGGAGATTCGCAGTCGGGAAAACAGCCTGTACTCTGAGGGCAAGGTGCCCCGTTGGTATTGGGAGAGCCGGGGGCTGCTGGAAGTATCCCTCCAGAAGCTTCGTGAACTCATCAAGGGCTAATTGTTCGAGGGGTCGAAAGTTTCCTCTTCGTCCTCATCATCCAGGCCCAGGTCTTCCCAGGGAACGCACTTCAACTCACCGCTCTTGATCTTCTCCGTAGTGTCCTTCATTTCTTCGAGGAAGGCGGCGTTGTCCTCCGGCCCGCCCATGAAGGAAATGTCGTCGTAGATCGCGTCCAGCACGTCGAGAAGGCTGAAGTCCCGTTCCCCCACGAACAGGAGTTTGGCCTTCCCCTCACGCATCTTGGGGTCGTGGATGAGGACTTCGGGGTTCAGCTTGACGGGCAAGTGGGCCAGTTCCCACATGGGGGAATACGAGACGCTGTAGCAGGTGAAGCCGTGGTCGTCGGGCTTGCCGATGCCGTGGAAGCCTGGCGACAGGTCGATGCTATTTTTCTTCTTATAGGTGTGGGTGCTGGCGTGCCAGTAGATTTCCAGATAATCCAGGGGTTCCGGGTCCGGCTCCATTTTGAGGACCATCTTCTGGGCGTCCCGATGGAACTCGTCAATATGTCGGCACCAGGCGTACTGTGAGATGAAGTCCTTCAGTTCCGGCAGTTTGGTAACGGCCTCGAAGATGTCGCGCAGGGTCACGCCTTCTTCGATTTCGCACGCGCAGCGGAGGAGCGTCCAGATGTATTTGGGGCGACGTTTGACGTACTCATGGAGGTCGCCGTCCCACTTGTAGGACCAGATGCCGTCCTTGGCGATTTTAGCATGTTCTGACATGATTCCCTACAGCCCCGGCAGTACCAGTAATGCGGCTTTGATAAATACTCCAGTTCCATTTTAGCATCGACCTTGCCGCTTTCAATTTGGTCGATAAACCTGAGTAGGCACGACCTACCTAACGTCTCTCCGGCTCCGCACATAGGTAGCACACTCCCGTAAGCAGGATTCTGTTCTATGCCATCATTTATCTCACAGGCCGTGGTGGGCCTGCGGCCTTGCGGCTGCACCTACCAGACCCGTTGCCCTGCTCACCGGCTGGGTCTATTTGGTTTGCACCCTCCGGGGTGGTAATGATACTGAGCCTTGCGGCTGTTCTCTCCCCCGTTAAGCAGCGGTGTCCTGACTTTCCTCTACCCCTTGCGGGACAGCGATGGCTCGGAGCGCTACCTATAGGTAGAGATTGTACCAAGGATTTGGCCGATTGTAAAGTGCCCCCGCCAGGACTCGAACCCGGACTCCCGTTACAGGAACTTGGGCCTAAGCCAAGCGCGTCTACCTTTTCGCCACGGGGGCCATCTCAACGAGGCGGGCCGGCGGCACCAAGCTGCGGGGCCTGCTTCTGGCAGACCTCTGCCTGGCGTTCCAGCAGCGTGCCCAGGTCGTCGCAGAGTTTCTGCTGGTCGGGGAACTCCTTCTTCTCCAGCTTGGAAAATACAAGCTGGCCGTCGTAGCTGACCTCGAAGCAGCCCTTGTCGGCTGGGGTCAGGGTCAGCCCGGTGATCTGACGCTTGTAGGTGGTCAACAGCAGTGCCGCCAAACTGACGGCTTTGGGTTCATACCCTCACATGCTGCAATATTTGATCTCGATTTTCATGGTCGCCTCGCGCTTGCTACCCAAATAACAGAGTGTTTGGCACGACTCGCCGCCGTGTAGGCCCAGCGTTTGTGATCCCAGCGCTCGCACACCTGCTCGTAGACCAGGATGTTGTCCCACTCGTCGCCCTGGCTTTTATGGCAGGTGACGCAGTAGGCGTAGTCGAACGGATTGGGCGGCTCCCAGCCAGATTTTAACTCGGTCTTTTCCTTGCCGAACTGTTCACGGTCGTACCGGATGTAATAATACATACGCCCGTCCGACTCAAAATCGAACATATCCGGCTTGTGCAGCTTCTTTACCGTGCCCTGCATCCCGTTGAAAATCCCCAACCGTTTGTTATTTTTCAAACACATCACCCGCTCGCCCAACTCAAGGAGGGCCTTCTTGCCCAGGTGGTGGCGGATGCGCTCGTTGGTGTTGACCCGGAACTTGTTGTAAGCGCAGATGATCTGATCGGTGTGGATCAGGTGTTCGTCATGAATATCATGGACGGTGCCGATCTGGACCTTCTGCCGGTCGGTGAAGGTCCAGGGGGAGCGGCCTTTACGCAGGTGTTCGGCAAAATGGGCGATCTCGCCCGCATTGCGGTGGACCGTCTCCAATTTATACATCGGCTCCAGCATCAGGTTGAAGTCGCTGCCGACCGGCTCCAACTGGCCGTGGTCGCCAACGTAGATGATGGGCAGGCCGAAGGACTGGAGATCGGTGTCCAAATCCTTGCTCACCATCGAGCCTTCGTCAACGATGAACCCTTGCTTGGTGAAGTCCTGGGGGTGGATCAGGTCGAAGAAAATCTGGTTGTCGTACTCGTAGGGGCGGTAGATGGTGCTGTGGATCGTCTGCGCCCCCTGGATGCCCTTCCGCCGCAACACGTTGGCGGCTTTGCCGGTGAAGGCACAAACCGCCCAATTGGGAAGCTTCTGAACCAGTACCGAGATGAGGGTGGTCTTGCCGGTGCCGGCGTAGCCGCCCACCGTCTGGATCGTCTCATGCTCCTTGTTCTGGAGTAGGGACTTGATGATCGTCTTCTGTTCTTCGCTCAGGTTCGGCATGTGTTTCCTTCTCCCGAAACCGCCAGCATTTCAGGCAGTAATCGTACTGAGGCCAGCCCGGTTCGCCCAGGCCCGCCCAATAAAAGGTATCCCAGGCATGGCCGCAGGTCAGCCGGCACAACACACGCCGCCATAGCGGAGGATGAGGGATGAGCGATGGTGGGCTGGGCCATCGCTCCCTGGGCCAAAACTCCATCAGGGCACCTTCCGTGGCGAATGAAACTTCACGTCCGTGCCGTTGGTGCAGCGACCCACAATGGGTTTATTGAGTACCCGCCCCCGGTAATCAATTTGGACGGTGATCTTGTAATCAAATTGGCAGAAAAATTTCCCGTCCGTCGTCTCTTTGGTGTACAGCACGCCGTCCTTGTAGGACCAGGAGCCGTAATAGTTGGTTCCGCCCCAGGTGCTAGTAAATTTGCCGCCGGCCTGGAGTGTGAAAGTCCCTTCTCCCATGCCATAGCGCCACTGGAATTCGTAGCCTATTAGGTGTTTCTCTTCAACCTTGGGGATCGGCTTGGGTATTGGGGCAGGTGCCGCCTGGCAAAGCCCCGCAAATGTCAGGGCGATGCCTACCAATAACCGCTTCACGACAACCTCCGTGTCAAATTTCGTCCCGGTATTTTTCTCCTACTTCGCGCACGATGTCGCCGCCAGGGGTCTGCTTGAATGTTGTCACCCGCAAGGGCCGCTCACCCCTGGCCCACTGAAGTCCCTCCTGTAAACCACGAATGATTTTATCGCCCACACTCGTCGGTTCGCCCAGCTTCTCGCTGGCCTCCCACGCCTGTTCCAGACTGGAGCCGATCTTAGCAAATAAATCCTCCGGTGAATAGCCTGGATAGGCGGTGCCGGTCGCGTGATATTGTTCCGCCTTCCAGTGGCAGTTGTCCTGGTCGTCACCGGCGCACAGGGTAATGCCATTCTCCGGGACGTAGCCGCCGTTCGGCATTCCGTGCCGATCTTCGATGTGGTGGGCGTCGAGTTTCTTGGTCTTGCAGCCGCACATGACGCACTGGTGGCGGTCCCGCTCGAAGCAGGCGGTGCGGAAGGCGTCACGAATCGCCTTTTTCTCCTGCTTGCTCATGGTGCTTCTCCTGCGGTGTCCGTTTCATTGCCGGCCAGCCGGGAAGGTCGCCTGGCTTGACGTGGTGACAACCCTCCGTGGGCGGGTCTGCCGGCGTCAGGCCGCAACTTGGCATGTGCTTGATCTCGCCACCGCCGAACCAGATGCGATACCAACCGGGCCAGTCACCCTTGCCAACAACCACGCCGAGGGCGTCCCGATTCCACACCCACTGAAGGATTTCAAAATCCGGGTACTCCGGCTCCTTGAGGACGATCTTGCGCCGCTTTCCCTTTTCATCATACATGCTCGGCCCGGCGTGGCCGGCGAAGTTCAGGTCGGCAAAATAAGAACCGATTTCCTTCTCCGTGCGGATTTGAAGGAAACTCCCCAGGGCCGCTTCCAGGTCGGCGGTGCGGTCCATGATCTTGCCGTTATAAACGATCTCCCACCCCTTCTCGCTGCCAGCCGCACCATAAGCGATTTCCCGGAGTTCCAGGCAGGAGTCGTGGTCGAGGCAACCCTTCTCGGTGAAGGCTGGACCGACGATACGGATGACAAAATCGCGCTGGCTGGCCAAGAGGGTGAGGATGGCTATTTGCAGCTTCTCCTCGTCGCCGGTGGACCAGTAATAGCGGCGGATTTCCTTGTCCCCCTGTTTGTAGACCACCAGTTCTCCGGCACGCCAAGGGTGGCGTACCGTTTCATGGGTCGAGCGCAGCGGCTCTCCTTGTGGTTTCATGTAGATTCCTCCGGCCATTCGATCAGGTCTTTGGTTTTTTCCTTCAGGGTTTCGTAGTCAATGATGCCGTGGTAGCTGAATTCCGTTTCGCCGGCTGCCTTGCAGAACTCCCGCAGGGTTTCGTCCGACTCCATCATTTGCAGCACGGTGTCCAGGTTCATGCCCTGGTTGTGCATATTCTGGTACTCTTCGGCGGTAGCCGGCGGGTCGTCCCGGAGTTGCTGGCCGAAGACCATTTCATCGTCCACCGTCACCCGCAAGAAGCCCCAGCGGTAGCGGGCATATATTTCCTTGCCGTCCGCCGTCTTGCCCGTCCACGAGGATGGGCAGCCGAAACAGGTTTGTTCCACTTCGGTGACTTTGATTTTTTCAAGGCCGTATTTATATTCTTTCATGACCACCACCGTTTCCACCGTTGCCAAATCGAGTGATATTTCTTCTGGTTCTTCTGGTGGTCCTGCATCTCCGTCACGTCCTTGGTGGCGAATCCGCAGTCCACGCAGGTGTACTCCTTCTCCACGGTGGAGCCGTCGATCACGGTCCCGTCCACGATGGGTTCGTGGGAGTTGAACAGGAATTCCATTTTGGTCCTGGGCGGGATCGGGCCGAGATTGTGGATTTCAATTTCCATTTACCACCCTTGAATGTACTGCGGCGGAACCCGATCCGTCAACCAAACACCGTTCTCCGACTGGAAGAATTTGTAGCCGTCCCGAAACATCGCGCCTGATTGGACGATCAGGATGATCGGTTTGCCCCGGCGCGTGCCGACCTTGTGGGCCGTCTCGGTGTCGGGCGACAGGTGGACGTGGTGCCGGCCCATGCGGAGCAAACCCTTGGTCTTAATGTCCGGGATGAAACGGCCCACGCTACCATGATATAGTAGCTCCGGCGGCTGCTTTTCAGCAAGCTGAAGGTCCACGGGAGTGGAGTGACCCTGGTTGGCCCGGATAAGCGTCTGCGTTTGGTCCAGGGAGAACCGCCCCTTGTCGTTGAGCTTGACGCACTCCCTGATTTCCTCCAGCGTCAATGGGAAGTCCTTTTGGCGGGCACCTTCGATGACGGCGGCGATGGATACCCAGCCGCCGGGCATGAGGGCCAGGCCCAGGGCTTCCGGCTCGTGGCGAAGGTACTTGGCCAGGAACTTGCTCACACGAATAAGCCTAGTCGTCATTGTGCGGCCTGCTGTGCTGCTTTACCAGGGTGCGTAAAATGCTGAGTAACTTGTCCAGGTCGCCCCAGACGGGCCACTTGACGGCGGTGATGAAGTCAGGGTTCAAGGCGGTCGCCTTTGCCCACGTCTGCCAATTTGGACCATTGGCGGTGCCGATACGACGGTCCTCGACGTAGCCATTCTTGTTTTGGTAATCCCGGTCGAGACTGCCCGCCAAGGTCCAGGTGCCGCCCCACAAGACGGAGATCGTCCTGGCCCAGAATTCCTCATCGGTTTCCCTGGCCCTTACCACGCTTGAATCACCCAGGCATAGGCGTAGATCAGCGGAATAGACGTTCCACAGGCTGGGGAAACCAAGCGTCTGGTCCTTCTGGGTCATCGAGTGGTTGCGGAAGGCCAGGTGGATGGTGAGCAGGTGCGTCTTCGTAGACGTGATCGTGTAGACCTGCCAAGGGAAGGCCAGCCGGAAGTGATTCTCCTTGTAAGAAGCGGTTTCACGACCGTTATTGATGATCTCGCGCACAAAAATGGTCCGGCAGGTGGGCGGGCGCTCAACCACGGCAATGCCCTGCTCGAAATATCGAAGACCGTCCACAGCTAACCTCCATTAGCTTATACCTACCTCCAGAACAGGACGAATAGTGCCAGTGCTAAAATGCCCAATACCACCGCCACCCAGGCGTAGACGCCCCCGGAGGGGTGGGTGGTCTGGGGCATCCGCAGGACGACCGGGGTTTTATGAAGGCGCTGGGCCTCCTGGTAGGTCACGGTATCCAAAAACACCTTGCAATTGCCGCAGTAATGTTCCCGGATGTCGTCCCGGTTATAACTGGTCATGCCGCACAGGTGGCAGGTGATGCCGCCGTCCCGCACGGTGTAGATTTTGCCTTTACTTAGTCCCACTTGCATAATGCACACGCTCCCCGAATATATGCGGTACGAAGCGGCTCATGTTCTGGGTGATGCGGCTGCCGTCCTCCCGGATGCCCACGCCGCAGGCCCAGCCGTTGACGATCCAACTGCCGATGACCGGGAAGTGGCCGTCGAAGTTGGGCAACTCCCAAAGTTCCTGATATATCGCCGGCCCGTGGTACGGGCCTTCCGTCTCCTCCACCTTCACGCCATGCTCGAAGACGGCGATGTTCGCGCCTTCGCGTGCCAGGATCGGCTTCTTGACGTAATCGTTGATGCCGTGAATTTCCATGTCAGTGGCGTCGAAGTACGCCGCCAGTAGATAGGTGTTGTTGGGGTACAACTCCCATAAGGTCGGCAACAGAGCTTTGTTACTGAGAAGTGACTTCCACGGCGGCTCCCACCACTTGGTCCGGGCGTTCCGCAGGTACGGCCCGAACTGCTCGCGCATCAGCCACTCCCAGGGGTAGAGCTTGAAGATTTGTTTAATCTCCCGCTCCTGCAAGTCAGTGAAGATTCCGCTGGCGTTATTCCAGCCCACGTCGTCAATATTCAGGTACTCGACCCCGGCGACGGGGCCGAAACCGGCCTGCACCGCCATGTCCTTGAGGTACTGGACGGTCATGTAATCTTCGACGGTGCCTTTGAGCGCTGCAAAATAAAAACGCTCGTCACCGACCTGTTCGTAGATGGCCTTGAACACTTCGAGCAGCCGGTCGTGGATGCTGTTGAACTGGTCGCCCTGGGGATGCACGTCCTTGAGCCAGTGCCACTGGATGACCGAGGCTTCCAGCAGGGCGGTCGGGGTGTCGGCATTATATTCAAACAGCATCGGGTCTTTGCCCGGCTGGAAGCAGAAGTCGAAGCGACCGTAAATGCTGTGTTCGTCCTCCTCCCAGGAGCGAATAATATAATCCTCGTAGCCAGCAGGAATTTGAAAACGCTCGAAGAGGTTGTTGTCGATGACGTGCTGAACGACCGCCAGGCACATTTCGTTGAGTTCGTAGGTGGCCTTCTCGATCAGGTCCACTTCCGGGCGGGTGAATTCGTAGTAGGCGGACTCGTTCCAGTAGGGCGTACCGTCTTCGGACGTGTGGTAGTATAACCCCTGGCCTTCGACCGTTTTCTGCCAGTTTTCACGAGGCTGGACCGCCACCCTTCGCATCTCGCTTCTCCAATTCGTCAGCGATGTCGAACATCGTCCGTTCGTCATCGGAGTCGGTGTACAAGCTCGTAAGGCCGCTGGAGATTTCCTGCTGGGTGATCGGAAACACCAGAATGGGCTTGGGCAGGTTTAACAATGCCCCCAGATCACGGACGGTGTTGCGGTATCTGTGTTCTTCATCGTCAACCACCCCAATGCGCAACTCCCCATCTTTATAGGAGAGTGGCAACAGGTTATATATCGTCGCCAGTGTCTCCGGGATCAAACAGATGGCCTTCCGTTGGGTGTCGTGCGGTTCCTTCCAGGTGTCGAAATGCAGCATGTGGTTAGCTCCCAGCGGTGGCATGGCCGATCCCGCCGAAGCCGCCACGCACTGAGATGGAGGGGGCTTTCGCGCCGCCCCCGGAAGCAATCCCGTGGCCGCTGAAGACGGCGGTGCCACCGGCGTGGGGGAAAATGACGGTCCCTTCGGTCGGTGGCAACGGGACGGCGTGCGGGTAAATGAGGTAGCCGCCCCGCCCAGGCCGATCTCGTTCGTCCTCATTCGGGTGGTGCGGGCTGCACCCAGCCAGAATAAGAGACGACGAGATCAGCCACAGGTTAATCCTCTTCGAGAGCCGGTTATTGAACCACATTTATCGGACCACTTGGCCCACGAGGTAGGCGATGCCCAGCAAAATCGAGCCGATGACGATGGCCACGGCGATGTTCTTGTGTTCGGACAGTTCCCGTTGAAAATGTACCTGGGGGAACAGCCAGTCGAACAGCTTGAAGCCGGCCAGCATCAGACAGATGCCAATGGCCCCGAAGATGAGCGAACCCAGGACTCCCTCACCGATTTTTTCGAGCGAGAGTTCGGCAAACAGTAACATTTCTGGCACTCCTTTGTTAGAAATCGGACCCCAGCGGGATTATACCGGCTTGTTCTCGGCGTGTAAAGCTATCCCTGGGGCGAAACAGCGCACCATCCCCAGCAGCCCCTCCACCGTCCGGGGCGAAGGTTTCTTGTCCTTATTCCTGTTGTAAAACTCCATCAGCGTGGAGACGACCTTGTTGACCTTCCAGGTTGTGATGAAGTGGTGAAGGAAGTCGTGGAGCGGGGCCAGGTCAATCTCATCCGCACCCGGATCGGACAGCCAGCGGCGAAGCCGGCCCAGGAAGCGGCGGATGCCGGTGATGGCCTTGTCGTCCCAATCGCCGCCGTCCTGGTACGGCCCCAGGAACATCAGGTACAGACGGAGTTCATCGGGATCGAAGGCGTCGGGGTTGACGGCATTGCCCTTGCTCTTGCCCATTTTGGCACCGCCGGCTGTAATCATGCCCTGGTGGATCACCTGCCGGAACGGTTCCTCCTCCGTGACAACGCCCTGGTCGTAGAGGAACATATTGATGAAACGGGCGTAAATCAGGTGCATACAGGCGTGTTCCGGCCCGCCTACATACAGGTCCACCGGCTGATAATTCTCCGGGCGCAGGAACACGTCGGGGTCATTTTCAAGGTAGCGGAGGAAATAAAAGCTGGAGTCCACGAAGGTGTCCAGGGTATCCGTCTCGCCCTCGACCGGGATGGGGCAGCCCCACTTGCGCTGGCGCGACACGCACCAGTCGTGCAGGTTCTCCAGCCACACCCGCTGCTGGTTGATGGTGCCGGTGGGGTAATTGATCTTGTCCAGGTTGGCGATCAGGCGGTCCTTGAAGGCCGTGGTGCGGAAGAACCATTGGTTGAGGGACCGTTGTTCGATCTTGGCCTGGCAGCGCTCGCAGAAGCCCCCGCCGCATTGCTCCTTGGCCAGCACGGTGTCGCAGGACGGGCAGTAGTTGACCGGGCCGAACGCTTTGTAGGCCAGACCTTTGGCCCGCAGCAGGTTAAAGAGCCACTGCGTCCACTTGATGTACGACGGCTCGCAGGTCACGAGTTTTTCGTCGTAAAGAGTGTTCATGTGCCGCATCTGGCCACGGAAACGGTCGATATTCGCCCAGGTGACGGTGGCCGGATCGCCGCCGATGGAGCGGGCGTAGTTCTCGGCGGGCAGGCCGAAGGCGTCGTAGCCGAAAGGCTGGAAGACCTCCATGCCGATGTGGCGCAGCCAGCGGCAGTACGAATCTACGATGGCGTAGTTGTAGTAGTGGCCCAGGTGCAGGCCGGCACCGGAAGGGTACGGGAACATGACGCAGCAGTAGAATGGCTTGTTCATGACCTATGATACTGCGGAATCTTGGTCTTGTTTACCACGGTTTGGCCACCATCGGCGCACATTGGCCTCCGCTGCTTCATTGGGGTACTGAAGGAACAGGTAAATAAGAAACTCCCGGCGGACGCCCTCCGGGAGT
>Ga0126369_10000862_pt1 | contig 20560 bp, 17 predicted proteins | sample PanSoiMetaPlot_1_FD_109646 | JGI IMG/M metagenome (GOLD analysis project Ga0126369, IMG submission 109646) | Tropical forest soil microbial communities from Panama - MetaG Plot_1 | ecosystem: Environmental > Terrestrial > Soil > Tropical forest > Bulk soil | place: Panama | collected 2016-02-17 | reverse complement strand
GAAGGCTTCGACCGCAGCGCCGGCGAACTCGCCTGGTCCGCGGACAGCAAGACGATTTACTTCACCGCCGAAAACGAAACGCAGAAGCCCGTTTACGCAATGGCCTCCCGCCCAGGAGCAGGACCAAAGAAAATCCTCGCCGACACCTACAACGCCGCAATTTCTTTCAGCCGCGACGGGAAAACGCTGGCGTTCGAGCGCACCAGTTTAACCATGCCCGCTGAAGTTTTCGTCGCTTCCACCGAAGGCTCCAACCTGCACCAGCTCACCCATCACAACGACTCCATTCTCGCCGCTCTCGAAATGAATCCCCCCGAAACGTTTTGGTTTGACGGCGCCGAGGGCACGAGGGTGCAGGCGATGCTGATTCGCCCGCCGAAATTTGATGCCGCGAAAAAACATGCTCTTCTCGTCCTGCTGCATGGCGGGCCGCAAACCATGTGGTCAAATGCGTGGGGCTATCGCTGGAACGCGGAGGTTTTTTCAGCCTCGGGCTACGTGACTCTGATGATCAACCGCCGCGGCTCCACCGGCTACGGCCAGAAATTCACTGGCGAAATCACCAACGACTGGGGCGGCAAGGCTTACGTTGATGTGATGAACGGCGTGGATTTCGCGCTAAAAAAATATCCCTTCATCGACGGCTCAAAAATGGCTGCCGCAGGCGGCTCGTACGGCGGGTATATGGCGGACTGGATCGCCACGCACACCGGCCGCTTCAAAGCCATCATCAGCCACGCCAGCGTGTACGACAAAGTTGCGATGTACGCAACCGAAGAACTGTGGTTCGAAGAGCACGACATGCAAGGCACGCCGTGGTCGAATCCTGAAAGCTACCGCAAATGGGCGCCGGTCACTTACGCCGGCGAACTCGGCAAATTCAAAACGCCCACGCTGGTCATCTGCGGCGAACGCGACTATCGCGTTCCTTACACACAGTCGCTCGAGTTTTTTAGCGCGCTCCAGCGCCAGGGCGTGCCGTCGAAGCTGGTCGTCTTCCCCGACGAAGGCCACTGGGTGCTCAAGCCACAAAACTCGCAGTTCTGGTACAAGACGTTCCTCGACTGGCTCGCGCTTTACTTGAAATAAAGCAGATCTCAAGCGGCCAGCAATTTCTGGATCGCCCGCCTCGCGAAACGGAAAAGGTGATAGAGCAAAAATACGCAAAGCGTCAAAAGGGCAATGACAACAATCGTGGTCGCACGGGGATGAGCGCTGGACATCCACGAAAGCCAAACTGCGAGCACATCCTCGCCCAAGCTTAACGCCCAATTGCTGAACGGCTCCGGACTGGTATTCACCGCGGCCCGTGCGCTCGCTTTTGTCCCGTGCGACATCAGCGCCACGCCGCCGGCAAGTAGCGCCGCTCCCCAGCGCCATTCCGCTCCCGCGCCTCCCGCCGCCGTGTACGCCAGCAGCGCCGCGGCCGGCGGCCGGATGAACGTATGGACAAAATCCCATATCGTGTCGAAGTAAGGAAACTTATCCGCGAAAAATTCAATAAGGTACAGCCCAGAGGCAATCCCAATCACCCACGGATGCGCCAGCGCCTGAAGCGACGCGGGTAGATGCACGATCCCAAAACGCTGTAGCAACCCGAGCGTTGCCACGGTCGCGTAGAGGTTCAGCCCGGAAGAAAATCCGGCCCCGAGCACAAGACTCAAAGTCTGAATGGGATTCATTCACACCAATCATAGCAGCCTCGAACGGCGCCCTGGCCGGCGAGCTTGCTTACCGTAAGCGAACCAAAAGAACTCACCCTTCGGAATATCCCCGGATACGCAACGGCTGCAAACTCCGCTGCAACGTTCCGTTTTTTGCCGCCGAAGCAGTGGGGCGGATCTTCAGACCTGCGCTTTGGCCCTCTCGAACGCCTGTCGCTGTTATCGTCAGGCTTTTTGGCACAACCAGTTACTCCCGCTCGCCGGTCGCTCACGTTCCGTTTGACCGCCGCATAAAACCAAGCGATTCTTGTCCATGCTCGTTGGGGACGGTTGTCCATGTTTGGGTTGAGCCACCTCCTTTATCCTTGGGGAATCTTCGTGCAGGCCTTCGCCATTATTCATTTCTTCCGGCGGCGGCCTGAAGGCTATTGGTTTTATGTCATCATCTTCCTGGGACCGCCCGGCGCAGCCGTGTACGTACTGGCAGAAGTCGTCCCGGATCTCGGGCTGCTGCGCGACGTTTTTCAAGGATTCGGCCGGCGGTCGCGCATCCAAAGAGTCGAAACCGATATCCTTGATAATCCTTCCGCTGCCAATTACGAAGAGCTGGGTGAGCTCTACAAAGATCAGCGCGAGTACGCCAAGGGCCGCGAAGCCTTCACTCACGCGATTTCCGCGCGCAGCGATTCCATCTATACCTTCTACTCGCGCGCACTGTGCTCGCTGGCGCTCAACGATCTCTCAACCGCGATTCCCGATCTCGAACGCGTGGTGGCGGGCGACCGCAAATTCGACTACTATCGCGCCGCCGGATTGCTCGCTGACGCCTACGCGCGCGCCGGACAATTGGATCGCGCGGAATCCCTTTTTGCCGAAGTAACGCAGATCTCCACCACGCCCGAAACACTCTACAATTACGCCAGTTTTCTTAAAACCGCCAACCGCCGGGAAGAAGCACGCGAATGGGCGGAGAAACTCCTCGCAAAAAAACGAACGCTCCCGCGCTACATGCAGCGCCGCGAGCGCCCGTGGTTCCGCAAAGGCAAAACTTTGCTGAAAGAACTCGCTACCGCCTGAAACTCGTTGGCCTGCTCCTGCGAACAGTTTGAAACTTTGGGGCAACCCTACCAACGTACCAAGACAGAAATTGCTTGCAGTACGCGTGTACTATAGCCAACCGCAGATGCCGAGCCGACCATTTTCAGAGCGTGGGCAGTACCGCAGTAACGGGATTGGGAGGGTACGTTATGGCATCGCGCCTTACCGTTTTTCTGGAAGAGGCGTTTGGCAAGTCGTCGGTTCGCAAATCACGCCTCGCCTTAGCAGTTTGTGCCTTGTTTGGCCTAGCATTGGCCAGCGAACTTGGCCTCGCTCAAAGCAACACCAGTCACCCGCCGGTCATTAGTACTTCGACCGAGTGGACCTTGGACGCTCCAACGCTTGCGTCCTCCAGTGCCGGCGGCGTCCCCTCCAACGGCTTCAGCATGCAGGGCGGCTTCTCGCCTGACGGCACGCATCTATTGTTCTGGTCGCGGTCCACTAACGTGGCCCCCACTGCGACAAGCGGCTTCTCTGAGCTGTACCTCAAGGATTTGACTACAGGGCAAGTCACGCTCGTATCTGCCGATGCGAATGGCATCGAAGGAAATAGCGACAGCAACAATCCCAACAATTCCAGCCAGATTGTTATGTTCTCGCCGGACGGCACAAAAGTTGTGTTCGAATCTGTGGCCACTAACCTCATCCCAGCTGGTGCCAATGGTCGCCAGCACATTTTTGTGAAGGATTTGACCAGTGGCGCCGTCACCCTCGTGTCCGTTGATGCCAACGGGATTCAGGGCAACGGCAACAGCACGGATTTCACGTTCTCACCGGATGGCACGAAAGTCGCGTTTGACTCAGCGTCAACCAACCTCATTCCCGGCGGTACCGCCGGGAAGCAAGTCTTTATCAAGGATCTCACTACGGGCGGGGTGACGCTCGTATCCACGGATCCGAACGGCGTGGCTGGCAACGGGGCAAGCTCGCTTCCCGTGTTTTCGCCGGACGGGACTCAGGTTGCGTTCGCCTCAATCTCCACCAACCTTGCCCCCAGCGCAACGAATACCCATTCCCAAATCTACGTCAAGAATCTCCAGTCCGGCGCCATCAGCGTAGCGTCCGCTGACGTCAACGGGAACGAAGCTAACAACGACAGCCTTTATCCGATGTTTTCGCCAGATGGCTCGAAACTCGCGTTCAATTCCATCTCCACCAATCTCGTGGCGAATGTCCCGAGCTTCAATTCTGAGGTTTACGTCAAAGATCTGGCGAGCGCGGCAATCACCTTGGTATCAACGGACGTCAACGGAGTTCCCGCCAACGGCAATAGCACCCAGCTCGGCGCATTTTCGCCGGATAGCACGAAAATCGTATTTCAATCTGCATCCACCAATCTGACGCCGGGCGCAAATGGTGCGAGCCAGGTTTTCGTCAAGGATTTGCTGACCGGCGCCATCACTCTGACGTCAGTCAACGCTGCCGGAGTTGTGGGCAATAGCAACAGCACCATGCCTACGTTCTCGCCGGGCCATCTCGCATTTGCGTTCCAGTCCGGTTCGAGCAATTTCGGCGTGACCAACTTCACGTCCCAGATTTTTGTTCGCTCGATCTTCACCGCTTCAGGCGCGGTGGCGGACAGCTCCTTCGCTACCAGTCTGTCCACGGCGGGCCAGTTGTCATTTTCGGATGCGGATACGAGCGACACGCACACCGCTTCCGTAACCGCGCAGGCTGGTGACCTCGGCACGGTCACGGCCAGCGTATCCAAAGACAGCGCAGGCAGCGGCACCGGCGGCGTGGTTCTCTGGAATTATCAAGTCAGCGAATCGCTGCTGCACGCGCTAACCGCGCCCGCAACCGACAATTTCACGCTGACGCTAACCGACAGCCAAGGCTGCACCGCCACGACGGCCATCGTCGTGACCGCCCTGCCGCAAGATTTTGCGATTACCAACGCAACGAGCAGCACACCCACTTCCACATCCACTTCAACATCTTCTTGTCCGACGCTTTCGGTGACCGCGTCGCCTTCCAACGTCACCGTCACATCAGGGCAAACCGCATCGTTTAGCGCGGCCGCAACAGGAACACCTACGCCAACCGTGCAGTGGCAAGTCAGCATCGATGGCGGCACGACGTTCACTGATTTGCCCGGAGCGACTTCCACCACGCTGGCGTTCGCGGCAGACATGTCGCAGAACGGGAACCTCTACCGCGCCGTGTTTACCAACGCTTCCGGATCAGTCATGTCGAGCGCAGCCGCCTTGACCGTGAATAGCGCCGGGGCGACTACCTCCGTTACGTCTTCCAAGAGCCCCACCGTGTTCGGGGAAGTGGTGGCGTTCACTGCTACTGTCAGCGCGACCACCGGAACGCCCACAGGCAGCGTTACGTTCCTCGACGGCACAGCAAGCCTCGGCACGGGAACGTTGGACCCGACCGGAGCGGCTACGTTCACGACTTTCGCACTGGCCGTGGGAACGCATGCCATCACCGCGTCCTATTCCGGCGACAGCAATTTCAACGCAAACACCTCCGCGCCATTCACGCAAATCGTGAATCTGGACGTAGCGGCGGTCACGGTAAGCGCTACACCGAATCCGAGCGTCTTTGGCCAGCCGGTCGTGGTCACAGCCATGGTGAGCGCAACCGCGCCGGGCTCAGGCACGCCTACCGGCACGGTGACGTTCCTCGACGGACTCACAAATCTCGGCACCACGAATCTGGTCAATGGGCAGGCGTCTTTTACTCTCGCGACGCTCAACGCAGGTCTGCATTCGATCATGGCCACCTATGGCGGCGACGGCAGCTTCAGTCAAAACTCCGGCGTGGCCGGCGAGACAGTGAATAAAGCTTCGACGACGACTTCGCTGACTTCGTCGGCAAACCCGTCCATCATCAATCAGACGGTGACGTTTACCGCGACGGTTGGCGTCGTCGCGCCAGGAGCGGGCGCGCCCACCGGAAGTATCTCGTTCAGCGACGACGCAACGAATCTTGGCACGGTGAGCCTGGTTAACGGCCAGGCGACGTTCACTACGTCGACGCTCGCCGTAGGCCCGCATTCGATCACCGCATCGTATGGCGGCGAGGGGGGCTTCAATTCGAGTTCCTCTACGCTGGCGCAAACGGTAAACAAGGCTTCGACGACGACCACACTGAGTTCTTCGGCAAATCCTTCCGCCATCGGCCTGTCGGTGACGTTCACCGCGACGGTGAATGCCGTAGCGCCCGCCTCAGGCACGCCAACCGGCACGGTCAGGTTTAGCGATGGCGGGACCACGCTGGCGACCGAGCCTCTCAGCTCCCAAGGCACGGCTTCGTTCAGCACTTCGACGCTGGCGGTAAATTCGCACTCGATCACCGCCGTCTACAGCGGTGACAGCAACTTCAACGGCAGCACCGGAAGCCTGACGCTGAACGTGCAATACGCTATCTGCGCGCAGTACGACCAGACCCGGTCGGTGCAGAGCGGCGCAACGTTCCCCATCAAGCTCCAGATCTGCGACGCCTCCGGAAATAACCTCTCGTCGCCGGCCATCGTCGTGCACGCCACCGCGATCCTCGCCGCGTCTGGAGTCGCAGGCCCGGTTCAGGACTCCGGCAACGCCAACCCAGATAATGACTTCCGGCCTACGGGCGGCTCCGGCCAGAACGCCGGATACATCTTCAACCTGAGTACCGACGGCTTGGCGACGGGCACCTACGCCTTGCAATTCACGGTTCAGGGAGATCCTGTGCTACATACCGTCTTCTTCGGTGTGAACTGAGTAAACGCCTGAGGCGGCGATCCTGTGGCCGCTTCGCTGATTCACCAAGTGCCCACGGTCGGCGGGTGCCGGGCACCTGCCGACCGCGGCATGTTCTTTCAAACGCCCTAGGCGTGCCAGGGGTTAGCCCCGTCTGCGGGCTAGCGGTCCGAAGAGATTCCTTACTTCATTCCTCCATAGGTCCTTACTTCGTCTTAGAATGACCGGCATGACGAATCAATGGAATGCAGCGGAGTATGACGCGAAGCATGCGTTTGTTTATGAGAAGGCCAGGGGCTTGGTGGAGCTGCTGGCGCCGAAGGCTGGCGAGCGCATCCTGGACCTGGGCTGCGGGACGGGCGCGTTGACGGCGGAGATTGCCGCGCGAGGTGCTGAAGTGCTGGGAGTAGACCGATCCGAGGAGATGATTGCACAGGCGCGAAAGAAGTTTCCGGCGCTGCGATTTGAAGTGCTGGATGCGCGGGAGCTTCGGTTCAGGACAGATGCGGCGCAGGAAGACAAGCATCCTCAAGCCACGGCAAAGGCTGAAAAGCAGATCCCTCACCCCGCAACGATTCCCCGTGGCAAGCGGGATGACAGACCTGGGCCGTTGGATGCTCAGGCCATGATGCCCTCAGGGCCGGTTGACAGGGTGAAATGGCAGGGGTTTGACGCGGTGTTTTCGAACGCGGTGTTGCATTGGATTCCCGAGGCGGAGGAAGTGATCGCGGGAGTGGCGCGTGTGCTGAAGCCTGCCGGCGCTGGTAGGCCCGGAGGACGGTTCGTGGCGGAGTTCGGCGGAAAAGGCAACATCCAAAGGCTTGTGGCGGGATTTCACAAAGCCCTTGCGGTTCTGGAAATGCGGCCTCCCGACGAAGTTGGTCCGTGGTTTTACCCTAGCGTGGCGGAATATTCGGGAATGCTCGAAAAACACGGGTTGGAAGTACGGGAAGCATCGCTCTTCGACCGGCCCACGGCTCTGGAAGAGGGCGAGCGCGGCTTGGAAAACTGGATTCGTGTGTTCCGGAAGACTTTTGTGGACAGAATGGGTGAGGCAGACGCGGCGCGGTGGATCCGGGAAGTAGAGCGGCAGTGCCGGGACCAATTGTTCCGGGACGGGAGCTGGGTGTTGGATTACCGGCGGCTGCGCATTGCAGCGTGGAAGGGATGAACATCGTAAGTTGTAAGTTTTAAGTGGTAAGTAAAGGAAGGGAGAGAAACGGCAAAGACGCTTTCAAGTGCCGGTGCACAAAGAATGGGTGTGTTATGCTGGAGATCCAGCCACCATTCCCTGAACCATTGCACTTTCGCCAGCCTAATACCTTGCAGGAGGAGAAATGCGTAACTTCTTCATACTGATCGTGCTCTCCCTGTTCGTCACAGCTCCGGCGATGGCCCAGGGAACGGCTCCAAAAACGGAGTTTTTTGTGGGGTACGAGTACGAGCACCTCAATCCCGGAGGAACCGGCTGCCACGGCTTAGGCCTCAACCTGGCTTATAACATTTACGACTGGCTGGGCGGAGTCGGCGATTTTGGCTATTGCAAAGAGACGGGGCTGCCCTCCGGCGTGAGCGCGCACGACTTCAACTATATGTTCGGGCCGCGCGTGACTTACCGGAACTATGGAAAGCTGAACCCCTTTGGACAGTTGCTCCTGGGCGGGCAGCACGTGGGAACCAACGGCGGCAGCGCGAACAGCTTCGCGCTGAGCCTGGGAGGCGGTGTCGATTACAAGTACAATGACCGCTTTTACATTCGCGTGATCCAGGTGGAGTATCTGCGCACACACTTCGCCGGATTCGGGCAAAACAACGCGCGAATTGAGGCCGGGCTGGTATACAGCTTTTGACCAACGAAAAGCGAAGGAAAGAAGCAGAAGGCCGGAAAAATTCCTCCGGCCTTTTTTTGCTTAAATCGAATGGGGTTGTTTCCGATTTATTATCTATTTGCAATCTGGGTGGGGATCAGATTCCAGAACCAGATTGCAAGAATTCCGTAGTAGACCGCTACGATGCCCACGCTAACTGCGAAGGTAACGGCGGTCTTGCCGAGGCCGGCGTATTCGCGCTTCCAATGACGCGCGCAGAAAATAATCATCAACACGGAGAGCACAGCCGAAATGGCGGCGATGAAGCTGACGTCGTTGCTGACGGCTTCGCCGCGCGTGAGGCGCAGAACCTGGCGTGCGGCGCCACTGAGCAACCCGGTGGCGAAAACCATGACCAGCCAGGCAACGGGAGCGAGCATGCCAATCATGTAGGCCCAGCGATCCTCCATGTAAAAGAGCAGGATGAGCACCGCCATGTAAATGATGGTTTGATAGAGATGGAGCAGGAAGAATTGCGGTTCATAATGGGTCAGGACGGAAAAAAGGACGACTTGCAGGGCCGCAACGGTAGCGATATCTCGATTTAATCTCATTGGCATCCCCTCATGCAGGGTGAGCCGGGGCGGTGCTTGGGGGCGATCCCATTCGAAAGGGTGGACGACGATTCCTTGCGCCGACGGCTCCCGAGCGGGTAGGGGCAAGTGACGGGCCAGTCGGTTTGAGGCGTAAGAGTGTGATACGAAAGCAAATAGCGTGTGACTGGTGGACGAGGAGAAAGTTAAGCTGCGCGAAAAGGCGCGAAGGAAGTGGCGTATTCCGCAGGGCGCGGCGGGTGAGGGTGTTGAAAAGAGCGCGCGTGGATTCGCGTGGTTGGGAGTTCGAATGGATTGAGGTGGAACGGATTCTGGCTTAGACTCGGCGGATGGACGCGGAATGGTTGCGCCAGCTGTGCTTGTCGTTTCCGGGCACCACGGAACAAATTCAGTGGGGCTACGATTTGCTGTTCAAGGTGGGCGGGAAGATGTTTGCGATCACGCCGCTCGAAGCGGCGCCGGTGTGTCTGTCGTTTAAGGCGTCCCCGGAGAGATTTGCTGAGTTGACGGAGCGGCAAAACATTATTCCGGCGCCGTACCTGGCTCGGGCGCAGTGGGTGGCGCTCGAGACGCGAGACGCCATTACGCACGGCGAGCTGGCAGGGCTGCTGCGCGAATCGTACGAAATGATTCTGGCGAAGCTGCCGAAGAGAGTGCAGGAGGCCATTGCGAGCGGTAGAAGCGTGGGGCGTGGCGCTCGAAGCGGTGCTGGTCAAAGAAAGAAGACGCGAGGAGTCGGGAAAGACCTGTCTGCGAGAAAGAAGAGAAAGACGAGACGTTGAAAAACTTTGGAGCGAGGTGCGTTGTGTTTAGAGGTCGAGTGATATTTTCGGCGATTGTGATTATGGCGGGCTTGGGCATTTTGTGGAATGTGAAGGCAGGACCGGCTAGCAGTGGACTGCTGGTAATAGCAAATCAGAAGGAACACACCGTTTTGGTTGTGGACCCAGACCAAGGACGGGAGTTGGCAAAGGTCGTGGTGGGCGTGAACGGACACGAAGTGATGGTGTCGAAGGACGGCAAGTACGCGTATGTGCCGATTTACGGAAATTCCGGCGTGGGCCGGCCGGGGACCGATGGAAGCACGATTGATGTAGTGGATTTGCAGGAGCGCAAGCTTGCGGCGACGATTGACCTGGGAAAGCCCCTTCGGCCGCATCGCGCGGAGTGGGGACCGGACGGAATGTTGTATGTGACCGCGGAACTGGGAAACGCGGTGGACGTGCTGGATCCGAGCACGCGGAAGATCGTCGCGGAGATTCCGACGGGACAGAAAGAATCGCACATGCTGGTGATTTCGCCGGATGGGCGGCGGGCCTACACAGCAAACGTGGGCGCAGGAAGCGTGAGCGTGTTGGACTTGGGGAAGCGCAGTCTGATACGACGATTCCGGTGGCGAAGATGGTGCAGCGGATTTCGATTTCGCCGGATGGGAAGCGTGTCTATACACACGATCAGGATGCTCCGCGGATTGCAGTGATTGATACGGGGAAAGACAAAATTGCGGATTGGATTCAGGTGCCAACGCCAGTTTATGCGTCGGAACTGACGGCGGACGGGCGATGGTTGGTGACACTGGACCGAAGCAGCCACGCGTACGTGGTGGACCTGCAGTCGATGAAAGTGGCGCATACGTACAAGATTTCGGATGGAGCTTCGGAGATTTTGATTCGGCCGGGCGGAGAGGTGGCCTACTTGAGTGGAACTGGTGCGGGAAAGATTGACGTGCTGGATCTGCACACCTGGGAACTGCGGAAGCCAATTGAGTTGACGGCGGGAGTGGATGGGATGTCGTGGCGGCCGAACCCCGCAAAATAACCGAGGAGCTAAGGCTTTAGCCAGGAGTCTAGGCGTTTGCGAACAAATTGGTCGTCGTTCAGTTCGGGATAAGCGCGATAGACGCGGTCAATCTCATCTTTTTGCCCCGGGCCGAGAGTCTCGTTTGGATCCAAACACCATAAGCCTTCGAACAGGCCTTGCCGGCGCAGAACCTCATGCAAACCGGCGATGCAACCGGCGAAATTGTTTGCGGTATCAAAGAATGCGGCGTTGCAATCAGTGATTTGAATACTTTTTCCCAGCATCGACTGCGGTACGGGCACATCCGCAAGCGCTAGCCGATGGCAGTCGGTCAACAATTCCGCGGCGCGCTTGGTCCAAACCGCCCAGTGGCCCAGCAATCCTCCAACAATGCGGAACTCTTTCGGCGTGCCGTTGATCTGAAAACGATACGGCGTGAGCAGGTCCATAACGATATTGTCGTCGTTGCCGGTGTACAAAGCGATTTCTCGACCAGAGTCCGCGACAGCGCGAACGACATCAAGAGTGTGGTAACGATTGAAGGGTGCAATTTTGATCGCCACGACGTTTTCGATTTCCACAAATTTTCGCCAGAACTTGTAGGAGAGAATGTGCCCGCCCACGGCTGGTTGCAGATAGAAGCCCATGACGGGGAGAATCGCGGCAACCTCCCGGCAATGGCGAATGAGGGCATCTTCGTCCAAGTCTTTTAGGACGGCGAGGCTCAAAAGGCCCACGGTATATTTCAAATCCCTCAGCAGGCGCGCTTCGGCGGCGGCTTGCGACGTTTTGCCGCAGATCCCGCCAACGCGGATTAGAGGTGCGTCGCGAGAACTGTCCGCACGGTCCATTTCTTCTGCGGTCAAACGTAAAACGGGTTCAAACAGCCCGATGCGCGGTTCGCGGATCGCAAATTGAGTGGTGTGCACTCCGACGGCGAGGCCGCCCGCTCCGGCAGCGATGTAGTAGCGGGAAAGGGCCCGCTGGCGGCGCTCATCCAACTTGCGATCAGCGGTCAGGGCCAGCGGATGCGCTGGAATCACGGTTCCGGTTTTCAGAACATTTTCGATTTCGGGATGCAAAGTTAGCACCATGCTTCCATCACGACTCGCGCTCCGCGCCGTATCCTTTAAAAGTGGCCTGCACGCTCCTCAAAGTGAGTTGGCTTCTCCAGAGTCGTTTCGCCTCTGCGAACCCAATCGGCAACCCAATCGATGATTTGTTGAACACTGATGCGAGGACTGCCGAACAGCTCATGCGACTTGGCGGCATTGCTCAGCAGCGCGTCGCTCGACTCCAGGCCCTCAAAACGAACCGGCTGGCCGAGTTTTTTGCCAAATTCTTCGGCGATACTTCGCACGCTGAGTAATTCCGGGCCGGTAACATTGATTACGTTGGGCGGTGAAGCTGCGTGGCAGAGCGATTCGAGACTCATGGCAGAAGCGTCGGCTTGCCAGATGGTGTTTAAGTAGCCCATGGACAGAGATACGGGTCGACCTGCGTTCACGCGCTGGGCGATGTCCAGCAGTACGCCATAACGAAGCTCGCTCGCGTAATTCAGGCGAAGAATGGCCATCTTCGTTCTGTTGGCACGGCTGAAATGCTCGAAAATCCGCTCGCGTCCGACGCAGCTCATCGCGTATTCACCGGAAGGATTCAGCGTGTCCTCCTCGCGGGAACCTCCCCGGCTAACCGGCGTAAAGCCGTACACATTTCCCGTTGAGAAGACGGCGATTCTACTGTCTCGATAACGATCGGCAACGAGTCCGGGCAAGAACGAATTGATGGCCCAAGTCAGCCACTCCTGCGCGGTGGAGCCAAATTTCATTCCGGCCATGAAAACGACGTTGGCGGCATCCGGAAGTTTCGCCAGCGAAGAGGGATCGAGCAAATCGCAACGCACGGTCTCGACACCCCAGGATTGCAATTGACTTTCGAGGGAAGAAGATGAAAATCGCGAAACACCGATGACGCGCCGCTTCACTCCAGCGGCTTCCGAGGCTCTCTTGGCCATGCGAGCCAGAGTCGGGCCCATCTTCCCTGCTGCGCCAAGAATGACGACGTCTCCTTTGAGGCTGGCGAGAGCGGGGACCACGCCTTCTGTTGGCTCGCTGAGGAGGTCTTCCAATTGCACAACATCTTGAATGGAAGTCAGATTACTCGACATGAAGAATTCGTTTCTCCAAAGTACGGCCGCGAACCGCCGCGTGATTGTACTTGAATTGTTCCTGGACCGTCCCGTGGTTTCAGGTATTCTTCTACGCACCCTAAAGTCTCAGAACTCTTGAAGATGCGCATCCGCGTAATGAACGAACAAGATGTTCCAGACGGCCTGCGCCTGAATACTCTGGCCGGGTGGAATCAGACCGCAGCGGATTGGCGGCGATTTCTCGGGAACAGTCCGGGCGGATGCTTTGTGATGGAGCACGACGGAAAAGTCATTGGAACCGCAACCACGGTTTTCTATGAGAATCGATTTGCCTGGATTGGCATGGTATTGGTCGATTCCGAGTTCCGAAAGCGGGGAATTGGAACCGAGCTTCTGAAAAAAACCATAGAGCATCTGGATGATGCAAGCATTCACACTATGAAGCTGGATGCTACGCCGCAGGGCAAACCAATTTACGCCAAGCTAGGATTTATCGAGGAGTATGAGATCGAGCGATGGATGTTGAAAAGGCCCCACGCCAAAACCTCCGCAAAGCCAGTCGCAACATGCGGACCGCTGAGTGAGGTGCAGAAGCAGAGGGTTTTCCAACTGGATAAAGCGTTGTTTGGCGCGGATCGCGGCTTCTTGCTTCGCGCCTTATGCGAAGAATCGCCGGAACTTGCAGCGGCGGTTTGGGAAGATGAGTCGCTGCAAGGCTATGCCTTTGGACGAGCTGGTTTGTTTGCGGATCATCTTGGGCCATGGATGGCAAGGACTCGACCGGCAGCGGAAGGACTTCTTCAGGAATTCCTGGCGAAATCATCGCATGAGACTCTGATTGTGGATTGCATGAAGTCGAATTCCATGGCCGTCGAATTACTGCGCGGCTTTGGTTTTGCGCCGTCGCGTGCTCTTACACGGATGTTCCGCGGCCCGAATTCTTATCCCGGCAGGCCCGAGTTGTTTTGCGCCATTCTCGGCCCCGAATTTGGATGAAATCTTCCCGCGAGTCGGGATAAGCTTCGCATCCGCCCGCGAGAACGCGATGATGCTCAGGAGACGGATGGCATTCAGCAAGTCGCACGATTCCGCAAATCGCATCTACTATGGCTGGTGGATTGTTGCCGGGGCCTTCTTGAATCTTTTTTTTGTAGTCGGAATTCTTTTTTATGGCTTCCCGGTTTTTTATCCGTACTTCGTGGAAGCACTCGGCTTCACACGGGCGCAAGTAACGCAAGGCTTTCTGCTTGGATTTCTCTTCGCGGGACTTCCGTCTGGACTATTGGCGGGAACGCTCATTGACCGGATCGGCGCGCGATTGGTGATTCTCGCCGGAGTGGGTTTGGTTGGACTGCCTTTACTGCTGATGGGAAGTATGAATCACTTCTGGCAGTTCGAGGTTCTCTGCATTGTGGAAGTGACCGGCTACGTTCTGGCGGGACCCATTGCCAATCAGGTGCTGATTTCGAAGTGGTTCGGCCATCGTCGGGGCCGCGCGATGGGATATGCCTACCTGGGCTTGGGTTTGGGAGGAGTCGCGGCACCCAAGCTGGTGGATTTCCTTGCGCGGAGTTTTGGATGGCGACATGGACTCGAGTTGCTGGGAAGCTTCATACTGGTGGCGCTCTTTCCGATTGGGATTTGGGTGACGCGGTCTTCACCCAAGGACATGGGCGTTGACCCCGAAGCGTTCGGAGAGGCGATGCCTTTCGAGAATTCCGCGGGTGTAGCCCAAGCCGTCGGCATGGTTGCGTTTTGGTTGATCGTCGGCGGATCGGCTTTGGCCATTGGCGCTATCGGAGCAGTGATTCAACATTTCATTCTTTTCTTAAAGGACTCCGGCTATTCGGCCAGGACTGCTGCAATGTACTTCACCGTTCTGGTGGCAGCCAGCTTGGGAGGGCGAGTAGTCGTCGGTTACCTCGCGGACCGCCTGCGGAAATCGCATCTTATGGCCTTTTTCTATTTTTTGATTGGTGTGTCCGTATTTTTGCTGGCCTATCCGCATTCGCCGCCCACCGTCGTGATTTTTGCTGTCATCTTCGGCTTTTCAATGGGAGCAGATTACATGCTCATTCCGCTGGTGACTGCAGAATGCTTCGGCACTGCTGCCCTGGGAAAGCTCCTTGCGTTGATCATCATGGGATACTCCCTAGGCCAATGGGCGGCGCCGTGGTTCGTGGGCAAAATGTTTGATGCACGGCACAGCTATGATTTGGCGTGGAAAATCGTGGCGATTCTTGGAATGGTCGGTGCAGTGGCTATTTATGCGATTCCAGCTTCCGCGCGCGCCAGTTCTCGTGGCAAGAGTAGCAACGTGACATAAGAATTCGGGAAACGCATTTTTTATTCTTCGCGCAGAGTGCGGGCCGGATCGATGCGGGCGATTTTCAGTGCCGGCACGATGGTTGCGAGAAGGGCTACGGCGAAGATCGCCAGGATCACCACGAGGATCGTCCTTACGTCGTAGACGCCAACGCCATAGATCACGCTGCTCATGACGCGAAGCGCCCCAGCGGAAAGTACCAGCCCAAGAACAACCCCAAAAAGCGAGGCGTTTACACCAGCGCGGCCGATGTGCACCATAAGCTGGCCTAAGGAGGAGCCCAAGGCCATGCGGATGCCGATTTCGCGCGTACGTTGCGCCACCATATTGGCAATGAGGGCGAAGATGCCGACCGCGCTGAGCAGCAATGCGAGCGCGGCCAATGCACCGAGCAATGCAACCTCGATGCGCTGTGTGGCCAACGTGCGGGCCTGAAGGTCTTTCATGGCGTAGAAGCCGGAAGCAGGCAGATTGGGATCCGCCTTGGCGAGCGCGCGCTGCATCTTACCTGTAAGTCCCTCTACCGGTCCTGCTGTGCGGACAATCCAGTCCGGCTGATGCCAAACGTGCAACAGCGCGAGGAGTGGTCCAGTCGCGATCCGCGCGTCGTCTACTTGGGCGGCGGGAACGTACATCGTTTGTTCAGTCTGGAGCGGCGCAATAGAGTCCAAACCGGAGGAGAGAGGGACATCGGCTACCTCGCCAACAATTAGTATGGCCTTGTCGATGTAGCGGCCCACAGGATTCGATCCCCCATAGAACTTTCGCGCGAAGGATTGGTTCACGACGGCTACGTGCTGCGAATTGGGGCCGTCAGCCTCGGTAAAAACGCGGCCTGCCAACAACGGCATCTGCAACGTTTCGAAATACCCAGGTGTGACGTAGAGCCAATCCGCCCCGCCCTGCTGGCCAGCTTCCTTGCCATCACTAAGCGTGACCCAGTCGTTCCCGACAAATTCGTAAGGGAGATTTAATCCGACAGCAGCATTCAGGACACCGGGAATCTGTTGCATTGCAGCCGTACTCTCGTCCAATAACTTTCGGAAGGCTGCCGGATCGTGGTACCGGACATCATCGAGGGAGGCTTTCGCGGCCATCAAGCCATTTGGATTGAATCCTGGCGGCAAGGTCTCCAGGTGAATCAGGCTGCGAATCAACAGGCCTGAACCAGCGAGCAAGACAACGGTGAGGGCGACTTCTCCGGCAAGCAGCGTTTGACGCAAGCGCAGGCTACCTGCACGAGCTACAGCACGATCGGCCATCGAGGAGCGCAGATCCACTCTCCGTGCTACGAGCGCCGGAAGCATGCCAAAAAGCACGCTGGTTAACACGGAAACAACGAGCGTGAAGGTCATCACACGAGCGTCTAGGGGAACGCCAGAGACGGGCAGAAAATGTTCGGGCAGCAAGAGCAAAAGGCTGCGGAGCCCAAGAAACCCAGCGCCGGTTCCAGCGGCCCCGCCAATCAGGGCAAGAAGGAGATTCTCAATCCAGAACTGCCGCTGAATCTGCCAACTCGAGGCCCCGAGAGCGAGCCGAGTGGCCACTTCTGACGTCCGGCGTAGCATCCGCACGAGCGTCAGGCCCGCCAGGTTGGCGCAGGCGATGAGCAGGATTAAGCCCGCCGCAACCATAAGTCCCAAGACCTGCGGGCGCAGCAAATCGGTCTGGCCTTTCTGAAGTGGTACAGAGTGATAGCTCACTTTCGCGCCCGGGTTCCCAGCTAATTCGTAGCGCCCCGAGCGGCTTAGCCAAGTGCGGTTAATCTCAGCATCGGCCTGCTGCCAGGCCGAGCCGTCGCGAAGCCGAATGATGCACCTGAAATTCGTTCCACGGCCCTCATCCTCTCGGCTGGGTTGGAGAGGCGTGTACACGTCCGCGTTCAACGGAGTTGTCGAGTCCTGCGGCAGCACCCCCACTACCGTGTGGGGCTCACTTCTTAGCAGCATCGTTTGACCAAGAATGCCGGGGTCGGCAGCGAAAACGTTCCGCCACAGGTCATAACTAAGAATGAGGGCCTTTGGCCCGTGGGGACGGTCTTCGTCCTCAGAAAAATTGCGGCCCAGAACGGGCTGAAGAGCCAGTACATCGAAGTAGTGCGCGGAGACGCGGCCGTCCTGCACGTACTCGACATGCGAACCTGCTTTCAGGTTCACTCCGGACGTGCGTACGCCTGATACGGCGGAGACCAATGCCGGAACATTGTCGCGGAGCAGCTCCCATTGCTCGCCATTTACGTTGTGTCGTTGATCAGAGCCCGCAGACGAGCCGACGATCCGTGTGTAAATTGTACCCATGCGCTCTGGGTGGGGATAAGGCAGACTTTTCAGCAAAAGTGCGTTCACCAAAGAAAAGATCGCAGTGTTGGCACCGACGGAGAGCGCCAGGGTAAGGACTACCGTGAGGGTGAAGCCGGGGTTTTTGTAGATTTGGCGGACGCCGAAACGAAAATCGCTGATCCAGGAATGAAGGGAATCGCCGAGGCGCTGTTCGCGAACTTGCTGTTTGACCTGTTCGGCGCCGCCGAGTTCCATGCGCGCGCGGCGTTGCGCTTCCGGGGGCGACATGCCGGCGCAAAGGTTCTCGTCAATCAAGAGTTGGAGGTGCGAGCGTACTTCCAAGTCGAGGTCGCGCTCCACACGGCGAGTAAGAAATACATTTCGTAGAAAACCCGCAGCTTTCCGAAGGAACGGCATACGATACCTCTACGTCTGACACGACTGTTTACGATGCTTCCAAGGCTTGCGCGATGGCCCAAGAAATTCTGCCCCAACGCTTCGATTCCGTGTCGAGCTGTTTTCGGCCGGCCTTGGTCAGGCGGTAGTACTTCGCGCGACGATTGTTTTCGGAGTCACCCCAAAAAGAGGACGTCCAGCCTTCTTCTTCCATGCGGTGAAGAGCGGGGAAGAGCGAGCCTGGTTTGACGACAAAGGTGTTGCCGGTCATTTGCTGGATTCTGCGGGAGATGCCTAAGCCGTGCAGTTCGCCGGTGGCCAGCGATTTCAAGATCAAGAGGTCCAGCGTACCCTGCAAGAGAGTTGTGGGTTGCGCGGGCAAGCTTGGCCTCCCTTACTCCTATCGAATGGCAATAGGAATGGTATGCGCCTCCCTATAGAATGTCAATAGAAAGAAGGCCTTCGTTCAAGTGAGGAACAGAATTGCGGCGGGCGTGCCGATGGGCGTGTATTGGCCAAGGAAAGACAGTGCGCCGGTCTTGCGGTTGACCCGATAAGAAGCGATGGCATCCGCCCGCTGATTGCAGGAATAGAGGAAGTTCCCTGACGGATCGATATTGAAGCTGCGTGGATAATCGCCGCGAGTCCACTCTTCTCCGGTCAAAGTGAGCAGCCCACCCTCCCCGATGGAAAACCAGGCGATACTGTCGTGCAAACGGTTGGCGGCATAGAGAAACCGTGCGTCGGGAGAAATCAGAACTTCCGAAGTGAAATTAGTACCCCTGAATTGTTTTGGCAAAGTGGAGATGGTTTGCTTCGCAGTCAGCTCTCCAGTTGCGGGGTCATAGTCGAAAGCCACGAGCGTGGAAGCTTCTTCCTGAAGGGAGTAGAACCACCGGCCGTTCGGATGAAAAGTGAAATGCCGGGGCCCATCGCCGGGAGGCAGCGGCACGCTCGGTTGCGAGGAGGGCGAGAGCTTGCCGGTGTCGATGTCAAACTTCCAAATGAAAATCTCGTCCAACCCCAAGTCGCTGGCGAAGACAAACTTTCCTGCCGCATCTGTTTGCACCATGTGGGCATGCGGCTTATCGTGGCCGCTGATAGCAAAGCCGCCGGGAGGCGCGCTCGCGGGCGTGGCGGGACCGATTGCGCCGGTATCGTGCTTGATGTCCGTCGCTGCGCCAAGTTCGCCGTTGGAGCGCACCGGGAGCACGGCCACGGTTCCTCCATGGTAGTTGGCGACAAACACGTATTTGCCAGAAGGATGAACGCTCAGGTGCGCCGGGCCCGCACCTTCGGAGCTGACCGTATTCAATAAGGTCAGACGGCCCGTGGCTCGGTCAATCGAATGAACGCTTACAGAACCCGTAGCCGCGCCCAGGTAATTGGAGACTTCATTCGCGGAGTACAAATATTTTCGGGAAGGATCAAAGGCGAGCCAAGACGGATTCGCGTCATTTGGAAATACATCGCGTTGCCTGAGAACGCCGGTGGCCGGGTCCATTTCCAACAGATAGATTCCCTGCCCGTGACCGACGGCACCTTCAGGCCCCTGAGGCGAGCTATAGGATCCCACGTAGGCCAGAGCCTTCCGCACACCGCGATTGGCTTTGGCGTTCTGGAAAAGCGGGGATATCGGATGCGCCAAGGCGATGGCCGCCGCGCCTCGTAGGAATTCGCGACGAGAACTCTTGCTCCGGTAGCAGGGGTGCAGAGGAGCACCGCTGCCTCTCGACACAGAATCTTGATTGCCAGATCTCGGGTTTTTCATGCGGCCATGCTACGACAGACGAAACGAAAGCGAGACTGGTTTTTCAGTGAACCAGCCGTTGGTTGACTCCCCTTGACATTCTACTGGAAGCTCCCTATGCTCACCTAGAATGTCTACTAAAGAAGAACGCGAACGCATCGAGCTACTGCAGGGGACACTGGATCTGCTGATTCTCCGGACGCTGCTGCTGGGCCCGGCGCACGGACACGCCATCGCAAAGGCCATCGAGTTCAACTCTGACGAAGTCCTGCAAGTGGAGCAAGGGTCACTCTATCCGGCGCTGCACCGGCTTATCAAACGAAGATGGATTTCCGTCGAAGAGGGCACGTCGGAGAATAATCGGCGCGCCAAGTTTTACCGGCTGACGCGCGAGGGTAGGAAGCAACTAAAAGCGGAAACCAGCAAGTGGGACAAACTGGCGGGAGCGATCGCGAGGATCCTCCGGCCGGCGGAGTAGGAGGCAAGTCATGGGGCGCAGCAAACGCATGTTGGACGCACTCGACGCGGATATTCGCGAGCACATCGAGAGAGAAACGCAGGACAACATCGCGCGCGGTATGACTCCGGACGAGGCGCGCTATGCGGCAATACGTAAATTCGGGAACGTAACGCGGGTGAAGGAAGATACGCGCGACGTCTGGAGAATCGCCTGGGTCGAGGATCTGTGGCAAGACATTCGCTACGGCCTGCGCATGGTGCGCAGTTCTCCGGGCTTCGCGGCGGTGGCTGTGCTTACGCTCGCGCTGGGGATTGGCGCGAACACCGCGATTTTCAGCCTAATTGATGCGGTGATGCTGCGATCGCTCCCCGTCGAAAAACCATCGGAACTGGTCGTGCTGCGATGGAGCGCGCGGAAGGCGCCGCGCATTAACGGTTACATGTCTTCGGGTGATTGCCCCAGCAATCTGCGTTTCGGCGCAGCGAATCCCGCCGGCTGTTCGTTTTCCCAACCGATCTTTCGCG
>Ga0126369_10000861_pt1 | contig 20565 bp, 29 predicted proteins | sample PanSoiMetaPlot_1_FD_109646 | JGI IMG/M metagenome (GOLD analysis project Ga0126369, IMG submission 109646) | Tropical forest soil microbial communities from Panama - MetaG Plot_1 | ecosystem: Environmental > Terrestrial > Soil > Tropical forest > Bulk soil | place: Panama | collected 2016-02-17 | reverse complement strand
CGAGCTTGGGCGGCGGCGAAAGCGGACCGGAAAGATCCGGCCAGCCGGGCGCCGATCTCGAAAATTGCTTGATAGATCCGCTTACCGCCCACTACATCATCACCTCGCTTTCCGCGACGCCTCTTGTTCTTCTCTTAGTTGGTCGCCCAACTCGAACAAAAATTCCAAAAGCTCGGGGATCGGCAGCCCCAACCAGTAGTCGACGCCGCCACCGGTGGCACGCGCCAAACGGACCGCGACCGTCCGTAGGAGTGCGGTTATGCTTTCTCCTCGTCCGGCGTGCTGCCACAAGCTTTTAAAGCTTCGGTCCGGAGCGGCACATAATAGCGACGCTCGAGTTTCTGGATCAGCAAATACGAGACGTTCGCCCGGTGCGCGAGGATGATGTCGTGATAAAGATGCTTTAATTCCGGCAACGGCATTTCGTTCCGGTCGGCCTTGTAAAGCCGGGTGAACTCCCGTTCTGCCCGGATGAAATCCTTGCCCGTCATGGCATCGAAATCGAAAACCAACTCGCGATAACTTTGGCCGTCATACTCGATTGGCGGATCGAACTTCACGCGGACCGGTGGTTTTCGCGGCTCGATCTTTAGATCGTTGTATTCTGGCGTCTCTTCTTCACTGTTCGCCGCCACCGGCATCCGATTCGCCGAGGACGGCCCGACAATCTTCTCTTCTTTTTCTAGTAGATCGTTATCCATAGATCCCTTTATATGGAGTCCGTCCAGTCCGCGCAACCTTTAGAGTCCGATGAGTTGCCGGATCCGTCGCGCGTTGTCGACCAATTGGAAACCATCATTCCACCGACAAATCGCGTTCTCCTTGTCCACTTCCAACATGACGCGATCGTCGTGAAGGATCCGGATATTGATCAACTCGTACTCGCTCTCGAGTTCGCCTTTTGTTCCGACTTCCAATTTCCCCAAATTAAAAGTCTTCGGCGCCGTGCCCATGATGAAACGCCATCCGGCGTGAGTGATCCGGTTGGTCTGACTGTCGTGTTGCTGGACCGCCGACCACGCGTGAAGCGACGCGCCGTCTTGGAGCGTGGCGAAGACCGCGTCGTCATCGATCGTCAACCACTTGAGCGTCACCGTGATCGATTGGAAGTGAGCTTGGACCGGCATTTCGATCGCTCCGAAAATTCCGCTCCCTTTGAGTTCATCATTCAAATTTTGCAGATTCGGCAACGTGACATCGGCGAGACCGATCAACCGGCGGCCGTCTTTAAAGATGGAATAGTTGGCGACATGATTTGGGATTAACATTTGATCTCTCCTTTATTTTTCTAGTTGTTAAGCGGCCGCGGATTCGGCTTCGGGCCAAAGTGACTGCACATAGGGGAGCCAGTACTCGATCCGAAAATCTAACCATTCGGCCGGTGTTGGGACGGCGATGTAAACGTGGAAGACATAGTGACCGTTGAGGATCTCGATCGTCGGATTCTCGTCGTGACGGAATTCGATCCGGGCGCCCAAGAGCGCGTCGGTATTTGAAAGCCCGTCCAACCAGAGTTGGATCGAGTTGACCACCGCATCGATCAAGCGCCGGTTGCCGGGCTCGTCGACCTTTTGCCAGATCGTCAAAACAATCGAGTTGCCGATGTAATCGAACATCCGGCGGACCGGGATGAACATATCTTTAACGTCCGTGTTGCTCGGATAGCACGCGGTCCGGTTGCCCCACGATCGCCAACCGCCGATGAAGTTGAGCGCCGTGATCACACCTTGAGAGTTCAACATATTCGCGTCGAACAAGTGCATCGGAAGCTCGCCGAACGTCCCGTCATCGTTGTCGACGAGAAGCGCGTTCATCCGGAGCGGCTTGTTCGATGGCGAGTGATACGGAAGCCCGTTTCCGCGGTAGGTGTCGGTCCATTGAAGAAGTGGACCTTGCTGGCTCGCGAAGTTGTAAACCTTCTCGATCGTCGCGCCTTTGAGCGACGGCCGACCGAACAAACATTCTTGCCGCGGGAAAGTGATATTGTTGGAGTCTTTCCACGCCTTGACGTCTTGCGCCTTCTTGATGGTCTTCGTGTCGACATCCACTAAACACGTCGCCGAAAAGCAACCGTTTATGTTTTCACATTTGGCTTCCATCACGCTCGCCACCACCGCATCGCTCGAGAAGCTCGGGCAAATGATGACGCCCGGCACCTTGCCGGTTTGCTGGAAAACGTCTTCGATCACTTCCAAGCCGGTCCGCGCACCGGTATCCGCATCGATCCCGCCGATGATGTCCGCGGCCGTGACCGCGGTCGCGCTCGGTTGTTTACCGTTGAGCGTAAGGACGTCGTCATCGTTGGCGATCCCGCCGCCCGCGACGCGCGTGATGACGACCGTATTGTCTTTCGACAAGGTGAGAAGGTAGTCCGTCCCTTCTTCGAAAGTCGTGGATCCGGTCTCGTCTTTCACCGTGACGGTCCATAGGATGAGTTCCTTGTCCGTGTCCACTTGACCGTTGGCAAGCTGAACCGGCGTCGGCGCGATCGCCGTGGATCCGGCTTCCGGATCGTTGACCGCAATATATACGACCGGGAAGACGCCGAACTGGACGAACGCCGCGTCCATGTGCTCGCAAATGTCGTACTTCGCCCAATCGTCGGAATAACCAAGCTCGGCCACCGCGTCTTCGTACCGGTTGTAAATCCGCGGCTTGTTGATGTAATCTTTTCCGTTCTTGGTTAGGTGAAGCGGCGCCGAGCCAACGACCACGTTGAGCCCCACGTCCGCTTGGACTGGTGCGATAACAGATGTCGGGACGTCACTCCAAGAGACGCCGTGTTTGAAAGGTCCGAGATTAGGCATGGTGTTTTTGTATGGTTACTCCCGAAGGGGATGGTTGTTTTTGTGTTAGTGATGTGATCCATCGCTGGATCTCCCGATAAAATGCGACGTGCTTCCCGGTGGTCCCTTTCATGTTGTGCGCGTAATCGAAATTCAATTCGCGCCGGACCGCGCCGACTTGATCGACCGGGATGAACATCTCGGCCAAGGTCGGACATTGCTGGATCGCCGGATAAAGACTTTTGTGGATCCCGTTCCGAAAGATTGCGCCGTATCCGAGCCCGAGATGGTGAACGCGCGGGCCCATGTAAAGAAGTTGTCCGGTGAGTTCTTTCATAATTCGAATTCTCCGATGGCTCCGTTTTCGCTGGCGCGGAATTCAAGATGTTCACCCGGCACGATCCCGAAGATCTCCGAATCGGGAAGCGGCCGCGGACTCGGCATCTCCCACTTGGTGGTCATCTCCGCGATGTAATGCGGAAAGGTGTCGGCCGTGATGAGTTTCCACTCGATCGGCATGATGATCGGATACGCTTTGTCGATCGCTTGCTGGCCGAAACTACCGAGCGCGATCGAAGCGGCCTCGGCCATGTTTTGGCAATCTTGGTATCCGCCCGACTCGGGATTCTCGTCGTAAGCGTGGAAAAAGATTTGGACCGTCGCCGTCGAGACATCGTTGTCGACCGTCATCGCGATCACTTGGACCGTTATCGATGGATAATCCGGCAACTTGTCGACCGCGACTTCGCCGGTGATGCTCCGCGGCACGCGGCCGCGCTCCACTCGCGGCGCCACCTTGAGAGCGAGCGTTTGAGCCCGCTCGGTGTAATCGTAAGACACCGGCGGCTCGTCGGGATCTCTCACGATCCGCGGCTCGAGTGGCTCCGGGCCGGTGGCTTGCGCCAAGTTAAGCGTCGGATTATCAAGCCGAAAAGAATCGAAGAGTCGTGAAAGAAAACCCACAAGCGTCTTCTCAAGGTCATAAACAGATTGGGCCCGGCGACCAAGGTCGCTTTCTGGCGGTGTTACTGGTTCGGGAATCATAAGCGTCCAAGCAAAAGCAACACGATCACCACGATCAAAAGCACGCCGAGAAGTCCGCTCGGCCCGTAGCCCCAACCGGCCGAATACGGCCAGCGCGGAAAGACGCCCACCAAGAGCAAGATCAAGATGATGAGAAGAAGAAGTCCCATGTTTACCACGCCGGTTTCAAAATTTTTAACCCGATGATGATGAACAAAATCAAAGTCACGACCGCGTTGGCCCGCGGATACCAAGTCCACGCGGGCGACGCGAAAGCGCCGACCAAAATTAAAAGCAACAACACCCAATAGAAGATTACGAGTAATGAGTTCATGTTATGAATGACCGCCCGCGCTCGCCATAACCCGGTTAATTTCATGATCGAGGCGCTTGGCGAACGTGTCTCCCATTGCCTTATTGGCGGCCGGGCCGACCGACGGCTGGCTCGCCATAATGGGCGCTCCGATCGTTATTACTTTTCTGATTGGAAGTCGTGGCGCGGTGGCCCGGCGTTGCATTGGACCGATCCCGCCGCCCATCATGTGAGCGGTGAAGCCGCGGAGAATCGTTCCGCCGCCGCTCTTCTTCACTTTCACAAAAACCGGCTTCCGATTTTTGCGCCGGGTGATCCCGCGCGGTGTGAAGAAAAATTTCGAAGCATCGAGCATCCCTTGGCGGATCCGGATCTCGCCTTTCAAGGATCCAAACGTCGCGCGATGGACCGCGGTCGGGATGTCTTTGGCCTTGATCAAGTAATCTTTCCGGATCTCGCGTTTAATCGTGGTCTGGCCGGACGCCAGCGCCCGGTTAATCGCCGGAGCAAGAGCCCGCGGCACGCCGTTCTTGATGTGCCCGAGGACGGTGTTGAGCTTCTTGATCTGGCTCGCGTCGATGACGATCATGGCTTCAATTGTTTCCGTATTTTCCCGGCAACGATCGCGTCGCCGAGAGCGCGAGTTTGTAACACGACTCTTCATCCGTGCAATCGAGCACTTCCCAAGGCTGGTTGGCCGGAGAAAATATCAATTCCCCGGCGACCGGCATCCGGGGAAGATATTTGTGCTCGATGAAACAAATGACGTCGCCCATATAAACGCCGTGGATCTTCACGATCGGTTGTTCCTTGGCGGCTTCATTGTCCCAAACCACTTTGGCTTGGAAGATCTTGAAGCCGCCATGACCGTCGGAAATACGGAACTCCCTCACCGTGGCGAATTCGTCGGCGTTGACGAACACGTCCGCCAGATCCGGAGCGAACTGATCGCGAAGACTCACTTATTTGGCTTTGCGGTTTTTCTCGATCGCTTTGATGATGTCGGCCTTCCGCGCATCGTGCGGGATTTCCACTCCCTCGCTCTCCGCGATCTCTTTCAACTCGTCGACCGTGTGATCTTCGAGACTCTTCTCGCCATTGGCGGATTTTGCGCCGCCCTTGCGAGCCGCTTCTTCTTTCTCCTTCGCTTCGGCAACCAGCGCGTCGGCCTCTTCTTTCCCGCCGGTTATTTCGCCGGTCAAGGAATTGAGGACCGCTTCACCTTCGACCATTGCCGGGAAGGTCAAGGTGAGCGCCTCGATGATGCGGAAACCCAAGATATCCGCGGGCATCGGTAGCGGACACGATGTCACCCGGTAAAACAATTGGCCGCCCTCTTCATCTCCGTAGATGAACGGGATCCGGGCCTGTTGGTAGGTCTGGAAACGTTGCGCCTTGGCGTCTTCCAATTGCGTAAAGGCGCCGTAGATGATCTTGTTCGGCGTCTCCGTCGACAAAATCATTACGAAGTTGTCCGGCAACATCGGGAAGATCGTTCCCGCGTCGTCCTCGAAATACTCCGAGTAAGTGTACAACTCCATCCCCGGCACGCGGCCGAAGAGGACCACCGATTGATCTTTGATGATCGGCTCAACTGTCGCGATCGAATAACGCATCTTGTCCAAAAGCGCCGCGACTTGCGCGTTACGGATGAAGACCTTCGCCGCGTTCACTCCGAAGAGCGCCACGTTGGGCGAGATCCCGCTATCCTTAATCACGGCGAGCCGCGACTTCTCGAGATCATCGAGTGGATCGCTTCCGGCTTGGTCCCATTTGGTCGTCGGGACGTAATGGTTATTGGCCGCCCCGGCGCTCGACTCCGTGAAGTCGATGACCATCGAATATCCGGTGTCCGCGGTCACGGTGAGCTTCCCGTTGACCAAGACTTGGCGACACATCCATTCCTCGCGGCGACTGATCGCTTCGTCCAGATAGACCGAGTCTTCGGCGAGAAGCTCGGCGGCCCGATCCGCTGGCGATCGGCCGGAGTAAATGTTTTCTCCCATCATCCGCGGCTCAAGATCCGGAGTCCTTAGACCGCGGACCGGCGCGATCCGTGGAGCACGGAAGAAGCGCGTCTCGAAGCCTTGACGCTCCATGAGTTTCCCGCCGATGAGCGGAGCAACAAAGGGCGCCATCTTCCGACGGCCGCGGCGGAAATCGAATTCGACGAGCGAAGTCGGTGGATATTGGCGATCCGCAAAAAACGTATCGCGAAGAAAAGTGTGGACGAGCGGCCCCTCATCGAAGGGCGCGAGCAACGTCTTTGTTTCGTATGCTGGATTGAGTGGCATATGTTTGAGTTATCCTTTCGGTTGGTTGACTTCGGTGGTTATGGTGCAAACGCGCCGGTCGGCACGGTGTCATCTAAAAAGATGTTCATGTCGCGGAGTCGCACCACGCCCGCGGCGCTGATCGGTGAAGATCCGTCGGCGTACTTGACCGTCCGTTTGTCGAACGATCCAGAAAGCGCGACGGCGACGGTTTTGACCGTGGTCTCTTCCGCCCCGGGAAGATCCACGATCACGCCACCGAGAGCGGCGTCATCCGCGGCTAAGGCGCCGAGGACTCCGTCGTTGGTAGCGTTGAGCTTGACCAGATAACCCGGTTGCATATTGGCGATATTGCCGCCCGCGCCGTCCGTAAACGGCAATCGAACGACTTTCCAATTGGGATCGTCATCGTGGCTCTGTAGGTTGGCCGGTTTGAAGGTGATTGCGTTGAGTGACATATATTTTGGTTCCTTTCGTGCGGTTAGTTTGTTTTAGTTGCGACTACTGACACGCATCCGACTACCGCGAGCCTTCAAACGTGCCGCGACTTTCTTCTTCAAGACGGCGCCGAACTCGTTGCCGCCATCACCGTTTTCGGCCGCGCCGTCACTTGGCGGGATCCCGCTAAGGACCGAAGCGTCCGTGTGGCGAGCCGATCGGGCGCTGGCCGCGGCGTTGGCCGTGTCCATTGCCTTCATGCACGCGCCGATAATGTCGGTCGGTTGCTTTCCGTCTTTGATCGCCGTCATCACGATCTCGTGAGTGGCCGGTCGATCGAGTTCTTGTAACGCTTGGATCCGGTCTCGCTCGGCTCGGACGCCACGATCAAACTCGTTGGTCGCACCGGCCGCCGGATTACTTGCTGGCGGCGTCGGTGGCGCGGCTTCTTTCTCCTTGCCTTTGCCTTCGTCTCCGTTGCCGTTGCCTTCTCCGTTACCGTTTCCGTTGTCGTCATCCTTCGGCGGATCTTCAGCCGCCGCCGTAGCTTTTTCTTTTTTACTCATTTGGTTTCTTTCTTGTGTTGGTGTTTGGGCGGTGAACGCCGGGACATTGTGAAATCTGGAAAGATCATGAGTGACGCCGTTGAAGATGTAACGGTGATCGCCAAGCGAGGCCGCGGCCTTCACCACGCCGCGCATCTCATCGGCGAAACCTTTCTCGATCGCTTCTTGTGGCGAAAACCACGTCTCGGCCGACATGAGCGAGCGCACTTCGTCGCGCGGAAGCTTCGTACGCTTGGCGTACACGTTGATCATCGACTCGGTGACCGAGTCCAACGCCGCGGCCATCTTCCGCATTTCGTCGGCGTCGCCCATCGCGATCCCACTCGGAAGATGGATCATCATGTTCGCGTTGGCGCGGATATAAATCTTGTGGCCCACCATCGCCACGATCGACGCCGCGCTGGCCGCGAGCCCGTCGATATAGACGATCTTTTCGGATCTGTGGTCGGCTAATCGGGAATAGATCCCGTTGGCTTCCGCCACGGAACCGCCGGGAGAATTGATATGGATATCCAAGCGCCGGACGCTCGAAGGTAACTTCGCCAGATCCGCGGCGAACATCCTCGCGCTCATCTCTCCCAAATCTTCCCAATCGCCGATCGCCGCGAAAATCAATAGCTCGGCGCTCGCCGGTTCTTCACCGGCTTCGGCTCGGAATCTGTAAAAACTTTCGTTCATCGTTCGATCCTTCCGCTCAATTCGCCGACGCGCTGGCGCCGGGCTCGAGCTTTCTTTGGTGGTATCGGTGGCGCCGGTGGTCCAACTGGCGGGCCGCCGGGCGGTGCGCCGGGCGCCGGGACCGGCTTCCCGGGAGCGCCGACCATCATCGTCATTTGTGTCGGCCGATACGGCGGGAACATGAGATCCGCCTCTTCAAATTCACCTTGCTCGAGTGATTGCTGGCGGACGTTGTCGCGGTAGTTGCTCCCGTTTAGTTCCGCGCTCTCGCGCTCGATGGTGGAGAAGCCGCACTTCACTTTTAGATCCGCCGCCGCGACTTCTTTCTGTGGATCCAGACTTCCGGCGCTCGAGCCGGTCCAGATACAGCGGAGCATCGCCTTCCGGACCACTGGATCGTCCCAACCACCGGGGAATTGCTCGATCCTACCAAGCGCGACTGCATCGGCGAGCCATTCCTCGTATGCCGGTTGACAGAATTGATCCACCATCAAAGCGCGATATTTCCGCACCCGGCGCCAAAAATCCAAAAGCGCCGCCCGACTTGCGGAATAACTCGCGTTGAATTGCTTCAACAAAACTTCGTAAGGCATCCCGATCGCGGCGCCCACAAATTTCGCGACCGAGATTGTGAATTCGCCGAAGGTCGATTGCGGTTGAGTCGGTGTTGAGAAGTTCACCGCGTGCCCCGGCCTCATGAAATTAACAACTCCCGGCCCGAGTTGAACGTTGTACGGCGACAAGTTTGTCACTTCGTTCTTTTGTTCTTCGGTCAAGAGATTCTCGAAGATCGTCGGATCCGGAAATTCACTAGTGATAAAAGCCGAAAAATATGACTGGATCACCGCGGACACGACCGTCGCGTCGGTGTATCGGCCCATCTGCTTGAGTAACTCGAGACAAACCGAAAGGATCGGCACGCCGCGCCGTTGCTCCGGCCGCTCCGATCGCATCACGAGCACCATATTCCGGCGCCCGGTCAAGTCACCGAAGGGCGTCACCCGGATCGTTAGTCCTTGGAGCGGGAGCGCCGTCCGGCGGAAGATCGACAATGGATGAAATTTCGCGATGTGATACGCGATCAACTCGCCTTCGTTGTCTAGCTCGACGCCGGAGAAAACGTTTTGGCCCGGGATCGGCAACGTGAGAAAAGGATTCATCACCCGATCCGCTTCCAAGATCCGCAAACGCAAATCAAACATCGTGCCCGGGCGCGGTTTCAACGGAAAGAGGACCGGGCAATCACCCGAGAGAAGCATCGATTGGAAGACGACCGATTGTTTTGTGTAAAAAGAATCTTTCGCTTCGTAATCGCACTCGCGCGGATCCAGCGCCCACCAATCAAATTTTTCGGCGAGTTCCTTGTTGAGATCCGCGGTCGCTTGCTCGTCGAGCCCGAGCGCGTCGCCGTCGACATTGGGAGCGGGCACAAGTCCCTCGCCGATAACGTTAGTATCGAACGTCTCGACCGCACCCGCCGCCAAAGGTATCCCCATCCATGCGTCTCGCGATCGTTCTCGCAAGATCTGGACGTTGAGCCCGATGTCCATGTCGGCGTCGCCGCCGCGCCATAACCATCCGGCCAAAGAATTCTTCGTTAAGTTCGCGCCGTAATTTCCGTAACCAGTGGATCCCCAACCTAACAAGTTGAGCGACGCATCGATCCGCGGCGCGTGCCCGTTCATCGGCGATCCACTCGAATCCAGAATCACGCCGCGCGGGATCCGGTGGGCTTTGCCGTTGAGAATCGCGCTAGACATCTCGAGGGATCACGCGACAAGCGGTGTCGCGACCGGTTAGACTTGGCGGAAGCGCCGCCGCTCCGCAATAATATTCGACCATCCTCATCCAGTAATCGACGGTCTTGGCTTGGTCCGCGGTCGAGCGATAATGAAGTCCGCGCGAGCCGATGTGATACTCGCTCACGCCACTTCCACCGGCGTTTAAGCCTTCCAACGCCCGGCGAAGTCCGTCTTGAGCCCACGGACAAGTGAATGGAATCAGACCGTCGACAAGTTCTTCGCCATTGCTTTTTGGCTTGGCGACACCCGGGACGTTTGGTATTGGCAACGGTGGCGCGGCATCACCCATTTGGTCCGTGATATTGCGGCCACGCCCGCGAAAAAGTCAATCGGGCGGAAAATTATACTCATTAAAAACTCGCAAAATACCCTTGCAAAAATGAAGCGGCCGCGGATAACCACTTCCAAGATGATTGTGAGACGACAAGTTCAACAAGTCCGCGGTCGCGGTCGGCCGCGACTCGGAGATTTCCGGTTGGAGTGTATGCTTCCGAGTCTCGTTAGGGATCGACTTCTTGCCGAAGAAGATCGGACCGGCGTTTATCGGACGCGTGTCGCCGCTCGAGTTCTCTGTGAGTGGGCTTCCAAGTTCCGCACTCAGTAGACGGGCTTATTGATTGCGCCGAAACCGGATCCACTCGGCGCCGGAGCGGCGGTTTCGCCGTAGACGTTGACTTGTCCCTTGGCCCCGAACTTCTCCGGCTTGTTGGATTCATCCTTCGGCTCGTAAAGATCCCGCTTCATCGTCTCGAGCTTGATCCCAACCCACGGCATCGTGAGCGCCGCCATCGCGTAATTTCGGCAATCGAAAGGCTCGTTGCGCTGGCTCAATCGTTTCGACCAGATGTAGGTCTTGAATCCCCATTTACTTTTTACGATCCGCGATTCCGCGGTGAGTCCTTTGAAATATTCTTCGTCGTATCCGCGGACCGCTTGATTTTTCTCCGCGGCGGGAAAATGACAAAAGCCCGGGCCCGGCTTGTTCACCAAGAGCCGGTTGACGATCTCTTCTTTTCCACTATCGACGCCGAGCGTGACAAGGTGCGCCCGGTTGGATTTGGTGAGCGTGCCGGTCCCTTTGATGAACGGTTTGCCAAGACCGCCCTCACCTTTAATCGCGACAACGCGCGGCTGACGCGGCTTCGTGTAAGTGTAAACGAAATCGCTCGCATATCCGGAGTCTACCGCGATTTTTCGCACTCGCATCCGGTGGCCGTCGCTGGTTTTAAACGTCCGGCGATACACCGCTTGGTCTAACAAGTCCCACACATCGGCTTCGCGCGGATCGCCGTCGATCCATCCGTATTCGATTCCCCAACTCTCCCGGCCTTTGCCCCAACCGACGATCTCGTAATTGATCTGGCGCTCGTGAACGTCGACGCCCGCGGTCAACACCAAGACGCCGTCGGGGATCTCGGCTTCGTATATTTCGCGACGCGTTGCGAAAAGGTCCACGTCCACTTTCTGGCCGATGTCTTCGTGAAGTAGTCCGAGCCGCGTGTTTCGAAATGCTTTCAATGGCTCCACGTCGCCTTCTTCGTTAGACCGGGCCGCGGCCACGAATTCTTCGCGCAAAATTTCCCAATCGATCCACGGATTGAAAAGTCCCGAGATGTAAAAGCCGCGCGTGGTCACCTTGTTCCCGCGCGAATCGATCGGCCGATGTGCCCGCCACTCGCCTTCGCCCGCGAGCCATCGGTATTTCAATTCGAATTCGTGGCAAATCACGCACGAGTGAGCCATGTCATCGAAGCGCACCCGCTCCCACGCGAGCGTCTGGTATTCGCCGCAAATCGGACAAGGTAAATACCAATGTTCCTTGGTGGATCCTTCCATCTCTCGCTCGATGTGGCTCGCGCCTTTGATCCCCGGACTCGAGACGATCACCGCTTTCCGATTCCAAAACGCGCTCGTCCGCGCGACCGCGAGTTGGATCGGATTTCCTTCCGTCCCGGCGCTGGCCGGATATCGATCCACTTCGTCTAACAACACCACTCGGACCGGACGGCCGCTTAAACTCGACGCACTATTCGCGCCGCCGATCGCTACAAATCCGCCCTTGAAACTTTTCCGCCTTAACGTGTTGGTCGAGTCTCTCGCGCGTGGATCCGCAACCAGATCCCGCAACCGCGGCGAGTCCCGAATCATCGGCGCCAATCGATCCGTGGAAAATGCTTCACCCAATTCGATCGTCGGTTGAACAACCAGAATCGGACACGGTTCTTCCGACATAAAGAATCCGATCGGATTGAGGATCGCCGAGTCCGTGATCCCGACTTGGCTCGCTTTCTGGACCACGATCCGCGGCGTTTCCGGATCGCTGATCGCGTCCATAATTGATTTTTCATACGGCGCTTTTCCCGTACTCCATTGTCCGGGCTCCGCGCTCGATTCGCTCGAGAGGATCCGATATTTGTCCGCCCATTCGCTCAACGAAAGTTTCGTCGGCGGCCGCCATAGTTCCGCGGCCAGTCCGTAAATGAAACGTCGCGCGACGGCGAGATCTTCACTCGTCTTTTTCGTCCGAACCATTGCGGCTTCCCTTCGTTAGTCTGCTCGAATCGAACCGAAGTTCCGCCAAACATTGATCCAAGTCGGTCCGAATTATCCCGTAAATTTTTCGAAAACTCTTTTGCCCGATCAGTAATCGCGAGATCCGCGCGGGCATCGCCAAGAGCCGCGATTTACATCGCGTGATCATGTCGGTCAAAAGTACTTCCACCGAGACCTTCGTGACCAATTCGCCTTTCTGTACGCCGTATCTCAACTCGGCCATCTTCGCGTCCGCTTCCATTCTCCGGTTTCTGAACGCCGTATATCGCGTCTCGCCCGGATCATCCAAGCCGCGTTGGTCGCGAATAAAGCGGATGTAGTTTTGCACGTTCTCCCGATACTCGTACCGGCCGCGCAATTCGTGGCCGTCGATTCCCTTCGCCCGGATCAACACTCCGTCTTGAACCAGTTTCTTTACATGGCGCGTCGTGATCAATAAAAGCCGCGCCAGATCCCCGGTGTCGATCGTGCCGGTCTTCGATAACATAAATCCGCCTTAATTCCCGAGCACTTTTGCCCGAGATCCACCGCCAAATCAAGCGCCGATCTCGAGCCGACCGGGAGAGGGCACCGGGCACAACGCCACGAGAATCTAAAAATATTTTGGGCGTCTCCGCACGCGCGGACTGTGGAAAATTTTTCAGAACCTACAAGCGGCCGGTCGAAAAATTTTTTGAAGTGGCCCGGGCGGATGGCGTGGGAGAGATGAATTGTTTTCTTTGAAAAGAAAAGCTTAGTCGGCCTCGCCCGAAAGATCTTCAACCTTCAACTTCTCTTTGCCATGAGAGAGAGTGATGACCAGATCGGCGAAGCGATAGGCAAGATCCCCGTTTGGTTGTTTGAGTTCTTCTTCGTGAGAATGAAGAGCGGTGATCAAATTATCCTTAGCCACGATCTCATTGATCAACGCTTTCAAACGTTGATCACGTTGGGCGATGTAGGCTTGAGCCAATTGATCAAGGTCGGGATGGTGGGGCACGGCCACACCCGGCCCCGTCATATGCGGGAGTTCAACATTGGTTGTCGTCATTGCGCCCAAGATTATCGACGCTTGCGAACTGGTCGAGAAAATCCCTTGGTCGCTTTATACGCGCCGATCTGGCGCCGAGTCCAAAGCTTGCCCGAGGGCGAGCGATAAAGCTTTTGGCCTCGAGAGTTGCGTCGGCCGGTAGGCTTCCAAGGCATGGTTATCGCTTGCCCTTCGGTTTGCCCGCGGCGCGGCGCTTGGCCGCGTTCCAATAGGCTCGTCCGGCGATCCGCTGGCCGCGGGCGCCACCGCCGCCGCTCCGAGCGATTGAGGCGAAGGTCTTGGCCGACATGATGGCGCCGGGCTTGGCCCTTTTGCGGAAGGCCCGGACTTTCGAGCTTGTCTTCGGCATTGCTAATCCTTCCCGCGCTGGCGAATCGCGGCGCCGCACTCTCTTCCCAAGGTCAAACCGTCTCCCCGGCGCCACGATCGCCTCGCTTCTTCGGTTCGAAAGATACGCCCAAACCGGCCGGGCGGCCTAAAAAAATAAAATAAAAAAGAACTTGCGTTCCTTTTTCCCTTAGTATAAAGTGAGACCAAGAGAAAAGAATCAAATGAGAATAATCGACCGAACCGAGCTTCCCGATAGTTTTTCGCACGAAAACAACGATTGCACCGTCCACGCCTTCGGCCGGGTGACGGGCAAGCCTTACGCCGAGATCCACGCGCTGGTGAAAGCCGCCGGACGCAAGGACGGCCGCGGCCATTATACATACGCTCACCTTGGCTCGAAGCCCGAGGGCAAGGAATTCGCCGGATGCAAATTTCAACACGTCGACCGCGGTCTTTGGACGAAGCGCCAAACGGCGGGCACCTTCGCCGCTCAACACCCGGTCGGCCGATTCATGATCACCAAGCGCGGCCACGCTTTCGCGCTCGTGGACGGCGTGATTTTCGATAGTGCGCGTTTTTCTCCGCGTTGCATCGTCCGCGACGCTTGGGCCGTGACCGACTTGGCCCCGATCAACCCGGAGCATCAAAAATCGATCGACGCTTGGAATCGCTTTTCAGAATAACCAACCAAAGGAAAAACCAGCAATGAGACAACCAACCAAAGAACGAAAAGAATTGGGCGTCGGCGAGACTTTCGGCGAGGCGCTCAAGATGTTCGAAGAAAAGAGCGGGCAAAAGTTCGACGAGAACAAGCACGATCTCACCTTCGACGAAGCGACCAAACTCTGGTCCGTTTTTCACAAACGGAAAAACCACGATCGCACGATCAAGCGCACCATCACCCGGGAGACGCGCGACGCGTACGCCAACGCCAAGCGAGCCCGCGACCGGCGCCCGGTGGTGATCACGGTCACGCCGCGGGAACTGGTCGAGACGCGCCTCAAGGGCACGCGGACCACGTTCCGGATCTCGATCCACGATCTCCACGAGCTATTGGTCCGCCGCCATGCCTTCAACGTCGCCCGGGCTCACCACCAAGCCAAAGCCGCCCGGCGGAAGGCCGCCAAAGCCGCCCGGAAACTGGCGAGAAAAAAATAATTTGCTTTTCGGAGAACTCGAGTATAAAATTCCCGTAGTAGAAAGTAAGAGGAAAAGAATCTATGACAATGACCAAAGAAGAAGCCTTGAAGATCCAAGCCGAACACGTCGCTTGGTACGCGCCCAAGTTCTCCGGCAACCTTGCCGAAGTGGTCGCCAGCCTAACCACCGCGGACCAACTCGAGCCGGGCGTCCAGTATCCGGTGACCGTGATCAATCAGCACATCCCACGCGGCGGCGCCATCGAAACGCTTTGCGGAATTCCGGACCAAGGAGACTGATCCAATGCGAAGCCGATACAACTTCGTCACCAAGCGCCAGATCGCGCAATGTAAATATTGCGGCGCCGATATCGTTTGGCAAAAATACGCGAAGGGCGGCTTTTATCCGTCCGACGTGATCCGCCGCGACGGCGAACTCATGGTCATCGCCGGATCCGGCAACCATTACAATTTGAAACAACGCCACGACTGCTTGGCCGAAGCACGCACCCGGATCCGATCGCTCGAAGAAAATATCGCGATCATCGACGCGGCCGCGTGGAGCGATGAGAAGATCGCCGAATATCGGAAGGGATTGGCCGAGACCGATTGGACAAAATATCCCAACCAGAAAGAGCAAGCCGAGCGTTGGCTCAATGAGGCGCTCGAGGCCAAGCCGAAATTTGCGGAGCAACGCGCGAAGCTCGTCGAAGACATCGCGCACTATCAAGCCCGGCTCGACAAGGAGACCAAATCATGAGCGCGAGCAAGTGCGAAATTTGCGCGAAGTTTGGCGCGTCCGTCGTCCTTTTGCCGGAGCCCGGAGATCCGCGGTATCCGACCGGATACTCGACAAATCATCTTTGCCGACGATGTGAAGATCGAGCATGGCGCGAGATCAAACGGCGCGAGGCCGAGAAGAAGGAGACCAAGCCATGACGCCGCTCGCACTTCCGGCACCGGCCAGATTCAAGATCTCCAAAGCGATCCGATTGCCGAGCGTCAAACAATTAACCCGGGAACTCGATCGCGTCCGATTACTCGAGCCGCGGCCGGATAATTCGCCCGGCTATTGGGGCCACACGAAACGCGAACTCGCCGAGATGATCGAGTCGATCGAGATCAATCTGGACTTCGCGGAATTCGCTCGCGAGTACGTTGGATCCCACAATTGCACGCCGCGGATCCTCGAGTCGTCCAAAGACGCGTGGGGATCGCGCCGGGCCAAGATCCAGATCGAGGACTCGATTTATTGGGCTTATGTCTCGATGGGCCGCACGCGCCGCGGGATGTATGGCAAGCACGGCCACGAATGGAATATGACGGTCCGGCGCGAGGGCGCCGATCGGCGACTGGTCGATGGCGATCGCGTCGAGAAGTCGGCCGGGCTCGGATCCGAGGCGCTCCGGCAACATCTCATGTGGAAATGGCGCGTCACCCGCGGGATCCGCGATCCCCGGGACAAAGAAGCGCCGCCACGCTACGGGCTCGGGACCGAGCGCGACAAGGTGGTCCAAAAATAGATGAAAAAATAATTTGATTTTCGGGAACTCTGGTATATTTTTCCCTTAGTATAAGATAAGAAAATATGAATCAACCACGAAGAATCGAAACGAAAACTTGCCCGCGTTGCGGCGGCTCCGGCGAATATTCCTATTGCCAAGCCTACGGGACGCGATGCTTCAAATGCCACGGCCGGAAGGTCGTGCTCACCCGCCGCGGCGAACAAGCCAACGCTTACTTGATCCGGTTACGTTCCCGCACGCTCGCCGAGATCCGGCCCGGGATGCTCGTATTTGACGAGCCCGGCCCGTTCACCAAGGGCGGCTTCAAATTGGTCCTCGGGATCAGCGAACTCAAAGAAGTCGGAAAATTTAAATCCGGCGGCGATACCGAATGGACCACGCGATACGGCCACGATTTGGATCTCGAGGGAATGAGACTCGGCGGCCTCAATATGGACACCGTGAAGCGCGTCGGTCACACGGCGCTCGGGAAAGCCGAGACGCTCCGGCTCGCGCTGGACTTCCAAGACCGGCTCACCAAGACCGGATCGCTCCGCAAAGATGCCGGGACTTTCCCAACGGCCGAAGAACAACTCGCCACCGCGGACACCGCCGGTTGGTTAGTCGAGCAAGGAGCCAAGCAATAATGGACGCGACCAAATTTTTCGCGGACGCACCAAAGCGAAGCGTCCAGATCGGCGAGACGCTCCATCTCTTCGTCGGATCCGGTGACGCGTTCACCGCCAAGATCGAAGCCACCATCAAGCGGGCGCTCGAGAGCGGAAAGACCGTCACCGAGAACGGCGTGAGCCGGTGGATCGAGAAACACGAATTCATCAACACCCGGGCCAGCGTGCCGTCGGAGCGATACAGATGGCACGCCGACGGGAACCGAGTGAAGGCCGCGAAATTTTTGGTCACACGACAAGCCGACGGATCGGTCCGCAAAAAGCGGATCGGGATTGGATGGGTGAAAATATGAGACGCTCGAACAAACATTCACGGATCCGGCGCGAGTATCTGGAAAACCGCCGCGTCGATCGGACCAAGCCGAATCGCTTCATCGTGAAAGAAGAATTCCATTCCTTCCACGGAGCGATGTGGTACCGGATCCACGACACCGAAAACAATATCTCTTGTCCTTGGTATCCGAGCCGCCGGAAAGCGGTCGCCGAGGCGCTCAAGCTCAACCGGGCCGACGTGTCCGCGAAGAAGATCGAGGCCGCGGAAAAAATCCGCCGCGATTTCCGATCCATACCACCGCGTCCGCAATGAAACCGCGTCCCGAGCATATCGTCGCCAAGCGCGTCCGCGATCGCTTGAAGAAACTCGAGTCGATGCCGCGGCGCCGATACCGCGGATCCGCGATCTGGACGTGGGACCAATCGAATCGCGTCTTCCGGGCCGACACCGTCGACGCCGAATTGGAAGTCCATTTTCACAAGGTCGGCGGCCGGTGGAGCAAGGGCGCCGGATTAAGTTTCTGGACCTTTCACGTCTACTTCGACCGAGTCGCGGGCGGCGAACACCGCCAGCAATTCAAGACGGCCAATGAAGCCAAGGCCGCGGCCGAGGCGCTCGCCGCGGATCTACGCCGGACAAGGTGCCCGGATTGCGGCGGCCAATACGCCGATCACAACGCCGTCAACCAAACGTCGGCCGGGCTCATCGCGCACTCTCGAGACGGCGGCGCTTGCTGGAAATCGGCCGACTCACCTTTCACCACGGCGCTCGCGGATTACTTGAGGGCGCGATCGTCATGAACGGCCGGGACGTTGAGGGATGTGGATCCGGATGTTGCGGATGTCTGGCCGCGGCCGTGATCGCATTTATTTTCGGGCTCGCCTTGGCGATCCTTTGTAAATGCCTCTAAACCAAGGACTTCTTGGGGCCAAAAAAAGTTGAAAATATTTGTTGATTTTCGAGAACTTTCGTATACAATTCCCTTAGTAGAATATGAGAGGAAAAGAAAATATGAATCAAACAATGGAAAAAGTCGAAGGGATTTGGGGAATGACATACCGGACGGAATTGGATTTCGGCCGGACGATCGAAAATCGTGTCTTCACCGCGGATCTCTGGATCGTCACCAATGACGAGCAATGGATGGAAGCGTCGAGCGGCCATTGGCAAATGACCGACGGAAGTTTCCCGTCGCTCAAACTCGCCAAGGCTTATCTCACCCGCCAGATCCGCAACAACCGCGGTTGTGGTTTCCCGGTCCCTCAATTCCGGATCGTCGCGACACCGCAAGGCCGCTTCGAAGTTTACGGCAAGGAGTAATCGAGCCATGACCAAAGCAACTCACAACGGAACTTGTCAAGCTTGCGGACGCTCCCAAGCATTTTACCGCGGCACGGTCGCGAAGCACGGTTACCAAGTCAAAGGTTGGGGATTCTTCCACGGCGTTTGTCGCGGAGCCGAGAATAAGCCGCTCGAGCAAGAGAAGACGATCACCGAAGCGACGATCAAATTCCTTCGCGAAACGTACGCGCCTCAAGCCGATCAATACGCGCTGGATCTCGAGAGCGGCAAGAAAGAGCCGAAATTTTACGTCGACAAATGGATCCAAGACGATCCCAACAATAAATGGAGAGGCCATTACGAGAAGACGCAAGTCGCCCGGGCCGATCTAAGTGAGGGCGTCGTGAGATCCCAAATCAAGGCCGCGATCCTCAACGCGCAATCCGACGCCAAGCACGCCCGGGCCCACGCCGACGGCTTGGTCCGACTGATCGCCGATCGCCACGGAAAGCCGCTTATGCCGATCAGCGAGTCGCGATTGGTAGTCGGCGCCAAGGTCCGTCTCTTCGGAAAGAAAGACGGCGTCACCGGGACGGTCATCAAGATCGAGGACAAAGTCGCCAGCGGATGCGGTCCTTACATGAACGGGAAACTTTTGCTCCACGCTTTCGTGAAAGATGACGAGAGCGATCACGTTTACTCGATCCCGACGCGGTCAATCCGCCAGTCGGCGATCCTCTAACCACCAACCAAGAAAACCAGAATCACCATGAAAAACCAAGAAACCAACGCGCCCGGATTCTTCCCGGGCACCGTCAAGAGCGGCTTGGCGAGGATCCGCCGCGAGCTTAAAAAGCTCAACGAAAAATATGGATATCCGCTCGGCAAAGTCGAGGGCCGTTATCACCCTTACGGACCACGCCAGCGCATCACGCCGGGCCTACAGGCTCACCGCGTGGGATGCTCGCGGTCGATCTCGATCAGTTACACCGTGGACCACGAGATCCACGAAACCGACGCCCAACGCGAACAACGCAAGTCGATCACCCGCTCGGCATGGGTGACGCTCCGGGCCCGCGGCCTACCGGTTGACGACAAGGGATGGATGGATTGCCGGTTCTATAACAACCCGTAAAAATATCCAAAAAAAGATTTGCTTTTTGGGAACTCCGGTATAAAATTCCCGTAGTATAAAGAGAGAACAAGATAATATGAATCAAGAAAATAACTACCAAGTCCAAATCGCTCTCGGCCCGGATCGCCTTCCCGGTGAATCGCTGGCCGAGTACATGGTGAGAAACGGCCGGGCGGCTCGGGAACTCAAAGATCTCCGGGCTCAATTGGCCGCATCGCTCGCCTTCGAGAAAACCGTCAAAGTCGAACCGCCGACCGGTCCGTGGGAAGCATGGCCCGCCGGTTGGATGGCCCGCCGTCGCTACACGACCGGCTTGAGCCATCGCCAAGGCGAGCGCCGCACGCTCCGGATCAAGATCCGCAAGTTGGTTGCCGCTCAAAAAGCCGCGGCCGACGCGAAAGCCGGGATCCGCGAGAACCAAAAGCGCGTGAAGCGCGGGACGTTCCGCAACATGCGCGACGTCCGCGATCACAATGGCGACCACGCCCGGATCGACGGCAAAAGAGTCAAGGTCGACCGCTCCGGCCAGATGTGGATCGGAGTCCGCAACTCCGGCGACTTCAACGTGGTCATCGAGAAGGTCGATCTCCACGGCGCCTTTTAAATTTCAACCAACAACCAACCAAGAAAACCGAATCAAATGAAAATCATCATCGAAAAACTCGAGACGCCATTCCGCGATGGCGATTGGCACGATCCACTTTTCAAGTGGGTGGTGAAAGGTCCGCGGGACAACGAGCGCCAACACTT
>Ga0126369_10000860_pt1 | contig 20571 bp, 14 predicted proteins | sample PanSoiMetaPlot_1_FD_109646 | JGI IMG/M metagenome (GOLD analysis project Ga0126369, IMG submission 109646) | Tropical forest soil microbial communities from Panama - MetaG Plot_1 | ecosystem: Environmental > Terrestrial > Soil > Tropical forest > Bulk soil | place: Panama | collected 2016-02-17 | reverse complement strand
TCGGGATTTTGGCATTGGCCTGCCGTTCGCGGATCGGACCGGGCCAGGCGCAAGACAGCGAAACGGTGCTCGAGCACCTGGAGCTTTTGCGCCGACACACTTTGACCAACCTTCAGTGGATGACGCTGGCCCGCGAGCTGTGTCGGCCATTTTGTCGGCTCCGTGAGGCCTACCCCATTCCGGAGGTGATCTCCTTCTTCTTCGAAAGCGAAGCGGACGAAAGCGCCGCTGCGCGGTTGTTGGAGGTCGCGCCGACTCAATCAAGCTTGGCGGGGGACGGTAAGCACGAGCTGCTGGGACGCGAGCTTTCTCAGCTCGCTCGGCTGTTGCGCACCACCTCATTTTTTTCGGATTACCCGTTGGTGGTCACCCGTGGGACGACCGCGGAATCTTGGATGGGCGTGCGGCGCAACCGGCGCATTTCCCGCGTACTAAAAATCGGGAACCTGCCGCCCAACCAGCCGATGCTGACCGATCGCAGCGGTGCACCAGTGCTGTCATTGTGGCCATTGGCGCAAGTGATGACACCCAGCCCTGGAGTCGCCGAAGAACTTTTCTTGCTCGAGGGTACGGGCCGCCACGGCGCGAAGCTGGTGGCGATTCCACTGGGTTTCGAACGCCACGACGAGGCGCTGTGGGACTGGTGTCAGGAGCACTTGGTGGCTCTCTCCGGGCACGAGGCCGCTGCCGCGTCCGAGGAGCGCACGCCCTATCTGGGGCTGGCAAGTTTCACCAGCGACGATACGAAGAACTTCTTCGGTCGCGAAAAGGAGGCAGAGGCCTTCGCCAACCGCCTGCGCATTCAAGCTCTGCTCGCGGTCGTGGGTCCGTCGGGCGCAGGCAAGAGCTCCTTCATTCAAGCAGGCGTTATTCCCCTGCTTCCGTCGGGCTGGCGCGCCTTCACCTTGCGCCCGGGGCCCACTCCATTTGCGGCGCTCGCGGCCAGGTTGGGCCAAGAAGGGATCTTGCTTTCCCCCTCGGCGATCGCCGGTCGGCCGGAAATCGTCGGCCAGGCCCTGCGCGACAATGCTCGGCGCTCGGGTGGCGGGGTGGTGTTGATCGTCGACCAGTTCGAGGAATTACTCACCCTCTGCCCCGATGCCGCGGAACGCGAGCTGTTTGCCCGGGCGCTGGTCGCAGCGGCCACCGACCCCGGTGAACCGGTCCGAGTCATTCTCACGCTCCGAGACGATTTCCTGATCCGAGCCCAGCAGTTGGCGCCGCTGCGCGAGGGACTTGCTCAAAGTCTGCAGCTTGTGGGCACGCCGGCGCCCGAGGATCTGATGCGGATTCTGATCCAGCCTGCGCGGCAGCTCGGCTACGAGTTCGAGGATCCCCAGCTGCCGCAAGAGATGGTCAAGGAAGTGGCGGAGCAGCCGGGCGCGCTCGCGCTGTTGTCGTTTACCGCCAGCAAGCTCTGGGAGCTGCGCGACCGCCAATTCCGACACCTTTCCCGGCGCGCCTACCACTCGCTGGGCGGCGTCGGAGGCGCTCTGGCTCGGCACGCCGAGCTCACCTTGGGCGAGATGCCGGCCGCGGAGCAGGCCCTGGTCCGCGAGGCGTTCCGTCACCTCGTGACGCCAGACCGAACCCGAGCCGTGCTCACACGAGGAGAAATGCAACAACTCCTGGGCGGGGGCATAGCCGCGCAGGCGGTACTGGAGCGATTGATCGCGGCGCGCTTGCTGGTCGCCTCGGAGGCGCAAGGCGGCGAGGACCGGATTGAAATCATCCACGAGGCGCTGCTCACCTCGTGGCCGCGGCTGGTGGGCTGGCAACAAGAGGATGCCGAGAGCGCGCGGATGCGACATCAGCTGCGCGCGGCGGCGCGACAATGGGACGAACGTGGACGCGGCAAGGGCCTGCTTTGGCGCGACGAGGCGTTAATGGAGTACCGCCTCTGGCGAGCGCGCTCCAAGAGCCATCTGACCGAAACCGAGGAGGCCTTTGCTGCCGCCAGCCTCGCCGAGGAGGTCCGAAGCCGGCGAGTGAAGCGGCTGGCAGTCACGGCGGCTTTTCTCGCGCTGGCCGTCGGGTTGGTGGTGCTTTTCCGCGCCAACAAGGTCGCCGGCGAGAATGCACGCGAATCGAAAGCACGTTTGGCTGACCTCTACTTGGAGCACGGCCGACAGCTGGTGCTTGCTGATGACCCCATCCGAGCTTTGCTGTACCTGGACAAGGCCTACCAAGCAGGAGCTCCAGCGCCACCGGTGCGGTTTTTGATAGGAAGAGCAACCCGCATGCTGGACATGCAGGTGGCTCTGCTTCCGCATGACGACCAAGTGGTGGATGCGCGGTTCAGCCCTGATGGCAAACGAGCTGTAACCGCCAGCTGGGACAAGACCGCGAAGCTCTGGGACGCAGCGACCGGGAAGTTGATCGCGCAACTGAAGGGGCACACCGGCCGGGTGTGGAGTGCCCGCTTCAGCCGAGACGGCGAGCGGATTGTGAGCGCCAGCGTCGATGGGACAGCGAGGATCTGGGACGGACATGACGGCCATTCCATAGCCGTCCTGGAGTTGACTCGCCCCGCGCCGCCGCCTCGTCAGGACCTCAGGGCGTTGGCGGACTTCAGCCTCGATGGACGATGGATCGCCGCTGGAATCGCGGACACGGTGCAGATCTGGGATGGGCAGTCGTACCAGCGAAGCGCCGAGCTGAAAGGCTACACCGGTTGGATCCGTTGTTTGCTCTTCCACCCAGACGGCGAATCGCTGTTTACCGGCGACCAGGACGGTGTGCTGAAGCGATGGGAGGTGAGCGGGCGACTGCGGTATTCGATCCAGGCAAACCAGTCGCCATTCCCAGTATCTAAGTGGATTTGGGCGATGAGCTTGTCACGCGATGGAGCGCGGTTGGCGACGGCAGGATACGGAGAGCTCGCCCGCGTTTGGGAAGCGAAGAGCGGGCAGCGCGTGTCCGAGGTGCAAGAGCCCGAGGGGATGTTGCATGCGATTGCATTAAGCCCGGACGGCGAGACCTTGGTCACCGGCGGCGATTCGAAGTTCGCCAAAGTTTGGGACGCGAGCTCGGGTTCGTTGCTCAGGGTCCTGGAGGGACATGCTTCCGCCATCTGGTACGCGGGTTACTCTGAGGACGGCACTAAGATTGTGACCACCAGCGGAGATGGCACTGCGCAGGTACGTCGCGCCGACAGCGGCGCGACGTTGGCAAAGCTCATCGGCCATGTGGACGGCGTCAATTTTGCCGAATTTGCAAGGGATGGGCGCGTGGTCACCACAAGCCCCGACTCCAGCGCGCGAATCTGGAACCCGCAGCGCGGGATCCGGCGGTGGAGCCGCCATGAGTCCAAGCTTTTCAGCTTTGCTGGCTTCAGCGCGGATGGGCAGCGCGCGCTGATCGCCGATGGGGTCGGTCGAGTCGAGATCGTAGACTCCGAAAGTGGGAGCGTGAAGCAAACTCTGATCCTGCAACCTGACGACTATGGCGCTGGCGACTGGAGCTCGGATGGTAGCCGGCTCGTGCTCGCAGGAACGGAGAGCAGTCGGCTGTTCGAAATTCCCTCGGGACGGGTGATCGCGACGATGCCCGGACATCGTCCGCCGCAGCCGCTTCTGATTGTAGCTTTCAGTCCGGACGGACATCGCTTCGCGATTACCGACGACGACCGGGTGGTGCGCATCCGAGATGCGCAAGATGGCAAGCTGCTTCACTCGTTTGGGGGGTACCCAGGAGACCTGAGAGTTGTAGCTTTCGATGCAACGGGCTCGCGTCTGGCGACAGGTGACACGGACAGGAAAGTGGTGGTCTGGGACTTGGCGAGCGGTGCGCGACTATTGACGCTGGATGACTTCAAAGGGGAAGTGCGCTCCGTGAACTTCAGTCCCGACGGTTCTCGACTCGTGACTGCCAGCCGCGACAAGCGCCTGATGATTTGGGACGCGCGGACTGGCCAAGCGCTGCTGCGTTTCGAGGAGGCAAAGTGGGCCAACATCAACTGGGCCCAGTTCAGCCCCGATGGAGAGCGAATGGTCACTGGAGACGTCGCTGGTGCCTTGGGATTCTGGGATGCCCGCAGTGGGAAGCTGCTCAGCAGCTATGTTCCGCTGTCCGATGCGATGGGCTCCGCCCGATTCAGTCGAGACGGAAGCCGGGTGATTTCAACGCTGCAGCAGGACGTGGTCGCTTGGGATTCGCAGACCGATCTCAGAAGCAGCGGGGAAGTTTCCTCGTACGTCCGGTGCCATATTCCCTTTCAGCTCGAGGGTGACAAGCTGGTTCAAGTGCGAGTTCCCTCCACCTGCCGCTAGCGTAGGTGCCTGTCTCACCGGGGCTGTTCCCTTGATGCGCACGATCAGGTTGCGAATAGCCCTGCGCTGATTGTGCAGCGTCGTCGCCGCCTCGATTGCAACGCGTTGTAAACACGCGGGGATCCGAACCGTCCTTCTTGGCGTGAGGCTTGCTCACGAATGATTGGGCAGGATTCAGCGCTTCGAAAACAAGGAGAGTAAGGCGTGAAAAAGAAGTTGATGTTGAAGAAGGACACCCTGCGTGACTTGGCTCTTCAGGATCTGAAGCACGTGGTGGGTGCAAGTGACACTTCGAACCCAACGGATACCTGCCCTCCTCCTGCTGCCGGTGGAGCCAGCGGTATTTGCGACGGTTATGCTTGGTAAGGTCGTTTGATACATCTAGATTAGCAAAGCGATCGCCTGCGAAGTTCAGCGGGCGATTCGCATTTTGTGACAGCGCTCAGTTTCGCATTTGCGGAGGCGGTTGCCGTTCCAACCACTGCAGTCCTTCGCGGGTGATCAGGAATCGAACCACTCCTGGACCGCGCTCGGTGTCGATTCGCGCTTCGTAGGCAGGGCCTGAAAAGGTGCCGAGGACCACGTGTTCGCGTAAGCGCGTCAGCTTGCCACTGATCAGATCGCCCGCGATTTCTCCAACCCCCTGATTGCGTTGGTAGAGGTCGCAGCCCGCGTGATACAGCGCCATCGCCAGCGACTCCGTCAAAGGGATGGAGCTGAACAGCGCGGCGATCAACGCCCAATAGGGAGGCTTTTCATCGGCCATCGTTCCTCGACCTATACCGCATCAAAGGCATAGGGTGGGAAGGGGGTGCCTCAGCTCGGTCCGGTTTGGCAACGATTCGTCCTTGCGCCTCCGGCCGCGCGTGTGGTCAGTTCCAGCGATGCAGCCACGGGTTGTCTACCCGCTCCTGGCCATCGGGTTTGCCTTCTTGATTCTGCAAGCAGCTCGTTCAGGCTGCGACCACGACGAGATTCAGCACCTTCACGCAGCGTGGCTCGTCTCTCAGGGGGAGAAACCCTTTCGCGACTTCTTCGAGCAGCGGCACCCGACGAATTTCTACCTCCTCGCGCCACTTACGGTCGTGATGGAAGGGTCTCCGCGAGTACTGGTAGTCGCCGCCCGCGCGATCGATCTGGCGCTGCTGCTCGCGGTACTCGCGGCTTTCCTCGCCACGGTGAGGCCTCTGTTGCGAGATCAGCGAGCTGCCTGGCCCGCGCTTTTGCTCCTCGGATGTTTTCTTTTCGCCCGGAACTCGATGGAGGTACGACCGGATCCCTGGATGAATGCTTGGTGCGTCGTCGGACTATGGCAATGGACCACTTACCTCCGCGATGGCGCGCCACGGCGCGCGCTATGGGCCGGCCTTTTCTTCGGTATAGCGATTGTGTTTCTGCAGAAGGCGATCGTATTCGTCGGACTGGTCGGCGCCGGCACGCTTTTGTTCCTGGGCAACCGGTGGCTGCGCGCACGGGTGGGGCGAGGATTGGCGCTTCTCGCACTGGCAACGGTGGTGCCGGTCAGCATTTTTGCGCTGGCAATATGGCGAAGTGGGTACGGCTCGGATTTTCTGTTTTGGAACTATCCGTTCAACCGCTTTTTTTATTTCAAAACACATTTTGATGGCCCTTCGGCCCTTGCGACCTTGGGGATTTCGGTGGCTGAGAATCCGCTGCTTTGGATCGGCGGCGCCATCGGTCTAGGGATCACCACCAGGTCCGTGGCATCGCGAAAGGCGGAACCCACTCTGGTGATCTCGGCCTTCGTGGTAGTCGGAATCTTGGTCGGTCTTCTACAGAGCCGCTGGCCGTTCAGTCACAATTTGCTGCTGATGCAACCACCGCTTGCGCTCCTCGCGACTGTTGCCATTGACAAGCTGGCATCGCCTCGTTGGCGTTTAGCGGTCTCCGCGTTGCTGGCGGTGATGATCGCCAAGGTAGCAGTGCTGTGCCTGGTGTACACCGAAGGGCACAATGCCTGGGCCATCCAGGAGCACGTTCTTGCCCACACGGATGCGACGGATCGAGTCGCAGTTCCGCCGCCGTACCATCCCATCTTTCGCAAGGATGCCTTCTTTTTCTGGTACGTCCCGGTAAGCAACTCGATCGCCTACCTCGAGCTTTGTGAACACCGCGCCTGCCCGGCGCCGATCATCGACCAAACTCGCGACACCTGGGATAAGGCCCCTCCGCGCTTTGTCTATGTCCCGCCGGATGAGCCCACTTGGATGCCGTTTGAGTTCGACAAACACCGCGCCGCCTATCGTCCCACCGACGTCGACGGGCTGTGGGTGCGCTCGGCGGGCGGCGTCGCCAGTACCGGCTCGGAATGAAGTCGAAACCTAGGGCGATCCCCCGCCCCGGGTGAGTGTGCTATGCCATTTCGCCCTCACCGGAGGCGCGTATGCTTAACCCAGTTCTCCCGTTGCTTCTGATGACTGGTGGAGCATCGGCCGCATCTTCCCTCGCAGTTTCGGGGCTTGATTCCATCTACCCACAACTGGATGCCTTGTACTTGGACTTGCATAAAAACCCCGAGCTCTCAGGACAAGAAACCAAGACGGCCGCCAAGCTCGCCGAACGGTTACGGAAGCTCGGTTACCAGGTGACCACCGGAGTTGGCGGGAACGGGGTGGTAGGCGTGCTGCGAAACGGCAAGGGGCCGACCGTTCTGCTCCGCACTGAGTTGGACGCGTTGCCCGTGGAGGAGAAGACCAGCCTTCCTTACGCGAGCAAGGTGACGGCGAAAGACTCCGCCGGCAAGACCGTTCCGGTGATGCACGCCTGCGGCCACGACGTGCACATGGCTTCCTGGACGGGGGCCGCTACGCTCCTGGCGCGTGCCAAGAGCAGTTGGGGTGGAACAGTCGTGATGATCGCCCAACCCGCCGAAGAGATCGTGCAGGGCGCTAAGGCAATGTTGGCCGATGGGCTGTTCTCGCGCTTTCCCAAGCCCGACTTTGTGGTGGCGGTCCACGACAGGTCGGATTGGCCCGCGGGCAAGGTTACTTTCGTTCCGGGATACACGATGGCCAATGTCGACTCGGTGGACGTAACGCTCTTCGGGAGAGGAGGACACGGTGCCAAACCGGAGACCACCGTGGATCCGATTTTCATGGGCGCGCGATTTGTCCTGGCGCTGCAGGGGCTGGTCTCGCGCGAGAAGGATCCGCTCGAGCCGGCGGTGGTGACGGTTGGGTCCTTCCACGGCGGGGCGAAGCACAACATCATTCCCGATCAGGTGCACCTACAGCTCACGGTGCGATCCTACAGCCCGGAGGTACGTAAGCGGCTCCTGGACGGCATCGTGCGCATCGCCAAGGCCGAGGCAGCCGTTTCCTTGGCCCCGCGGGAGCCCGAGGTCCGATTCAGCGAGCCCGCCAACGCCACCTACAATGATCCGCAACTGACCCAGCGCTTGGCGGCGATGCTGACGCGGGAATTGGGCGAAGACAACGTCTCGCAGGGTAAGCCGGACATGGTCGCCGAGGACTTCGGCGAGTTTGGCAAGGCTGCGAACGTTCCGTCGGTGTTGTTGCGGGTGGGCGCGGCGGAGCCGACGCGGTTCGCGGAAGCGACGAAACGGGGCGAGCCGCTTCCCTCGCTGCACTCCGGAACCTTCGCGCCGGACCGCGAGCGCACCATCAAGACCGGCACGACGGTGCTGACGCTCTGCGCGCTGGAGCTACTCGCCAAGCCCATTGCCGCCAAGTGATTGCAACATCGAAGGAACTCGAGGTCGTCATCATGAGCTCTTGTCGCACCCTCGTACTGGGGCTGACGCTGGCGGCGAGCACACTCGTTCCCAGCTCGCAGGCTGGCGAACTCACATACCAAAAACCGCCGAAAGCGGTTCTCGACGTGTTCAACGCTCCTCCGTTCCCCGTTGCTGTTCCCAGCCCTTCCGCTGAGACGCTTTTACTGGCGACTCCAGTCCCGTATCCGCCGATCTCGGATCTGGCGAAACCCATGCTCCGATTGGCGGGGCTGCGGATCGATCCCACCACCAACGGGGAGCATCACGCCGCTTATTGGACAGCCCTCTCCTTGAAGAAGGTGGGCGACGGCTCGGAGATCAAAATCGCTTTGCCGCCCAACGCGCGACCCAGTCACTTCGTCTGGAGCGCCGACGCAAAGCTCATCGCCTTCAGCAATACCACGCCGACGGGCATCGAGCTCTGGATTGCGACCGCAACTACAGGCCAGGCACACCGAGTCGATGGGTTACAGATCAACGGCGTGTTCGGCTCCGAGCTCAACTCGTATCAATGGATGCCGGATCTCAAGACGTTGCTGGTCCGAACGGTACCGGCGAATCGAGGACCACCCCCGCCGCCGGCGGAGACTCCGTTGGGGCCCGACTTGCAGGAGAGCTCAGGAGGGCTTCGGCCGAGCAGCACTTACGAAGTCCGGGACGTCCTCAAGAATCCGCACGACGAGGATCTGTTCGACTACTACGCACTCTCCCAACTGGCGCTGGTCGACGCCGCGAGCAGAGCGATCACATCGCTTGGCAAACCCGCCGTGTATGGTCTGTTTTCTCGCTCGCCGAATGGGGAGTACGTTCTGGTAGAGCTCATCCACCGTCCTTACTCCTATCTGCATACGCACGAGCGATTCCCGCGGGAGGTGGAGATTTGGAGCCGAAATGGAGCGAGAGTGCGTCAATTGGCGAGCCTGCCTCTCGCCGATCAGGTTCCGATTCACGGGGTTCGCACCGGGATGCGCCACTACAGCTGGATTTCAACCGAGCCGGCGACGCTGATCTGGGTGGAAGCGCTCGATGGCGGCGATCCCCGAGCGAAAGTTGCCCATCGAGACCAGGTCCGCAGGCTCAAAGCTCCGTTCACGGATCAGGCCGCTGACCTGTTCAAAACCCAAGAGCGACTCACCAGCCTCCAGGCGATCGAAAACGGTCGCTTGGCGATGGTCGGCGATTTCGACGTTACCAAACACTGGAAGCGAATGTCGCTCGTTGACCTCAGTGCCCCCTCGCCCGCGCCTCAGCTGCTTTGGGAGTTGAGCTCAGACGATCGCTACAAGGATCCGGGCATCCCGATCTTGCGAGTCCTGCCGAATGGCAACTCCGCCGTTCGCCGGGAGGGCGACTGGATTTTCCTCGCGGGAGTTGGGGGCTCGGCCGATGGGGACCGGCCGTTCTTGGATCGCTTCAACCTCAACGCCCGAAAATCGGAACGGCTCTTCCGGTGTGACAAGGACAGCTTCGAATGGTTCGTGACCTGGGTGGACCCCTCACGTGGACAGTTCGTGACACATCGGGAGTCTCTGCGCGACCCGCCCAATTATTTCCTTCGAACGCTGAGCAAAGGCGCGCCCCAGCACGTGGCCGCTGGAGAGGCTTCGCTGAAGTCGGATCTTCGTCCGATCACAAAATTTCCAGATCCCACGCCGCAGCTTCGCCGCATCAAGAAGCAGCTTGTCAAATACAAGCGTCCCGACGGAGTTGACCTGTCTTTCACCTTGTATTTGCCGCCTGATTACAAACCAGGGACCCGCTTGCCGACCGTGTTTTATGCGTACCCCCTGGACTACACCGAGGCGGAAGTGGCCGGTCAGGTGCAGGGAACTACCCATCAGTTCACCATGTTCACCAGCTACTCCCATCTTTTCTTTCTGCTGGCCGGCTATGCCGTTCTCGACCGCGTGGCGATGCCGATCGTCGGACCGTCGCTCACCGCCTATGACACTTATCTGGAACAGCTCGTCGCGGATGCCAAAGCCGCTGTGGACAAAGGCGTGGCGATGGGTGTCGTCGATCCGGATCGGATCGGCGTCATCGGTCACAGCCACGGAGCAATGATGGTCGCCAACCTGCTCGCGCATTCCGACCTGTTCCGAGCGGGAGTGGCCCGCAGCGGGGCTTACAACAAGTCGCTAACCGCTTTTGGATTCCAAAACGAGAGACGTCCGCTCTGGGAAGCTCGCGAGACCTACATCAAGGTTTCACCCTTGTTTTCAGCCGACAAGATCAAGCGGCCGATCCTCCTGATCCACGGGGAAGCGGATTACAACCCGGGGACGATTCCGTTCCAGTCCGAGCGCCTCTACGAGGCGATACGCGGAACCGGCGGCACGGCACGCTTGGTGATGTTGCCCTTCGAGTCGCACTCCTACCTGGCGCGCGAGTCGGTGGAGCACACCTTGTATGAGATGCTCGCCTGGTTCGACCGGTATCTGAAGGAAGCTGCGCCTGAGAGCCGGAAGGCCTCGGCTCGGTAGGGCGTCCCGCGGTGAAGCGTCCACTGAATCCCTTGGAGTTCATTCGCCTCCACGGCGTGGTGCTCGCTTCGGCAAAGGGCCCGGTTCCCAATTTGGCTGAAGCGGTTGCGGGCGGTCCGATTCGCGGCAGCTGGTGGGGTCACCCGAAAGGCGGGGAGATCTTTCGCGCGCTCTCCGAGGCCGGCGACTCATCCGATGTCCTCTGTTTTCGGTTGGTCGGGGGAAAGATCACGTTCGTGCATCGGCGCCTTTGGCCGGCGCTGGTCCGCCTCGCGCCAAAAATCGGGAAACGGCGACTGGCTGCCATCGACCAGGTGCACACCGAGTCGGGCTCACATCGAAATCTCGTGAAGCCATTTCCAAGCTGGGTTCCCCCCGAGGTGAAAAAAGCGGCCGAAAAGCTCTCGGAACGCGAGGCCGGGGAGCAACTTGGAGCCTGGGCTACTGACGCCGGGTAAGCCTGACTTCGGAGAGCCCTACGGCCAGAGTCCGCGAATCTGCTGTGCCTCGGCGACTCGCCCTACCGCCAAGATCCACGCCGCCTGTCGCAGGTCGATGCGCCGGGATTTAGCGATGCCGAGCACTTCCTTGAACGCCTTCACCATGATTCGCCCTAGGTGCTCGTTGATCACATCCTCGTCCCAGAAGAAAGCCTGAAGGTCCTGGACCCATTCGAAGTACGAGACCGTCACCCCGCCGGCATTGCAGAGAATGTCTGGAATCACGAACACGCCACGCTTGTACAGAACGTCATCTGCCGCAGGCGTCGTCGGGCCGTTGGCTACTTCGGCGATGACTCGAGCTCTCATCCGGCCGGCGTTGAGCTGGGTAATCTGGTTTTCTAGAGCGGCAGGGACCACCACTTCACATTCCAGCTCGAGCAGGCCGGGATTGTCGATCGGTTCCCCCTCGGGGTAGCCGACCACCGACCCCGTGCGCTGTTTGTGTTCCAGGAGCCGACTGATCGCCAGGCCCTTGGGGTTGTAAACGCCGCCCCTGGAATCGGAAACGGCAATCACATTCCATCCATCCGCGGCCAACAGCTTAGCAACCACGCTCCCCGCATTTCCGAATCCCTGCACCGCGACCCGGCTGCCCGGGGGAATTTTCAGTTCCTTGGCCGCTTCGCGGATCGTCAAGTGCGCGCCGCGGCCGGTAGCCTCGTTCCGACCTTCGCTTCCGCCGATTGGTAAGGGCTTGCCGGTCACCACTCCCGGAGCGCTGTATCCGACCTGCATCGAGTAGGTGTCCATCATCCAGGCTAGCACCTGCGGATCGGTGTAGAGGTCCCGAGCCGGGATGTCCCGATCCGGTCCGATCACAAGAGACAGCTCGCTGGCAAAGCGACGAGTCATGCGTTCCAGCTCGCCGCGGGACATCTGCTTCGGATTGCAGACCACACCCCCTTTGGCGCCCCCGTAGGGGAGATTCACGACCGCGCACTTCCAGGTCATCCACGCGGCAAGCGCTTTCACTTCATCCAAGGTGACGTCGGGGTGATATCGGATTCCGCCCTTGGCCGGCCCTCGGGCGAGGCTGTGCTGAACCCGATAGCCCTCGAACACATGAACCCTGCCGTCGTCCATCCGCGTCGGAATGCTGACAATCAAGCAGCGTTTCGGCTTTTCCAGAATCTCCCGAAGTCCTGGGTCCAGCTGAAGGTGGTCCGCCGCTCGGGCAAATTGCTTCTTCGCGATGTTGAACGGATTGAGGTCTTCCATCGTCGCTCCAGCCGCGGGTCGCCGATGAGGATGCGCCGCGCTGCTTGGCGATCAGCGGACCTCAGGTCGGCGGCGCGCGCTTGCGGGCTCTCCCGTAGAGAGCGAGGGGCAACCTAGTCATCAGACCGTGAAGGGTCAAGGGAAGGCCGGTTCATGGCTGGGTCGTGAATGGCCGCGGCGAGCTGTTGCTGGTGTAGGAATCTGCGGCAATCTCGAGGTTGAGTCGCGCCAAGAAGTCGAGGCTCGCCGCGGCGTCGATCGTGGGAAACGGCGCGTATCCGTTGACGACCCAGTAGTAGTTGGCGGCGCTCGGAAGGGGAAGCCCAAAGGTGGCGCCATCGGGAATCGTGGTCTCCGTTCCGGTGGTAAACACGTAAAACGTGGGATTGCCCGCCGTTCCTGGAATGAACGCGATTTGGTGTACGCCCTCCGACAATCCGGACCAGGAAAATGAGCTCGTGGTCCCGATGCCGGTCGCTCCGCTGACTGGAAGAGAGGCTTCGGCTCCGCTGCGAAGGACGAGGTTGACGCCCGACGCATTCGGGGCCAGGGGCGCCTTCCAGCCATAGGTGAAGGTGGCGCCCGCCTTTTCAGCGTACCCCAAGAGGACCAGGCTGCTGTTCGAAATCACCGGCACCAGAAAGCTGAAGGTCGAGGCCAAAGAGGTGTCGAGGGCCAGTTGAAGCTTTGGCGACGGGTTTAGAGCAAGGTAAGCGATTTTGCTGTGGAGGATATACCCCGGTGGCGCGGCGACGCTGCCGCCCAACGTCCCTGTGCTTACCGCCGAGAGGGCGACGTTCTGAGCCGTGTAGGAACCGCCGTTGGAAGTGATCAGATCGAGCTTGCCGTATCCCTTGTACTCCACGGGAATCCCCGGTGCCGACTCGCGAACCTGGAGCGCGTGCAACGAGCCTTGAGCGCTGGTCGGGCCGTACCACTGAGGGATGAGGCTAAAAGCACCCGAGGCGTTGGTCAGACCCGCCAAAGTCGTCTCCGCAGACGTGAACGCGATGGCGGTGTGATATCCCGCCGGCTGAGGGTACGTTCCCACTCCACCGGCTTGCACAGTGCCCGCGACTAGAGCTGCGTGAGCGGCGCCACTCAATGCGCTAACGGACCAGAGAGTGGGGTCGGCACGCGTCAAGCCCTTGTATGCGGTGATCGCCTTATAAGTGTTGTCCACGATGTAAACGTCATAGGGAGCCGTCACCGCTGAAAACGTGAATGAGCCGTTAACGTCGGTAGTGACACTGGCTTTGCCAGGAATCGAAACTTTTACTCCGCTGACCGGCTGGTTGAACTGGTTCACCACTTTCCCGGTCACAGTCAGGCTCGCGGCCACGCTCACGCTGGCATGTTCGATATTGCTGCCGGTTGAGTTGCTCGCGGTCAGCGTAAAGGTCTTGCTCGAGGTGACCGCGACGACCTTGGAGGTCATTCCGCTGACGTCGCCCACGCCCTGATCGATCGACAGCGAGTTGCCTCCGGTGACGCTCCAGCTCAAGGTCACGTTTCCACCGCCGGCCGGAAGGCTCGCCGGCGTCGCCGTGAAGGAGGTGATGCTGGGACCCGCTCCGGATTGGGAACCAGACCCGCCGCAGCCAAGGGCGGCGATGACGCCTACGACAACGAGACAGTGCTTGAAAAACATTTTCGCTCTCGGTTTTTTGAAGGACGACGCCCCGTAGAGCAGCCGCCGTGCCAAGGTCTGAAGTCGGGTGAAAGTTGCTAGATTCGCCGCTGCTTTCGAGTGCGCCGAGGAGCGGACCGGGCGCCGATGTTCTATCGCGCGCAACATTCGGCGGCGGCTCCGTTGCCGTTCGACAACTTCGTTAGGGCGCGGTCGTGAACAGCCGCGGCATGCTGCTGCTGGTGTAGTAGTCCGCGGAAACTTGGAAGGTGGAACGCCCCAAGAAGTCGGGGCTCGCTGCGGCGTCGATCGTCGGAAACGGCGCGAATCCGAGAACGCCCCAGTAATAGTCAGCGGCCTTCGGGAGGGGGAGCCCAAAGCTGCTGCCATCGGGAATCGTGGTATCCGTCCCCGTGGTGTACACGTAGAAGCTGGGATTGCCCGGCGCTCCTGGTGTGAACGAGATCCGGTGCAGGCCTTCGGAAAATCCCGACCAAGAAAACGGCGTGGAGTTGCCAATGCCCGTCGCGCCGCTGTAGGGAAGGGAGGGTTCGGCTCCACTGCGAAGGACAAGGTTGACGCCGGATGCCGGTGCCAAGGGCCCCTTCCAGCCGTAGGTAGAGACCGAACCCGGCTTTTCAGCCTGCCCCGAGAGAACCAGGGTGCTGTTCGAAATCACCGGCACCAGAAAGCTAAAGGTCGAGGCCACGGAGGCGTCGTAGGCCAGTTCAATTATCGGCGACGAGCTAAAGGCAAGGAAGGCCATTTTGTTGCGGAGCACGTAGCCGGGTGGCGCGGCGACGCTGCCGCCCAAGGTCCCCGTGCTTACCGGCGAGAGGGTCACGTTCTGAGCGCCATAGGAGCCACCGTTGGAAACGATGAGATCGAGCTTGCCGTACCCCTTGTACTCCACAGGGATCCCCGGTACGGACTCGCGGATCTGAAGCGCGTGCAACGAACCTTGCGTGCTGGTCGGGCCATACCACTGAGGGGTAAAGCTGAACGCACCCGCAACGTTGGTCCGATCGATAAACGTCATCTGCGGGGACGCGAACGCGAGGGCGGTTTGATATCCCGCCGGCTGAGGGTAGGTTCCCACTCCACCGCCTTGCACTGTACCGGTGACGAGGGCTGCGTGCGCGGGGCCGTTCAACGCGCTTAGCGACACCAGAGTCGGATCCGCCCGTCTCAGGCCCTTGTACGCGGTGATCCCCTTGTAGGTCGTGTCGACGATCCAAACGTCGTACGGAGGAGTCACCTCCCGGACGGTGAACGAACCGTTCGCGTCGGTACTCACCGGGGTTTTACCAGGGACGAAAACCGTTATTCCGCCGACCGGCTGCTTTGCCGTGCTCAGCACCTTGCCCGTCACCGTCAAGGTCGCCGCCACGCTCACGGTTGCATGTTCGGTGTTGCTGCCGCTGGCGTTGGTGGCGGTGAGGGTAAACGTCTTGCTCGAGGTGATCGCGACGACCTTGGAAGTCATTCCGCTGACGTCGCCCACACCCTGATCGATCGAGAGCGAGTTGGCACTGCTGACGTTCCAGCTCAACGTCACGTTGCCGCCGCCAGCCGGCAGGCTCGACGGGGTGGCTGTAAAGGAGGTGATGCTGGGACCGGCGCCGGATTGCGAAGCGGACCCACCGCAGGCCGTCGCGATGATTGCGCCGAGGACCACGACACGGTGCTTGAAGGACATCTTCGGTCTCCGATTCTTGAAAAGGACGAGGGTGCCCAAAGCAGCGGCCGTGCCAGCGATGAAGTCGGGCGATAATCGCAATATCCGGCGCTGCCTCGGGGATCTGACGCGTCGGATGTTAGATGTCGCGCAACATCATCCGGCGACGTTGTTGCCGTTCGACAACGCGAAAAGGCTCTGCGGCGGCCGGTCTACTTGCGTTGACACCCCATCCCCGGTCCGCTACACAAACCCGCCTTACGGCCAAGACTGGGAGCGTAGCTCAATTGGCAGAGCAATGGACTCTTAATCCATAGGTTGTGGGTTCGATTCCCTCCGCTCTCATTCACGAGTACAAACCAGCGCGCGGGCGGGTGGCGGAATTTGGTAGACGCGCCAGACTTAGGATCTGGTACCGAAAGGTGTGAGGGTTCGAGTCCCTCCTCGCCCATGGCGGTGCTCAAGTGCCACGCGTGCTCGGGGTCCGGAGGCGAGTGAATGAAGGAGCTACGCATTTGCATCGACGTCGATGATTTGAACAAGGGCATTGAGTTTTACACTCGGGCGATCGGGCTCAAGGCCGGGCGTCGACTCGGCGATAATTGGGTCGAGCTGCTCGGCGCGTCTTCTCCGATTGATCTCCTAGCCAATGGCGCTGGTAGTAGCCCATACGCGAGCTCGCCTCAGTTGCGGGACTACCGCCGGCATTGGACGCCAGTCCACATTGACTTGGTAGTGACAAATCTGGACGAGGCGGTTCGACGCGCCCGAGACGCAGGGGCAACATTGGAAGGCGATATTCAGTCACATAAGTGGGGCCGCCTGGCGATCTTCGCCGACCCGTTCGGTCACGGCTTTTGCCTCCTGGAATTGCGCGGCCGCGGCTACGACGAGATCGCCGAAAGCTGAACCCTCCACCACCTTAGGAGACGAACGGCACTTCTTTCGCGGAGCAATCACGCCTTCGCTAAGAGACGCTTCATCACGGCGAGCTCGCTCAACCAGTAGCCGCTGACCTTCGGGAGGTCATCGGCAACATCGCCCAGCCGGCGGTGATAGAAGATGTGCAGGGCGGGCGGGGGCAGCGCCCCCTGGTCCGGGAAGAGCTTCGACGGCACGAACGCGAGCTGGACGAACGGGGCAAGCCGGAAGAGCTCGACGACGGGCGCGCTGCAGGACCGGCAGTGACCCCGGCTCGCGGCTGGTGGAGGCCGGTAGCGCCTGAACTCGATCGCTTGGCCGACGCGCAGCGCGACGCTGCCCGCCCAGAAGGCCGTCACGTCGGCGTACGGCTGCCGGTTGAATGCCTGGCAAATGGTGCAGTGACAGAAGAGACGCACGAGCGGCCTGCCAGACACCTCGAAGCGCGACGCACCGCAAGGACATGCGCAGCCTTGCTGGATCAACTCTCGTCCCTTCTCAGTCCCCCCTTGCGCGCGCCCAGTGGCTACTTCCTGCCGTCGCTCCACGGATGCCCGCCGTTACGGCAGCGCTCGCGCAGGCAGGTTGTTCGGTAGGGCCCGGGCCACGCTCGTCCCGTTCGTCCTCTGGACCACGGCTCCGGTCGAGGCCGGGCGTTTGTCGGCGCCTGCGCTGCCCTTGCCGGTCGCGGGCGAGCCGATGAACGCGCCCAGCGGGGTTGCCGTCGAGTCCCACACGTAACAGACCACCTGAGCAAGGTTGTTGATGCTTGAGCAGATGGTGGAATTGCCGGCGATCTCCCCTCCCGGGGCGATCAGCCGCTCGTAGCCGCTCGCGTCGTTGCCGACGAACCCCTGGTTCTCCCCGGTAGCCTCGTTGGTGAAACCGACGACGATACCGGAATCGTTGATACCGCGGGTGGCGGTACCGAGGTCGGCGATCTTGAGCCGGGCGAGGAAGGGTCGCAGCTCGCGCTCGCCCTGGCTGATCGTCCCCTGCTGCCAGACGAAGCCGTACCGCCCGATGCCGGGCGACTCGTTTCCGTGGCCGGTAATCCGACCGAACGCGTTCATTCCTTGCACGATGTGGTTGAAAGACCCGGGAGGCGTCGCGTCGGTGAAGGTGTCGGTGACCGGGTCGTAGATGAACCCAGCAGTTCCTCCGGCACCGTCGTCGGTGGTTCCCGTGATCAGCCCGGAGTTGGAAATGGAGCGCGGAAAGGTGTTGGCCCAGCCCGGACGAGAGAAGATCGCGTACGTCGATCCGCGCAGGATGAACCCTCGATTGTCCCCCGCGACGGTGACCGCGCCGCCCGTGATCACCCCGTCGTTGTTGATGCCCAGAGGGGCGACAGACTGAATACCCTCCGGCGGTGCCGGCAAGGGCGTGAAGATGCCATCCGCATAGATGCCGTTGCCGGCATCCGTGGTGAACAAGGCGACCTGTCCGCTGTCGTTGATCTGCCACGCCTGAAGAACCGTCGTCCCCGGAATGACGATCTCCGTCCACTGATAGCCCTGCGCTCCCGCCAGCCTCGACAGGAGCAGCGACACCATTCCAATAACCAAGCACAGCTCTCGGTTTTGCATTTCTCCTCCCCCAAGAGTGAATCGGTCAGCGCTAGTGACTTCCGTGCACTCCCTCTTGTTGCCTTGAGTGTACGCCGATCTTTGCGCAGAGCGGAATCACAAAAGGTCTTTGGTCGGTCGTGCAATGGTTCCGCGAGCGCGACCGTATCTGGTTTCGGATTGGGGACACGGGAAAAGAAGATCGGTTGGATTTGCTGGAGCTTGTTGATCTCTGCCTGCGCTCAGACTTCCCACCCGTCGGCGCGGCAGCACTCTCCTGATGAATTGCCCGAGCGACTCGATGCGTATTTCGCTCGCTATGCCGCGGCCGCAGATTTCGCCGGCGTTGCTCTGGTGGCTCGCGGGAACAGCACTATCTTCGAGAAGCCCTACGGCAAGGCGGACATGTCGACCGGAGCTGAGAATACGCCGAACACGTGGTTTCGAGTCGCTTCGGTATCGAAGACATTCACTGGTGCCGCAGTGGCGATGCTGGCGTCCCGGGGCAAAATTAGCCTCGAGGACCCCCTCGCGAAGTATCTCCCAGACTTCCCCCGCGCCGATGCCATCACGTTGCACCATCTTCTTCTGCATAGATCGGGGGTGGGTCAGGTGGCCGGAACGGACATCGCAACGAAGTGCCTCAGCACGGTAGAGATGCTCGAGCGAATTGCGCGTGCACCTCGCCAATTCGAGCCCGGCGTGGATTCGAGTTACAGCAATGAGGGTTTTTTCCTTCTTGCGGTGGTGGTGGAAAAGGTGTCCGGACAACTTTTTGATACCTTCCTTCAGGAGAATGTTTTTCGGCCGCTGCAGATGGCGAGCTCCGGAACGCTCTGTTCTTCAACGCGACCGTCAGGACTCTCGCGAGGTCATGTACCCTCGTCGCGCGGCCTAACCCCGCTGGCAACGGGTGAAGTAGCGATGATGGGCGCGGGTAGCGTCTACTCCACGGCTCAGGATTTACTCACTTGGATGCGATCGCTTCGGCGCGGAGATCTTCTCGCGATCAGCTCGCTCGAGTACCCCTACGGCTGGGGGAAACGAAACTATGGAGGTCACCGGTTGATCGAGCAGACTGGCATTCTCGCTGGTTTCACGGCGCACATCGCTCTCTATGGCGACGACGAGACTTACGCGATTGTGCTCTCAAACGTGCAATCAGGAATGGTGCAGCGCCTTGCCGCTGACCTGCACTCACTGCTCTTCGGTGATCGTGCTGTGTCCACGCCCCCCGAACTACTGCTGATCCAGCTGCCTCCCGACAAGGTTGCTTCCTTCGAAGGAGACTACTCCTCCAAGGATCTAAAGGTTACACTTCGCATTGGTGTGCAGAATGGGCTGCTGACCTCTCGGTGGGGTGATTATCCGTTCGGGATGGTTTGGCTGCCGGTCGGTGAGAATGAGTTCTTCACTCGTCAAGAGTACGCGCGGGCTCACTTTGAGCACGACTTGAGCGGCGCAGTGACCGGGGCGACCATTGCGTGGCCCCAGGGGACGCTGTCGTTCGTGCGGCAGAAAAGATAGGCCGCCGAAATCGCTCTGCTTAAGCCTCTAACCGCCACGTGTGACCCCCTCGCGACCTCAACGCGTGGCATTCCTTGAAGGCTGTTATTTCGGGCGGCCGACTTTATCCGATTGCCGACCTAGAGAAGCAAAAGCAGAAATATGTGGAGCACTATCGGCGTGTGCTGTTGACGTTCATTTCGAAATGGACGGCCAGACGAAACTTGCCGCGAATCAACACGCGACCCTAGTGACCAGTACACGGGAGAAAGCAGAGACCGTGCGCCCCGCGCTGGTGATGCATCACGACGCCTGCCATTTCGCTTGCGTGGTGGGTACTTACGATCGGATAGCGAAAGGTGTAAGGGTTGGAGTCCCGCGTCAAGGGGAATGGATGAAGGTCCAGGTCGAAGAAACCTCACCGATTGAACGCAAGCTGTCGATCGAAGTCGAGCCGAGCACGGTGAGCCAAGAGCTCAACCGGGCGTACGCCGCGTTGAGCCGGCAAGTCAAAATCGCCGGCTTTCGGCCCGGCAAGGTCCCGAGGCGGATTCTCGAGCAGCGCTTCAAGCAGGAGGTGGAGAGCGACGTCATCCGCCGCGTGGTCGAGCGCGCTTACACCGAAGCGATCCGCCAGCACAACGTCGAGGTGGTCTCCCCCCCGCGCGTCACCAACGAATTGCTGCGGCCGGATGAACCGTTCCGCTTTCAAGCCCGCGTGGACATCAAGCCCAAGATCGAGCCGAAGGACTATCTCGAGCTTCCTCTGAAGAAGGTGGAGCACAAGGTCGAGGAGATCCAAGTCGACGAACAGCTCGAAAAAATGCGGCAGACGATGAGCCGCCTCGAGCCGATCCAGGGTCGGGATGTGGCCGAGCGGGAAGACTTCGCGCTCATCGACTATGTGGCGACCATCGCCGGGATGGAGTTCCCAGGAAGCAAGGTGGAAAACCTTACGGTCGAGGTTTCGCCCGGGGAGCTGGTTCGGTCCAAGATTGCCGCTCTCGAGAACGTCAAGGTCGGAGACACCAAGGAG
>Ga0126369_10000859_pt1 | contig 20576 bp, 17 predicted proteins | sample PanSoiMetaPlot_1_FD_109646 | JGI IMG/M metagenome (GOLD analysis project Ga0126369, IMG submission 109646) | Tropical forest soil microbial communities from Panama - MetaG Plot_1 | ecosystem: Environmental > Terrestrial > Soil > Tropical forest > Bulk soil | place: Panama | collected 2016-02-17 | reverse complement strand
TACCAGTCGGGGTGCTTTTCCTTGACCGCGACCTCGGTCGACAGCGTCCCGTCGAGGTCCATCACCATGAGCCTGGCGTGGTAAGCGTTGTTGTCGTCCGCATCGTTCCAGTTGATCGCGCTCGGTGGTACGTAGCCGTCCTTGTAGGCGCCACCGAGGTACGCCGCCGCCTTGATTGCGGCCTCCTTGACCTTCGGGTCGTCCAGATGCAGCTTGCCGTCCCTGGTGACGATGTCCTGACCGCCGTACGCGTTCATGAACGCGGTGAAGAGCACGTAGGGGTCGACCCCGTTGGCCGTCACCTGGAAGCCCAGACCGTAGACCTTGCGCTCGCCCTGCTTGCGCAGGTTGTCCTGCACCTTCTTGAAGAAGTCGAAGTACGCGTTCCACGTCTTCGGGATGTCCGTCATTTTGAAGCCGGCTTTCTCGACCAGCGGACGCCAGATATGAATCGGAGCGGTCCCGGATCTCAACGGAACGCCGTACGTGGTGCGCTTCTTGGTGACGTTGTTGTAGGCCTGAGAGGACAGCAGCGCCGTCTCGCTGTACTGCGCCTTCTGCGTCTCCACGACGTCGCTGACGTCGACCCACCGGTCCTGCCAGGCGTAGATCTGGAGGATCTCGGCCGGGTTGTTGTCGAACAGGTCGGGGACGACGCCGCTGGTGAGCGCCGAGATGATCTTCTGCCGTTCCGGCGCGAAGGGAATGAGGCTCAGCTCGATCTTGTTGCTGCTCTGCTTCTCGTAGTCCGCGACCGCCTTGCGCATGGCCACGTCCTCGTCCTGGACGAACCCCTGCGCGAACCATACGCTTGCGGTGGTCGCCGCGGCTTTGGCGATATGGGGGCCCACGAAGGGGCGAGCCGCGGCAAGAGCCAACGATCCACGAAGCACCGAACGCCGGGAGAGATAGGTCACGGTCGCCTCCTTCAAGTTCGCTAACGTTGACCTGACTCGTGCGTCCGCTCAGGAGTTCCAGAGGCCCGGCGGCTATCCCGGGGGCCCCGGAACCGATATTCAGTGTTATTAAATGCCGGGATACGACATCTGGTGACACCTGTCAAGGAGGCAAAATACTGCTCGGGGAGGGGAATCGTCAGGAATACATCCGGCGGGTCAATCGCGTCGTCGATCACATCGGCGCGCACCTGGGCGAGGATCTGACGCTGGCGACTCTAGCCCGCGTGGCGGCCTTCTCGCCGTTTCACTTCCATCGCGTGTTTCGCGCGGTCACCGGCGAGACGCTCTTCGCGTTCATCCAGCGCCTGCGGCTCGAACGCTCCGCCGGTGTGCTGGCCGCCGTTCCCGACCGGAGCGTGCTCGAGGTGGCGCTCGACCACGGCTTTGCCTCGGCGGCGACGTTCGCGCGCGCCTTCAAGGCCCACTTCGGCATGAGCGCGACCGCGTGGCGGCGGGGCGGCGCCGCGCGCTGGTCCGAACGGCGCCGCCTCGATCGCAAGATCGGCAAACAACACCGCAAGCCCGGCAAACAACTTCGCAAGGCGCGCAACGCGCGCGCGCAGCGGGCCTCTCATACTGACTCACGAAAGGGGGACGCCATGAATGTTCGAGTGCAAGAGCTGCCGCCGCAACGAGTCGTCTACATGCGCTACGTCGGACCCTACGGCGCGCATGGGATCCCCGAGCTGTGGGACCGCTTCGCGACGTGGATGCAGGCGCACGGGCTGGACATGGACACCACGACGCGGCTCGGCGTGGCCCACGACGATCCCGCCATCACGCAGGCGGAGAAGTGCCGCTACGACGCGTGCGCGGTCGTGCGCGAAGACTACCAGCCTGATCGCTCGGTGAATGTCGCGAGCATGCCGGGCGGCCGTTATGCGGTTTCGCGCTTCCGCGGAACGGCGCGCGAGATCCAGGGCGCATGGGATCGCGTCTTCGCCGGGTGGCTGCCGGACAGCGGCTATCAGCCCGACGATCGACCGTGCATCGAAGTGTATCGAGGCCGCGCGTCGGACGACAAGACAGGAGTCTTCTCGTGCGATCTCTGCCTTCCGGTGAGAGCGCTCTGAGTCAGCCGCGGGTCCGCGCCGCCGACGCGGACCCCGCCTGCCAGCCGAGCCACGCGACGACGAAGACCAGCGCAATCAGGACGCCGGCGCTCAGGACGCGCGAGGCGCCGGACAGCAGCGCCAACGTGCCGCTGGAGAGCCCGGCGAAGACGAGGCCGACGACGGGCAGCACCGGCGCGCCACAGCCCACCACGCTGCACGGTCCGGTCGAGAGCCCGAGAACGCCGGCGCAGGCGCCCATCACGCCGCCGGCTCGTCCGGCGGAGGCCTGCCAGTCCGTGAGCCGGCCTTGCCGGCGGCCGTAGAGCACCAGCGCGACGTACGCGGCCACCAGGACCGACATCGCGAGGAACCGCAGGAGATCCATCGCGTCGACCGCGAAGCCCCACTCGGGAAAGCCGTACGGGCCGTCGGCGGAGAACCAAAAGACGGCGACGCGGGACAGAAAGTCGAGCTTTTGATCCAGGGGCGCGCTCGAGCCGAGATAGGCCGGAAGCTGGCGAAGCCATGGGTTGAACGTGAAGTAAGTCCAGGGCTTGCGGGTAGCGGCCAGGAGCAGCGGAGGCAGGAAGACGTGGAGCGCAAACACCCCGACGAGGACGGCGAGCGTCGTGCGGGGCCGCGCCCGCACGGCGGCGCCGATGCCGCGCAACGTCGTCGTCACCGCCGGTGCTGATTCATCCGCCATCGTCTCGCGTCGGGGAACGGAGTCTACCGGTCATCGATTATATGTCCAACGTTCCTTGACTTTTGCGCGAAGGATGCTACAGGCTCGGAGGCATCCACCCCAATGGAGGGACCACATGGACGGTGAGGTGAATCGTCGCAGTTTCCTGAGCTCCCTCGGTGTCAGTGTCGGCGCGGCGTTCGCCACCGCCGGCGGCGCCATTCCGATGGTCGGCGTCGCGCACGCGCAGGACAAACCGAAAGGGAACATCCCGGACAAGCCATTCAAGATCGGCCACATGACATTCTTCACGGGGCCGGGGGCCGTGCTCGGTGAGCCGATGTTCAAGGGCCAGCAGCTGGCGGCGGAAGAGATCAACGCGACGGGCGGGCTCCTGGGCAAGCGGAAGATCGAGCTGCTCAAGGCCGACGAGAACGCCGGCACCGACGCCAACGTCAAGGAGCTCCGGCGGCTGAAGCTCTCCGAGAACATCGACTTCTTCTGCGGCATCACCTCCAGCGGCAACACGCCGGCGCTCGGGCCGGTCGCCGAGGAGCTGAAGGTGCTGACGATGTTCGTCGACGGCTGCACCGATTTCCTCTTCGACAAGGCCGTGCCGAACCCGCATTACGTCTTCCGGCTCACCAACATCCAGTCGGCCGACGGCTGCACGACGGCGCTGGCGATCGCGCAGACGTGGCCCAAGTCCAAGCGCATCGCGCACATCCATCCGGACTACTCCTACGGCCGCAACGCCTTCGACCACCTGAAGATCGTCATGAAGAAGCTGATGCCGCAGGCCGAGATGGTGTCCGAGGGCTGGCCGAAGCTCGGCACGACCGACTTCAGCTCGCACATCACCAAGGCGATCTCGTCGAAGCCGGATCTGATCGTCTCCTCCGTGTGGGGCGGCGACTACGTCGCGCTCTACAAGCAGGCGCTGCGCTACGGCATGTTCGACAAGGCGAAGTTCGCGACCACTCTGGCGGGCGGCGTCGCGCCGCACGCGCTCGGCAAGGATCACCCCGAGGGCATCATCGCCGGCGTGCACTCGAACTACCACTTCACGTACCCGACCGGCGACAAGTGGCCGCTCAACAAGACCTTCGTCGAGAAGTACCATCAGCGCTTCAGCGAGTATCCGAACTTCCAGGCCGAGGGCGCCTACACCTCGACCTACATGCTCAAGAGCGCCATCGAGAAGGCCAACAAGCTCGTCGGCGGCTGGCCGGACGACGACGCGATCGTCACGATGCTCGAGGGCGCGATGATGGCCGGCCCGGCGGGGTACGTGTACATCCGCCCGGACAACCACCAGGGATACAAGGACGCCATCATCGGCTTCAGCAAGAACGTGCCGGAGTATCCGTTCCCGATCCTTGATCCGGCGCGCATTATCACGATCCCGATCCGGAGCATCACGGCGCCTCCTGGCTGGCCCAAAGGGGAGCCGACTTCGACGTACACGTGGATCGATAAGACCTGGCCGGCGATCAAGGCTTAACGGGTCATCGTGGCTTGAGCTTCGTCCCGGGGTGGCGGCCCGGGGCGGGGGGCCCCCTGGCAAGCGCGGCCGGCTCCGTCACCCGCTCGCCCGATCGCAGCGCTTCGCGCTGCGGGCGGGACGAAGGGGTCCCACTACGGACGGCCGCGTTGCCAGGGGGCCCCCCGCCCCGAGCCACCACCCCGGGCCTCTATTCAGCCTGATGAACGCGCTTCGCATGATCGCCGTCCGATCTCTTGCCGTCGTGCTCGCCTCCGTCGCCGTCTTTTTGCCTAGGGCGGAGGGCGGGCATGAGATTCCCTACTACCCATCGTTCTATCCGCAGGAGATTGCGTTTTCGGTCGCGGAGCCCGCGACGGTGCCGCGGCTCTTCGCGAAGAATTCGATTCACGCGTATGTCGGGGCGATGGCGGCGCCGAAGAGCGGGGCGGAGCTGGCGTGGGTCGAGTCGCTTCACGGGTTCGCGGTGCTCACGTTCAATCCGGCGAGTCGAGCGTTCGCGGACGCGCGCGAGCGGTGCGCCGCCGCGGCGCGGCTGGCGCCTGCGCTGGCGACAACGAAGCCGGAGTACGTGGTCTATGCGTATCCCGTCACGCCCTGGCACGAGGACTACGCACAGCATGCCGATCTCGCCGAGGCCGCGAAGACGCGCGCGCCATCGGGGACAGTGCCGGTGCTCCGGCTTCGCGTGCGCAAAGGATTTGCCGGGCTCGCCGCGGGTCCGGGCTGGCGGCAGGCCGACGGGGAATGGGACGCGACGCTCGAGGACGTGTCGCTCGGCGAGCTCTTGCGCGACGAGGCGACGCGCATCAACGGCTGGATGGGGCCGCCGTGGCTGAAAGAAGGCTGGTTCCACGCCCACGCCTTGTCGGCGCGCGCGGTGACCGATCCCGGCGCGCGAAGCGCCATCGAGGAGGCGTTCGCCCGCCGCGCACGAGGCGATTACGCCGGCGCGACCGAGCGCGTGAATCTCGAGCGGCGCCTGGTGTCGCTGGTGACGCGAGGCTGCGAGCGGATTCCACTCGGTTACGCGCTCCGGCACGAGCCGGTCAACGACAGCTATTCGGAGGGCGTCGAGAACATCGGCTACGACAATCAAGCCGGGCTCGGCTCGGGCGTCTTCTTGAGAACCGTGAAGCTGAAGGACTTTCCATGGAACGGCTGGCTTCGCATCGCGACTCCGACGCGCCCGGCGGCAGCGTGGAATCCGGTCGCCGGCTTCACGGACGAGTCGGGCGCGCTCGTCTGGTCGGCGCTGGGCGACGCGGCGATGCTGCCGGAGCCGTACGGCCTCGGTTGGCTACCGAACCGCGTGCGCGCCGTGGAGGTCTCGGGCGCCGGGGAGATTCCGCGCGACGCGCTCGCGATCGAGCCCTCGACCGGGGCGGCGCGCGCGGCCGCGGCGGGCTCGACCGCTCGGCAGCGCGTCACCTATCGCGTCGCGCTCTCGAAGTTCCACGACCAGACGAAGATGAGCGCGGCCGACATCATCTATCCGTACGTGTTCGCGCGCCGCTGGAGCGAGAAGGACCGGCAGATCGATCGCGCCACCGCTCAGCTTCGTGACTGGCTCGCGGCCGTCCGCGTGGTGAAAGTCGACACCGAGGTCCGGGACTTCGGCGACCTGCAAGTGTTCATCGAGACGCCCGTCGTCGAGGTCTACCTGCGCCACGCGGCCGAGCCCGCCGAAGCGCCGGCGATCGCGCCGCCGTGGAGCCCCGTACCGTGGCAGCTCTTGGCACTCATGGAGGAAGCGGTGGGGCGCGGGCTCGCGGCGTTCTCCGAGGACGAAGCCCGTCGCCGCGGGGTGCCGTGGCTGGATCTGGCGCGCGACCGCAAGCTCGTGGACGCGCTCGGCCCGATCGCCGAGAGCCTCGAGCGCCGCGCGTACGTGCCGGAGGCCCTCAAGGGGCTGGTGACGGTCGAGCAGGCCCGGCAGCGTTGGGCCGCGCTCAGGCGCTTCCGCCAGCAGACCGGCCACTGGCTCGTGACGAGCGGCCCCTATCGCCTGCAGAAATGGTCAGGCGACGGGCCGGTCCTCGCCGTGTTCCGCGATCTTTCGTACCCGAACGTCGTGGGCTCGTTCGACCGGTGGGCGCTGCCCCGTCGCGCCTGGGTCGCCGGCGTCGACCGGCGCGGCGACCGGCTCGAGCTGCAGGTCGACGCGCAAACTCTCACGAAATTCGAGCGGTCGTATAAGATCGTGCGGGAACCGATGCGCCTGACGCCCACCGGCGAGAAGGCGACGGACACGGTGGTGGCGCGCTGGACGGTGGTCGGCGCCGGCGACGAGGTCGTCGCGACCGGCCGGGCGCAGGACGTGGAAGGAGGACGGCTGATCGTGGATCTCAAGGGCAAGCTCCCGCCGGGCGCGTATCGCGTCCTGCTGGGGCTTGCACTCAACGGCAACTCGACGAACGCTGAGGTGAAGGTGATCTCGTACCGCGTGGCCGAGTAGTGGACGTCCTCCTCATTCACCTGCTCAACTCGCTTCTCTACGCGTCGGTCCTCTTTCTGATCGCCGGCGGGCTCAGCCTCATCTACGGCGTCATGCGCATCGTGAACCTGGCCCACGGCAACATCTACGCGTTCGGCGCGTACGTGACGGCGTGGGTCATCGGCTCGGTCGTCGCGGGCGCGTCCTTGCCGGTGTGGCTCGCCCTGCTGCCGGTCGGCGCCGTCGCCACCGCGCTGCTCGGCGCGGCTCTCGAGCCGACCTTGCTGCGGCCCTTCTACAAGCGCGCCGAGGAATATCAGCTCCTGTGTACGTTCGGCCTGCTGATGATCCTCGAGGACGTGATGCGCTTCCTCTGGGGGCCGTACCCGCTCTCGGCGAGTGCCTTGTTCGAGAGCTTCGGTAGCCTGACCGTGGGCGAGGCAATCTACCCGACCTACAACTTTCTCGTGATCGGCGTCGGCGCCGCGGCCGCGATCTTCCTGTGGGCGTTCATCTACCGGACGAAGTTCGGGGTCGTGCTGCGGGCCACCTCGCAGAACATGCGCATGGCGTCCGCGCTCGGCGTGAACGTCAATCGCGTCTATGTCGAGGCCTTCACCCTCGGCTGCTTCATGGCGGGGCTGGGCGGCGCGATCATCGTGCCGAGCCAGTCGGCGGTGCTCGGCATGGGCGTGGATGCCCTCGTGCTCTCGTTCATCGTCGTCGTCATCGGCGGGCTGGGGAGCCTCGAGGGCGCGCTGGTCGGCGCGGTCATCGTGGGCTTCGTGCGCGAGGCCGGCATCACCTGGTTCGCCGAGATCGAGCTGGCGGTGCTCTACCTCATCGCGGCGCTGGTCCTGCTGGTGCGGCCGGCCGGCCTCTTCGGGCGCCCATGAGCGTGACCGTCTCGGCGCTCCGGCCGACCGTCTCGAGCGCGCGCGCCCTGCGCGTCGCGGTGCCGATCGCGGTGCTGCTTGCGCTGGTTCCGATCGTCCTGCCGCCGTACAGCTCGATCCTGCTGGCGTACGGGCTCGTCATGGCGATCGGCGCGCTCGGCTTCAATTTGCTCCTGGGCTACACAGGGCTGCTCTCGTTCGGCCACTCCGCATACTTCGGCGTCGGCGCCTACGCGGTGGCGCTCATGGTCAAGTACCTGCAGGTCGGCTCGATGGAGCTGTTCCTGATGGGGGCGGTCGTCGCGTCGGTCCTGATCACGGCGCTCTTCGGCGTCGTGTGCGTCCGCTACACGACGATCTTCTTCGGCATCCTCACCCTGGCCCTCTCGCAGGTGCTCTGGTCGCTCGCCTTCAAGTTCTTCTGGGTGACCGGCGGGACCGATGGGCTGCGCGTCCCGACGCCGTCGCTCTTCGGTGGCCTGGTGACCGGCGCCGGCGACAAGATCGCCTTCATGTCCCACGCGTATTACTACTACGTGCTGATCGCGTTCTGCGTCTGCGTGGCGCTCATGTGGGTCATCGTGAACTCGCCGTTCGGCATGGCGCTCCAGGCGATCCGCGACAACGAGACGCGCGCGCAGTTCGTGGGCGTAAGGATCTGGCCGTACCGCTGGGTGGCGTTCGTCGTCTCGGGTGTATTCACCGGGCTGGCCGGCGCCTTGTGGGTGCCGCTGAACGGGCTCACGACCCCCGACATCATGCACTGGACGTTCTCGGGCGAGATCGTGTTCATGACCGTGCTGGGCGGGTTCCGCTCGTTCGCCGGGCCGATCGTGGGCGCCATCGTGTTCAACTACCTGAAGACCTACGCCGTCGGCTACACGGTCTACTGGCAATTGCTGCTCGGCGTCGTCCTGGTGGCGCTCGTGCTCTCGCTGCCGACCGGGATCGTCGGGACGGCCGCGCGCCTGATCGCGCGGGTCCGGGGGAGGCACTGAGGCGTGAGCCTGCTGGTCACAAAGGACCTGGTGAAGTGGTTCGGCGAGACCCACGCCGTCGACCGCGTCAACTTCACGGTCAAGGAGAGCGAGGTCCTCGCCCTGATCGGCTCGAACGGCGCCGGCAAGACCACGCTCGTGAACCTGATCTCCGGGCTCTTCCGCCCCGACGGGGGCCAGATCATCTTCCGCGACGTCGACGTCACGCACCAGTCGGTCCACGGACGTATCAAGGCCGGGATCGCGCGCAGCTTCCAGCTCGTGAACCTCTTCGACCAGCTCTCAGCACTCGACAACGTCGCGCTCACGATCTTTGCGCGCGAGGGCAAGACCGCGAACTTGATGGCGCTGGCCGCGGGCGATTCCGCCGTGTGGGACGAGGCGCACGAGATCTTGAAGCTGTTCGGGCTCGATGCCAAGGCGCGGATCCTGGCCGGCGGCGTGTCGCAAGGCGAGCGCAAGCTGCTCGACGTCGCGGTCGCCTACGCGCTCAAGCCGAAGCTCCTCTTCCTCGACGAGCCGACCAGCGGCGTCAGCACCCGGGAGAAGGCGCCGATCATGGACACGGTGACGTCCGTGGTGCGCTCGACCGGCATCTCCGCGGCGATCATCGAGCACGACATGGACGTGGTCTTCAATTATTCCGATCGAATTGTCGCGATGCACCAGGGCGGGATCCTGGCCGACGGCACGCCGGACGAGATCCGACGCAACGAGATGGTCACCACGACGCTCATCGGCACGACGGAGACGCACTGATGCCGACCGCCATGCTCGAGCTCGACCGGATCAACACCTTCCGCGGGCCGGCGCAAATCTTGAGAGAGGTCTCGCTGCGGGTGGGGGAAGGCGAATCGATCTGCCTGGTCGGCCGCAACGGCGCCGGCAAGACCACGACGATCGACAGCATCATGGGGCTTTTGCCGGTGCGCTCGGGGCGCGTCTCGTTCCGCGAGCGTGACATCACGCGGCTGCCGGCGCACCAGCGCGCGCTGGCCGGCATCGGCTATGCCCCGGAGGACTGCGGGATCTTTCCCGATCTGTCGGTCGAGGAGAACTTCCAGATCACGTCGTGGATCGTGCCTCCGCGTGCGAACGTGGGCCGGGACGTCGATGAGCGCGTGTTTTCGGTGTTCCCGGAGGTCAAGGGCTTCATGACGCGCCGGGGACTTCACCTCTCGGGCGGCCAGAAGAAAATGGTCGCGATCACCCGCGCCATGTCGCTGTCGCCGTCGGTGCTGCTGCTCGACGAGCCGTTCGAGGGCCTGGCGCCGGTCGTGGTCACGCGGTTCATCGAGGCCGTGCGGACGATCAAGGCCATGGGGATTTCCGTTCTCATCGCCGAGTCGCACCTTGCCAATGCTACCCGCGTGGCTGACCGTCTCTACGCCATCGATCGTGGGGAGATCATCTTCGATGGTCATCCGCGCGATGTGTTGGCCAACGAGGATGTGATGCGGACGCTTCGGGGGTAACACTTTGGTCGCGGAGGAGTGTCGCGATGAGAAGGTTCCTCGCGAGTCTCGTCGTGCTGATCCTGGTCGTGAGCGCGTCCGCCGTTCTCGCGTCGCCCGAGAGGCGCCCGGAAGCCCCCGCAGGCCAGATGAGCTTTGCCCTTCAGGTGTCGCTCGCGCCCGTCTGGTTCGACCCGGCCGACACCACGTCGACCTCCATACCGTTCATCGTGCTCTACGCGGTCCACGACGCGCTGGTCAAGGCGATGCCGGGCCAGCCGATGGCGCCGAGTCTCGCCGAATCGTGGACTGTGTCGCGTGACGGCCTCGTCTACGAGTTCGTGCTCCGCAAAGGCGTCAAGTTCCACAACGGCGAGCCGGTGACCGCCGACGATGTGAAGTTCTCGTTCGAGCGTTATCGCGGGACGGCCGCGCCAGCCTTCAAGGCCCGCCTCGCCGCGGTCGAATTGGACTCTCAGCGGATTCGCTTCCGGCTCAAGCAGCCGTGGCCGGATTTCATGACGTACTACGGCACGCCGGCCACCGGAGCCGGATGGATCGCACCCAAGAAATATGTGGAGAAGGTCGGCGACGAGGGCTTCAAGCGAGCCCCGATCGGGGCGGGGCCCTACAAGTTCGTCTCTTCCAATCCAGGCGTCGAGCTCGTGCTCGAGGCGAACGAGCAGTACTGGCGCAAGACACCGAGCGTCAGGACGCTGGTTTTTCGGTCCGTCCCCGACTCATCCACGCGACTGGCAATGCTCAAGCGCGGCGAGGTGGACGTCGCCTTCACGTTCTGCGGGGTTCTGGCCGAGGAGGTGCGCCGCAGTCCCGGGCTCACGCTCAAGGCCGTCTCGGCCTCGGTGACGGAGTGGCTGTATTTCGCGGAGCAGTGGGATCCGAAATCTCCGTGGGCCGATCGGCGGGTGCGGCTCGCCGCGAATCTCGCGATCGACCGCCAAGGGCTCAACGACGCGGAGACTCTAGGGCTGTCGCGTGTCACGGCGAGCATCATTCCCCGGGGATTCGACTTCGCCTGGCCGGCGCCGCTTTACGAATACGATCCGGGTCGCGCGAAGCGGCTCTTGGCCGAGGCGGGATATCCCAACGGCTTCGAGGCGGGGACACTGTTCTCAGACGTGCTGTACGCGCAGGTCGCGGAAGCGATCGCCAACTATTTCCGGCCGGTCGGAATCCGGATAGTCCTTCAGCCGATCGAACGCGCCGGCTTCTTCAAGGCGGTCCAGGAAAAGCGTTTGAAGAACGTGATCCTCATCGGCAGCGGCGCCCTGGGTAGCGCGGCGACGCGGCTGGAGACGTGGGTGGCCCCAGGCGGCACGTATGTCTACGGAAGCTATTCCGATGTCGACGAGCTCTGGCGCGAGCTACCTGCGGCGGCCGACCCGAAGAGCCGCGGCGTGCTCCTGGAGCGGATCCAGCGGCTCGTCCACGACAAGGCCATCTTCGCCCCGATCTGGGAGTTTCCGTCGATTTGTGCCCACGGACCCCGGGTCGCCGAATCGGGCCTGGGTCTGATCGCCAATTATCCGTTCTCCGCTCCGTACGAGGATCTCAGGCTCAAAGGGAAGTGATCTTTGCTGATATGATCGTCGGGTCGTGATCGTCCTGGGGATCAGCGAGACTCATTGCGCGACCGCGGCCGTGCTGCGTGATGGAGAGATCATCGGCTGCGCGTCCGAGGAGCGATTCTCCCGGCTGAAGAACGACGCCGGCTATCCGCGCCGGGCCGTCGACGCGCTCCTGCGCGAGCTCGGCCTGAATCCCACCGACATCGATCGCGTCGTGCTCGCCGGAACGCGCATCCCGTCCTACGACTGGATGAATCGCGTGATGCGCGACGAAACCTACATGCGCCGGTACTACGGCGTGGGTCTCGAAGCGCCGCGGCGCGGTCTGAGCGGCCGCGCGCGCAAGCTCGGCGCGAAGCTTGGCCTGCTCGATCCGGCGCCCGGCAAGGCGCCACTGAGCGACGCCGAGCGGCGCGGTCAGGTGACGCGCCACCTGCGCCTGGCCGACGATCGCGTCCACTTCGCCGACCACCACACCTGCCACGCCGCTGCCGCCTACCATGGGTCGCCGTTCCGCGGCCGGCCGGCGCTGGTGCTCACCAACGACAACTCGGGCGACGGGCTTTGCGGGACGGTGTCGAGCGCCAGCGGCGTCGCGCTCACCCGCCACGAGGCGACGCCGAGCGGCCCGGGCTCGCTCGGGTCGTTCTACACGCTGGTCACCCTACTGCTCGGCATGAAGCCGGGCGAGCACGAGTACAAGGTGATGGGGCTCGCGCCCTACGCGCCGGCGCGAGAGACCGAGCGTGCCGTCGCCGCGCTCGGCCGAGTCTTCGCGATGGCCGACGGCAAGCCGAGCCGCTTCGAGTGGCGCCGGCGCGGACCGCTCTATCGCGCGCTGCTCGAGGCGGCCCTGGGCCTGCGCTTCGACGGTATCGCCGGCGGCGCCCAGCAGATCCTCGAGGAGGCGCTGGTCCGGTGGACCCGGCTGGCGCGCCAGCGCTACGGCGGCGAGCGGCTGGCCCTCGGCGGCGGCGTCTTCATGAACGTGAAGGCGAACATGCTGATCGCGGACGAGAGCTGGCTCGGCGATCTGTTCGTCTTCCCCTCGTGCGGTGACGAGTCGAACTCGGTCGGCGCCGCCTATCTCGGCTACCTCGACCTGTGCGCTGCCGCACGCGTGAAGGCCGAGCCCAAGCCCTTCGGTCCGGCCTATCTCGGAACGGACGTGCGCGACGCGGAGATCGAGGCGGTCATCAGGGGGCGCGATCTGGCCAGTCGCCACAAGGTCAGCGAGCACGCCACGATCGAGGAGAAGATCGCCGAGCTGCTCGTGTCCGACGGTGTCGTCGCCCGCTGCGCTGGGCGCATGGAGTTCGGGGCGCGCGCGCTCGGTAACCGCTCGATCCTGGCGAATCCGTCGGATCACCGGGTCGTGGACGTGATCAACCGGATGATCAAGAGCCGGGACTTCTGGATGCCGTTCGCTCCGACGGTCTTGCGCGAGCGCGAGGCCGACTATCTCTCGAATCCGAAGAGCCTGACCTCGCCGTACATGATGCTCGCGTTCCCGACCAACGCGAAGCGACGGGACGAGATCGTCGCGGCCATCCACCCTCAAGACGGCACCGCGCGCGCCCACATCCTCGACGAGGCGTGGAACCCCGGCTACTACAAGGTCATCCGGGAGTTCGAGCGCCGCACCGGGATCGGCGCGGTCCTCAACACGTCGTTCAACCTGCACGGCGAGCCGCTCGTGTGCTCGGCCGAGGACGCCGTCGACACGTTCGAGCGCTCCGGCCTGCCGCACCTGGCCCTCGGGCGCTGGCTGATCTCGAAGAAGTAGCGAGGGAACGATCATGGCGTCCACCGACCTCGCGTTCACGCCCGCGACGGAGCTGGCCGCGCTGATCCGCGCGAAGAAGCTCTCGCCGGTCGAGCTCATGCGCGCGGTGCTCGATCGCATCGAGAGCCTCAACCCGGTCGTCAACGCGTTCTGCACGGTCACCGCCGATCTGGCCATGGCGGCGGCGCGGGAGGCCGAGCAGGCGCTCGTGAAGGGCCAGGCGCGCGGGCCGCTCGACGGCGTTCCGTTCTCGATCAAAGACCTGCACTACACGAAGGACGTCCGGACGATGTCCGGGTCCTTCATCTTCGAGCATCGAGTGCCCGACGTGGACCCGCCGGTGGTGCGTCGTCTCAAGCAGGCCGGCGGCATCATGCTCGGCAAGACGACGACGCCGGAGTTCGGCTGGAAGGGCCTCAGCGACAGTCCGCTCACCGGCAGCACGCGCAATCCCTGGAACACGGCGATGACGGCGGGCGGTTCGAGCGCGGGCGCGGGCGCCGCGGCAGCCGCCGGGCTCGGCCCGCTCCATCAAGGCTCGGACGGCGCCGGCTCGATCCGGATTCCCAGCGGATTCTGCGGCATCTTCGGGCTCAAGCCCTCGTACGGCCGCGTCCCGATGTGGCCGATCTCGAACAACGACTATTCGTCTCACATGGGACCGATGACGCGAACCGTCGCCGACGCCGCGCTGATGCTGTCGGTGATGGCGGGTCCGGACGACTGGGATCGCAGCTCGCTCGAGGCGACGCCCGACGACTACGTCGGCAAGCTCGGCGCCGGTGTCAAGGGACTCAAGGTCGCGTTCAGCCCGGACCTGGGCGGATTTCCGGTCGACGCCGAGGTGGCCACACAGGTCGCGCAGGCCGTCCGCGCGTTCACGGACCTCGGCTGCGTCGTGGACGAAGTGAAGCCCGGCTTCGCCGACTCCCACGATCTGATCCGCTGCCTCTGGAGCGCCCATGAGGCCGGAAACTACGCGCAGTATCTCCCGCAGTGGCGAGATCGTATGGACCCGGGGCTCGTCGCGTGCATCGAGGACGGCCTGCACTGCAGCATGGTCGACTACATCGAGGCGCGCGCGCAGAAGCTCGCCTACTGGGACACGGTGCGGCCCCTCTTCGAGAAGTACGATCTGCTGCTGACGCCGACCCTGTCGGTTGGCGCGTTTCCCGTCGGGCGTCTGAATCCCGAGCACTGGCCGCAGCACGTGTGGGACTGGATCCGCTGGGCCCCATTCAGCTATCCGTTCAACTTCACCGGCCAGCCCGCGGCATCCGTGCCCGCCGGCTTCACGCCAGCCGGTCTGCCCGTCGGCCTGCAGATCGTGGGCCGTCGCTTCGCGGATCTGACGGTGCTGCAAGCCTCCGCAGCGTTCGAAGCCGCACGCCCCTGGGCGCAATACCGTCCGCCGATCGACTGACCCCGTGACCGACTCGCAGACCGCAACGCGCGTCAAAGGGCCACGCGTGTGGCTCGATCTCGATCAGGCCGAGCTCGACGCGGCCTACGATCAAACCGTGTGGGCGGCGAATCGCGAGCAGGTCGTCAGGCGCTTCGCGGCCCAGAGCGAGGCTGCTCGCGCCCGGCTCGGCGCGCCGCGGCGCTTCGCCTACGGACCGACGCCGGTCGAAGGGCTCGATCTCTACGCCACGACGCGCCCGAACGCTCCGGTGAACGTGCTGATCCACGGCGGGGCGTGGCGGGCCGGGCTCGCAAAGAACTACGCGTTCGCGGCCGAGCTGTTCGTACGCGCGGGCGCCCATTTCGTCGTGCCGGACTTCGCGGCGGTGCAGGATGTGGGCGGTAGCCTCATGCCCATGGCCGACCAGGTGCGCCGGGCCGTCGCGTGGGTCTATCGCAACGCGCGGAGCTTCGGCGGCGATCCCGATCGCCTCTACGTCTCCGGCCATTCGTCGGGCGCGCATCTGGCGGCCGTCGTGCTGACGACCGATTGGGTCCACGAGCTCGAGCTACCCGCGGACATCGTGAAGGGGGGACTCTGCTCGAGCGGCATGTACGACCTGAGGGCCGTGCGCCTCTCGGCGCGCAGCGGCTACGTCAAGTTCAGTGACGAAATGGAGCAGGCGCTCAGCCCGCAGCGTCACCTCGATCGGCTCACGGCGCCGGTCATCGTGAGCCACGGCACGCTCGAATCTCCCGAGTTCCAGCGCCAGGCGCGTGACTTCGCCACCGCGCTGACGGCGGCCGGCAAGCCGGTGACGTTCCTGGTCGGCGAGGACTACAACCACTTCGAGGTCATCGAGACGCTCGCCACGCCCTACGGCCTCCTGGGCCGCGCCGTGCTCGAGCAGATGAAGCTTCCCCAAGGAGACGCGTGATGAAAGCTGCGATCCTCTACAAAGCGAACACGCCGCTCGAGGTCGTCGACGTCCAGCAGCAGGGGCCGCAAGGCGGGGAGGCGCGCGTGCGGGTGAAAGCCGCGGGCGTCTGCCACAGCGACTGGCATATCATCAACGGCGACTGGACCTTGCCGCTGCCGATGGTGCTGGGCCACGAGGCGGCCGGCATCGTGGAAGACGTCGGCGCCGGCGTCGCGAACGTGAAGCCCGGCGACCACGTGATCTTCTCCTTCCGTCCGCAGTGCGGCCGCTGCCTCTACTGCTCGATCGGCCGCTCGATCCTTTGCGACGGCCACCAGACCGCACGCTGGGCGATGCTCGACGGCACGTGCCGGCTCAAGCGCGACGGGCAGGACATCTTCCAGATGGCGCGGATCGGCACGTTCGCCGAGTCGGTCGTGTGCCCTGCGGAGATGCTGGTGCCGATCCGCAAGGAGATGCCGTGGCCGCAGGCCGCTTTGATGGGCTGCTGCGTGCCGACCGGCGTGGGCGCGGTCACCCGCTGTGCGGAAGTGGAAGCGGGCGCGTCGGTCGTCGTCATCGGCTGCGGCGGCGTGGGGCTCAACGTAGTGCAGGGCGCTCGGCTGGCCGGCGCGCGCATGATCGTCGCCTGCGATCTGCTCGACAACAAGCTCGAGTACGCGCGCGAGTTCGGCGCCACGCACACGATCAATGCCGGCCGCCAGTCCGTCGTCGACACGGTCCGCGGCCTCACCGGCGGCCGGGGCGCCGACTACGCCTTCGACGCGATCGGTGGCGAGGCGACGACCCTGCAGATTCTCGACGCGATCCGCCCGGGCGGCACCGCGGTCATCGTGGGCATGGCAGCCATGAACGTGCGCGCGCCGATCACGCCCTACATGATGGCGCTCCAGGAGAAGACGATCCGCGGCACCATGTACGGCTCGGTGCGACCGAACATCGACTTCCCGAAGCTGGTCGATCTCTACCTGGACGGCCGGCTGAAGATCGATCAGCTGGTGAGCCGCACGTACAAGCTCGAGGAGATCAACGACGGGTTCACGGCGCTGCGCAGCGGGCAGGTGGCGCGCGGGGTCGTCGTGTTCTGACGACCGGCCGGTCAGAGCCCTGTGCTCCTCGGCTTGTACAGGGGTCTTTACTGTGCCGTTCTGCCGACGCGCCGTAGCAGGTCTCGGCCAGCTCGGTACCACGTTAGACCGCGCCGGCATCGTCCGTTGGGTATTCGTGGAGGCCGCCGATGGCCCGGGCAGCCTTGGAAGATTTCCGTCGGGGGCCGAGCTCGTCAGCGCCGCGCAGATGCTCCGGTGAACGCGCCTCGCGGAGAATGCGACCTTCGCCCGGCCACGCTGGCCGACGCCGACCAGGTGGCCGGCGTATTTCTCCGCTCGCGCAAGGAGCTGGTGCCGTTCGCGCGGATCGCTCACTCCGATGACGATGTTCGGGGCTGGGTCGCGCGGCGTTTGATCCCGGCGGGACACACCACCGTCGCCGTCGTCGACGGCGCGCTGGTCGGATTCATGGCGGTCTCCGCGGGGCGGGAGTGCAGCTGGATCACCCACCTGTACCTGGATCCCCGCTGGGTCGGCCGCGGAATCGGGACGCGCTTGCTCGAGCGCGCCCTGGAAGAGTTGCCGCCGCCGATTCGGCTCTATACATTTCAGGAAAATCAGCTGGCGCGGACGTTCTACGAGCGGCGAGGGTTCAGGGCGGTGACGTTCAGCGACGGCTCGGGCAACGAGGAGAACTGTCCGGACGTGCTTTACGAGTGGCGACCGTAGGGTCGCTGTACGCGCGGCGATGAGCTCACACGAATTCGTGCTCGACCCTGCTCGCTGGCCGGACATGCCGTCGGCGCATCGGGCCTTCCTCGATCGCGCGATCTCGAAGCTCCGCGCCGACGATCGCCTCATCGGGCTCGCCGCAGGAGGCTCGTTCATCAGCCGGAATCTGGACGAGTACTCCGACCTCGACCTGGTCGTGATCTCGCGCAACGACGTCGCGCCCAACGTCCTGCGTGATGGATCGGAGCTGGCCCGGCGGCTCGCGCCGCTGCTGGCCGCCTTCCCCGGGGATCACGTCGGTGAGCCGCGGCTCCTCATTTGTCTCTACGGGCCGCCGTTGCTCCACGTCGATTTCAAGTTCATCTCGGCCGCAGAGCTGGCCCATCGCGTCGAAGACCCCGACATTCTGTGGGATCGGCACGGTGAGGTTGGTGCAGTCCTGGCCGGGACGCGAAGCCTGTATCCGCCGCCGCACTTTCAGTGGATCGAGGATCGCTTCTGGGTCTGGATGCACTACACCGCCGTCAAGATCGCGCGGGGCGAGCTGTTCGAGGCCATCGACGCGCTCGGGTTCGTCCGTGGCCGCGTGCTCGGCCCGCTCATCCTGGCAGAGGCGGGCGCCCAACCGAACGGCGTGCGGCGAGTCGAGCAGAACGCTGCGGCGCGCGAAGGCCCGCTACGAGCCACTGTGGCAGTCCACGACCGAACGGCTTGCTGGAGCGCGCTGAGGGCGACGGTAGCCCTTTACGGCGAGCTGCGGGATCGTCTGGCACCGGCGGCGCTGCGCCGCGGAGCCGCGGCCGAACGCGCGGTCCGCGACTTCCTCGACGCCTCTAGCCCTTCAACATCTCCTCGGCGACCCGCTTGACGTCCGCCGCCTCGACCTGGCCCTTGTGCGTCTTCATGACGTCGCCGACCAGGCGGCCGACTTGCTTGGCGTCGGCGATCTTGAGCGAATCGAGGCGCTCGCGAACGAGCGCGCGCAGGGCGGCCTCGTCCATGCCCTTGGGCAGGTAACGCTCGCAGAACTCGATGTCGAAGCGCAGCTGCGCGGCGTGCGCGGCCCCGCGCTCGCCGACCTTCTCGAACTCGGGCAGAGCTTTCTGGAGCTGCTTGCGATAGGCGCCGATCACGTCGAGGACGAGCGCGTCGTCGATCGTGCCGGAGAAGCCCTTCGCGGTGCGGCGCTCGCCGATCTTCGACTTGATCATGCGGATCACGTCGGCGGTGCGCGAGTCCTTCTCCTTGATCGCCTTCGTCAGCGTCTCGTTGAGCGTTTGCTCGAGTGGCATGGATCCTCCCGCTACCTTTTGAACAGCTCGCCTCGGACGGCGGGGCCCCAGCCCCGCGACGTCCTGCGGCTCGCACTACTGTACCCGCAACCGCGGGTCGAGCACGTCACGAAGACCGTCGCCCAGGAGGTTCAGGCTCAGCCCGGAGACCGTCAGCGCGAGGCCGGGGAAGAGGCTCACCCAGAACGCCTCGCGGATCACGTTCTTGCCGCTGGCGATGACGTTGCCCCACGACGGGACGTAGGGCGGCACGCCGACACCGAGGAAGCCGAGGATCGCCTCGGCGAGGATCGCGTAGGCGAAGATGAAGCTCGCCTGGACCAGCAGCGGCCCGACGCAGTTCGGCAGGATGTGGCGGAACGCGATGGCGAGATCGCGCCGGCCGAGCGCGCGCGCCGCCTGGACGTAGTCGAGCTCGCGCAGGCTCAGCACGGTGCTCCGGATCAGCATGGCCGTGCGCGGCGTATAGACGACCGAGAGCGCGAAGATGACGTTGCCGATGCCGGGGCCGCGTGCCGCCATCAGCGCGATGGCCAGCAGGATGGCCGGGAAGGCCATCAAGCCGTCCATGACCCGCATCACCGCCATGTCCACCTTGCGGTAGTAGCCGGCGATCAGCCCGATGACGATTCCCCAGAGCGAGGTCAGGATCATCGTCGTGGCCCCGACCAGCAGCGATACCTGGGCGCCGTGCAGGACCAGGCTGTAGACGTCGCGGCCGAACTCGTCTGTACCCAGGAAGTTCGTGGCGCTCGGCGGCTTGAGGCGCTGGGCCGGATTGAGCCGGCGCGGGTCGTGCGTCGAGATGACGCCGGCCAGCAATGCGGCCAGGATCACGACGGCCAGGATCGCCGCACCGACGGCGATGTTCCGGTTCCGCGCGGCGTGCCGGCGCCAGCTCGGGCGCGCCGGGGCGGCCGCCGTGAGGACCGCTGTCCCGTCACCCATAACGGATCCGCGGGTCGATGAAGACATAGAGCACGTCGACCACGAGATTGATGAGCACGTAGGCGGTCGCGGTCACCAGGATCACGCCCTGCACGACCGGATAGTCACGGCGTAGCACCGCGGAGATGATGAGCCGCCCGAGCCCGGGGATGTTGAAGACGATCTCGGTCACCACGGCACCGCCGATCAAGATGGCCATCGTGATGCCGACCACGGTAACGACCGGCACGAGCGCGTTGCGAAACGCGTGGACCCACATGACCGACCGCTGCGACACGCCCTTCGCGCGCGCGGTCCGGATGTAGTCCTGCTGGAGCGCCTCCAGCATGCACGATCGGCTGATACGCGCGATCAGCGCCGACTGGTTGAAGCCGAGCGACACGGCCGGCAGCACCATGTAACGGAGCGCCGCGACCGGGTCGATCAGGATCGACGCGTAGCCGGCCGCCGGCAGCCAGCCCAGGCGCACGGCGAACAGGTAGATGAAGTTCAGCGAGAGCCAGAAGCCGGGCACGCAGACACCGAGGAGTGAGATCAGCATCAGCGTGCGGTCCCACAGCGAGCCCTGGTAGGCGGCGGCGATGATCCCCGACGGCACACCGATCGCGACCGCGACGAGCAGCGCGGAGAGGGTCAGCACCAGGGTCGGCTCGGCGCGCTCCAGGAGTGCCGTCACCACCGGCCGGTCGAGGAAATAAGACTGGCCGAGGTCGCCGCGCAGGACGCGCGCGTAGAACTTGAAGAGCTGCTCGTGGAGCGGCCGGTCGAGGCCGAGGGCCTGGCGGGTCGCGTCGACCTGCGCGGCGGTCGCGTCGGGGCCCAGCATGACGCTCACCGGATCGCCGGG
>Ga0126369_10000858_pt1 | contig 20592 bp, 21 predicted proteins | sample PanSoiMetaPlot_1_FD_109646 | JGI IMG/M metagenome (GOLD analysis project Ga0126369, IMG submission 109646) | Tropical forest soil microbial communities from Panama - MetaG Plot_1 | ecosystem: Environmental > Terrestrial > Soil > Tropical forest > Bulk soil | place: Panama | collected 2016-02-17 | reverse complement strand
GTCGTCGCGCTGCTCCTGGTCGCCGGCGTCGTGTCGAACTACGCGCTCTTCTTCGAGCGCGTACCGGCGACTGACGACGAGCGCGGCCGAACCTTGTTCTCGGTCGCATTCTGCGCAGCGGCCACGGTACTCGCGTTCGGGCTGCTCGCTTGGTCCCAGGTGCCGGTGCTGAAGATGATCGGCGGCACCGCGGCGATCGGTGCCGCGCTCGGCCTCGTCTTCTCCGCCCTCATCACGCGGCGACCGGTCGCCGGGTGATCGCTCGCTCACCGTGAATTCTTGTGCGCTACGGGCGTGGGTCTTGCTTGGAACCCTTCGACTCTCGATCGTCGATGAAGCATCCAGGCTAAAATCGAAGCGCATGATCGCCCCCCGCAGCGCGGTATTCGCACCGCCGATTCCGCCACCATGAACCCCCTCATCGTCTCGAGCTTCACCGGGGTGAGCTGTCTCGGCGCCGGCATCGAGGCGTGGTCGACGGCGCTCGCCGAGCGCCGGTCGGGCCTGCGGCCGTGCGCTTTCGAGGACGTCGCGATCAACACGTTCATCGGCGAGGTCGCGGGCCTCGATCGGTCGCCGGTCCGCGCCGACCTCGCCGCCTATGACTGCCGCAACAACCGGCTGGCGGCGGTCGGCCTGAAGCAGGATCGTTTTCTCGAGGCGGTGCTCGACGCGCGGGAACGCCTCGGCGCGGGGCGCATCGCCGTGATCCTAGGGACGAGCACTTCGGGCGTGATGCAGGTCGAACGCGCTTATCAACGCGCCGACCCCGCTACCGGCGCCTTGCCGCACTTCCATTACCCGGAGACGCAGAACAGCTACTCGCTCGCCGCGTTTGTACGGCGCTTTCTCGGCCTCGCCGGGCCCGCGTACGTGATCTCGACGGCTTGTTCCTCGAGCGCGAAGGTCTTCGGTGGCGCGGCGCGCCTGATCGACGCCGGACTGGCCGACGCCGCCGTGGTCGGTGGCGTCGATTCGCTCTGCCTCACCACGCTCTATGGATTTCGCTCCCTGGAGCTCCTTTCCGACCAGGCGTGCCGTCCTTTCGATCCCGACCGCAACGGCATCTCGATCGGGGAGGGCGCCGGCTTCGCGCTGGTGACGCGCGCGGTCGGCGCCACGGCGCGCGCGGCGCCGCACGATGCGATCGCGCTGGTCGGCATCGGCGAGAGCTCCGACGCGTACCACATGTCCACGCCGCACCCCGAGGGGCTCGGCGCGACGCTCGCGATGCAACGCGCGCTCGCGAGTGCCGGGCTCGCACCCGCCGCGATCGATTACGTCAACCTCCACGGTACCGCGACCCGCACCAACGATGTCGCCGAGGGGCGCGCGGTGGCGGGTCTCTTCGGCCGCGACGTGCCGTGCAGCGCCACCAAGGGCTCGACCGGACACCTGCTCGGCGCCGCCGGGATCGCAGAGGCGATCATCACGATGCTCAGCCTGCGCAACGGTTGGCTGCCGGGCACCGCGAACAGCGCGCGGGTCGATCGGGAATGCGTCTGCCGCGTGCTGCTCGAGGGCGAGGCCGCCCGGCCGCGCTACGCGCTGTCGAACTCGTTCGGGTTCGGCGGCAACAACTGCAGCCTCGTGTTCGGGCGGATCTGAGCGATGCGCGTCTACGTCGACGGCATCGGGCTCCTCGGTCCAGGATTGGACGGGTGGTCCCAGGCGTGTGCGGTATTCCGCGGCGAGACGGCCTACGCGGGGGGCAGGACGGCGCGACCGACCGTCGACCTGCTGCCGCCCGCGGAGCGCCGCCGTTGCGGCGACACCGTGCGGCTCGCGCTGCACGTCGGCGTCGAGGCGGTGCGCGCGAGCGGCGCGGATGCGGCGGGCCTCGCTGCCGTGTTCGCATCATCGTCGGGCGACGGCGAGGTGACGCACCACATCTGCCTCGCGCTCGCGCGGGCCGAGCGCGACGTCTCGCCGACGCGATTTCACAACTCCGTCCACAACGCCCCCGCAGGATACTGGAGCATCGCCACGGAGTCCCGCGAGCCTTCCACGAGCCTGTGCGCGTACGAGGGGAGCTTCGCTGCCGGGCTGCTCGAGGCGGGGCTGCAGGTGACTGCGGGGCAGCGTCCGGTCCTGCTCGTCGCGTACGACGCGCCGTATCCTGCGCCGCTCGACGTGTTCTATCCGATGGTCGGGTCGTTCGGCGTCGGGCTCGTGCTGTCGCCCACGGCCCGCGCGACGAGCCTCGGTCCGCTTGACCTCGCGCTCGCCGACGGCGGCGACGAGACGAAGCTGGCCGATCCGGCGCTCGAATCGCTCCGGTGCGGCGTCGCGGCGGCGCGGAGCCTCCCGTTGCTTGCTGCGCTCGCGCGCGGCGAGCAGTCGTGCACGCATCTCGGCTATCTGCCGGGCGCGAGTGTCGTCGCCGACGCGGCGCCGTGCGCTGCGATCGCGAAGCGCAGCGCCGGTTGATTCGCGAGTCGTGAAACGGGCGCTCGTGACGGGGGGCAGCGGTGCGATCGGCGCCGCAATCTGCCGCAGGTTGGCGGCCGATGGGCTGCACGTGATCGTGCATGCGCACCGCCGGCTCGACGCAGCCGAGGCGCTCTCCCGGGAAATCAGCGGCGGCGGCGGTTCGGCGCAAGCCGTCGCCTTCGACGTCACGGATCCCGAGCAGAGCGGCGCGGTCCTCGGCGAGCTGCTCGAGCAGGGCGCGATCCAAGTGCTCGTGAACAATGCCGGCGCGTATAGCGACGCCCCGATGCCAGGGATGAGCCCGGCGCAGTGGCGCGAGGTTGTCGACGTCAACCTCAACGGGTTCTTCAACGTCACCCAGCCGCTCCTGCTGCCGATGGTCCGCACGCGCTGGGGCCGGATCGTGAACGTCTCCTCGGTCGCAGCGGTGATCGGTAACCGGGGCCAGGTCAATTACGCCGCCGCCAAGGCCGGGCTTCACGGTGCGGCGAAATCGCTTGCGCTTGAACTCGCCTCGCGCGGCATCACGGTCAACGTCGTGGCCCCGGGGGTCATCGATACGCCCGGCACGGCCGAGGCGTTTCCGCCGGAGCGGATCCAGGCGATGGTGCCCATGCAACGCGCCGGAACGGTCGATGAGGTTGCGGCAATAGTTGGCTTCCTCGCGTCCGGGGAGGCGAGCTACATTACGGGGCAGGTGATCTCAGTCGCCGGGGGGCTCGGCTGAGACACGGGAACGAGAGGATGCAATGACGGGAGCGGAGGCTGGCGAGCCGCGTTACGCGGTCGTCATCCCGGCTTACAACGAGGCGGCGACGATCGCCGATGTCGCCGCTCGCGCGTTCGCGCAAGTCGAGCGGGTCATCGTCGTCGACGACGGTTCTACCGACGGGACCGCGGCCGCGCTCGCGGGCCTTCCGGTCACCGTCCTTCGGAACGACCGCAACCTCGGCAAGGGCGGGAGCCTGTGGCGCGGGATGCGGCACGCGCTTGGCCTGGGCGCCGCCGGCGTCGTCACGCTCGACGGCGACGGCCAGCACGCCCCAGAGGAGATCGGGCGCCTGCTCGCGGCGGCGCGCGCTCATCCCGGCGAGATCATCATCGGCGCACGGTGGTTCGGGCGGGAAGCCGCGCCGCGCGCGCGCTATATCGCCAATCGCGCCGCCGACTTCTTCATCGGCTGGGCCGCGGGGCAGCCGCTCGAGGACAGTCAGTCGGGGTTCCGCGTCTATCCGACCACCCTCCTCCAGCGCGTCGAGGTGGAGCACGGCCCGGCCCGGGGTTTCGTGTTCGAGAGCGAGGTGCTGATCACCGCCGCGCGCCTGGGCATCCCGAGTCGCGCGGTGCCCATCGCCGCCTTGTACCCGCAGGGGGCGCGGCGAAGCCACTTCCGGCCGGTGCGCGACATAGCGCGAATCTCGCGCATGATCCTGTGGAAGCTCGTGAGCCGCGGGCTCAACCCCGCCGGGCTCTACCGCGTCCTCGCAGGGCGTCAGGCCGGGCGCGCGAGCGCCGTGGACGAAGCGGTTTGACGTCCGCGACCACGCACCCCGCGCGCCGCAATCCATCGTTCCGACCGGTCCGATGAAAGTGCTCCTTGCCGCCTTGGCCTGCGCGTGCCCGATCGCGCTGCACCTCGCGGTCGTGCACGGCAACGGCTTGCTTTCAGCGCTTGTCTCGGCCGCGATCGCGGTGAATCTCGGCGTGCTCGCCGCGCGGAAGGCGGTGCCGTGGTGGCTTCTCGGGGCTGCGGGTGCCGCCGCGCTCGCCATCCTATGGTCGGATCGGGCGGCCGCTACCCGGGTTGCGTTCCTCCCGCCGATCCTGATCTACGTTTTCGTGTGCTGGGCGTTCGCGCGAACGCTCTTGCCGGGGCGCGAGCCGCTAGTGACGCGCATCGCTCGGCTCGTGCGCGACGGGGAGTTGCCGCAGCCGCTCGTCGAGCACACTCGTCGCGTGACCTGGCTGTGGGCCGTCGTCCCCGCACTGATGGCTGCGATCTCGCTTGCGCTCGCGCGGTTCGCTGAGCCCGCCACGTGGTCGCTGTTCACCAACGTCGTGAGCTACCTCGTCCTCGGCGCGCTATTCCTGCTCGAGTATCTGTACCGGCTGCTCCGCTACCCGGCGATCCGGCACGACAGCCCGTGGCAGGTCGCCTCGCGCCTCGTCTGGCGGGCCCCGGAGGTGCTTCGCTGATGCCACCGCCGCTGGACGATTCGCTTCCGCTCCTCGCGCATCGGGAGCCAGACGAGATCGTCGCTTGGCGCGGTGGGCGTGCGGTGAGCGCCGGGGAGTTCTTGGCGGACGTGCGCGCTCTCTCTGCGGCGCTCCCCCGCCGGCGATATCTGCTCAACCTCTGCGACGACCGCTATCGTTTCATGGTCACCCTCGGCGCGGCGCTCCTGAACGGACAGATCACCCTCTTGCCGCCGAACCGCACCGAGCGGCTGCTCGGCCAGATCGAGGCGGCGTATCCGGACCTCGCCTGCGTCACCGAGCAGGCGGCGGCACTCGCGACCGGCGATTCGTTCGTCTACCCCGAAGCACTCCCGGCGCGCGCCGGGCCCTGGATGGTGCCGCGGATCCCGGCGCGCCAGACCGCGGCGCTGATCTTCACCTCCGGCAGCACCGGCCATCCCACACCGCACGTGAAACCGTGGCGGAAGCTCGTTGCCGGTGCGCGGGCCGCGGCCGAGACGTTCGCGTTGCGCGGGCCGGCAAATTTCCTGGGAACGGTGCCGCCGCAGCACATGTGGGGGCTCGAAGCGACGGTGATGCTCCCGATGCAGCTCGGCGGCGCGGTGCACGCCTGCCGGCCACTCTTCCCGAGCGACGTGCAGGAGTGGCTCGCGGCGATGCCTGCCCCGCGCGTTCTCGTTACGACGCCCATTCACATCCGCGCGTGCGTCGAGGACGCGGCCGAGTTGCCGCCGCTCGAGCTGATCCTGTCGGCTGCCGCGCCGCTCGCGCAGGGCCTCGCCCGCGCGGCGGAGGCTCGCTACGGCACCCGCCTGGTCGAGATCTACGGTTGCACGGAAGCCGGGATGGTGGCGTCACGACGCACCGCCGAGACCGAGATCTGGAAGGTCCTCGGCGATACGCGCGTCGTGAGAAACGGCGGCGAGTGGGCGTTCGCGGGCAAGCACATCGTCGGGCGGGTGCCGACCAACGACGTTCTGACGATGCGGAGCAAGCGCGAATTCCTGCTGGTCGGCCGGCGCGCGGACCTCGTCAACGTCGCCGGCAAGCGCGCCTCGCTCGCGGATCTCAACCGCAAGCTGGCCGAGATCCCCGGTGTCGAGGACGGCGCGTTCCATGCGCGCGAAGCGGCGAGTGGGCGCGCTGCGCGCCTCATGGCGTTCGTCGTTGCCCCCGCATTGAGCGAGGCCGAGATTTTGAACGCGCTGCGCCGGTCGATCGACCCGGCGTTCCTGCCGCGGCCGCTAGTGAAGGTCGACGCGCTGCCGCGGGCAGCGAGCGGCAAGCTCCCCGTCGAGACGCTGCGCGCCCTCGAGCTGAGCGTCGACGAGGCGTAGGACGGCCCGAGCCGGCTCGAGGCTCAGTCGTCCGCTTCGACCTTCCGGTCCGATTCCGCGAAGACCCACGCGATCGCGATCCCGCCGCCGATCGCGGAGTTGCGCAGCACGAGCGGGCTCGGGTCGAAGACCGCCCCGCTCAGGTTGTCGTAACGGATGTATCCGCCGACCCACATCTTGTCGAACCGCCGGCTGAACGACGCGATGAATACCGCCCCGGAATAACCGCCAGGCGCCGCGTAGGGCGGACGCGTGGGCGTCGCGAACTGCAGCGGCACGCTGTAGAAGTACTCGTTGTATTTCCGCGAGGTGTAGAGCACGCCGGCCTGAATCGCGGCGTTCCAGCGGCGGCCGAAGAGCTCCGGGCGGAGGTCCAGGCTGAGGTTGGGATAGAACGTGAACCCGATGCCCTGCCAGCTCTTGAGATCGGTCGCGATGGCCGCGCGGACCGGCAGGCGCAGGTCGAACCGATAGGTGTAGTCGATCCGCTTGTCGCGGGCGAGCGTGATGTTCAGCGCCGGTCCGACTTCGACGGTCGGGTTGAGATCGGGCATCCCCTGGCGCGCGGTGTTCTTCGAGCTGTCGACCGGAGGGGTCCCGTATCCGCTGATGTCCAACGCGACGCGGTCGGTATCGATGAAGAGCGTACGGATGCCCCACCGGTCGATCTTGAAAAAATCGCCGCGGTAGACGACGTACGGAAACGGGTACACGTAGCCGCGGCTTTGATTGGAACCGCGGTAGTCGGGCAGGTAGAGCCCTACCGGACCGATGCCGGCTTCCCAGAGCGGCTTGGGCTCGGCGCTCACCGGCGGCGGCAGCGCGAGCGTGGCAATTGCGAGAACGACGACGCGAGGCAGCACCGCGTTCGGTCTCCCTAACGAATCGAGGATTCGCTCGGCGAGCGCGCCGCGCAGGATCAAACCGCTTCCACGGGCCGGATCGCGCGCTTGCGGTTAAAGTACGCGCGAACTGTCCGCGGCAGCGATGCGAGGCTAAAGCCGTAGTAGAGGGCGCGAAAGACGTACAGGCGCCACCATACGGGACCGCGGCGGAAGACGTCACCGGCGAGGAACGAAATCACGGCTCCGGGCAGGCGCAGCACCTCTTGCGGGTCCATGAGGAGGTCTCGCATCGAGGGCGAGGTCATGCGGTAGATCATCCACGAGAACATCCGCAGTCCCCGGCGCACCTTCCGGTCGAACTCGCGGTAGAGCCGCGGGGCGGCGCGCGGATCCCGGAGACACTCGTCGACGACGTCGGCGCCGAGAAACGCGCTGTTCATGGCGAGGTAGACCCCGCTCGAGAAGACGGGGTCGATGAAGGCATACGCGTCCCCGATCATGATGTAGCGGTTCCCGGCCATCCGCTGGGATTGATAGGAGTAGTTGCCGGTCGCCGTCGCCGGTCCGGTCAGCTGCGCGTCGCGCAGGCGATCGGCGAGCCCAGGCGACAGCGCGATGGTGTCGAGGAAGAAGGTCGTGGGGTCAGTCTTGCGAGACTTGAAATAGTAGGGCCAGCAGACCGCGCCGACGCTCGTCGTGCCGTCCTTCAGCGGGATGAACCAGAACCAGCCGTGCTGAAACCAGAACATGCTGATGTTGCCCTCCTCGCGCCCCGGCAGGCGGCGCGCGCCGGTGAAGTGGCCGAAGAGGGCGGCGCTGTTGTGCTTCGGGTTGCGGTGCTTGAGGCCAAACTTCCCGGCGAGGAAGGTGTCGCGCCCCGAGGCGTCGACCAGGAAGTCGGCGTGCCAGCGGCGGGTCTCGCCGTCGTCCCCGCGGGTGGCGGCGAGCACGCCGTTGTCCGCGAAATCGACCTCGGTCACCCGCGTGCCTTCGTGCACCTCGGCGCCGCTCGCGGCGCAGGCTTTCAGGAGCAGGTGGTCGAACTCCGACCTGCGGACCTGGTAGGCGTACGGCTGGGACGGGTCGAGCGCGTCCTTGAACTCGAACGTGATCGACTTGCCGTGCTCTACCGAGTTGAACTGGGCGCCGTACTTGAACATCGCGATGTTCTCGATCGCCTCGCTGACCCCGAGCTGGTCGAACAGCGGCATATTGAGAGGCAGCAGCGACTCGCCGATGTGGAACCGCGGGTGGCGGTCCTTTTCGATCACGACCACGCGGCGCCCGCGGCGCGCAAGCAGCGAGGCGATGGTCGAACCCGCGGGGCCGCCGCCGATCACGAGGACTTCGCAGCGGGCAACGCCGTCGGCTGCGGGAGGAGAGGCGGACAACACCAATTCCTTGCGGTTGACGCGCTGCCGCGAATCTACCACGCCTCCGGCAGTGCCAGCGAGAACGGCCGTCTGCAATAATCCGCGCGCACCGCCATGCCTACCGAGACGCCCGTCAAGCCCCTACCGACCGCGCTCGCCGCGGATGCCGCGCCGTCGGCAGCGCGGGGCATCGCCCAGCGCTGGCGCCCGGCGCCCGCGCTGCAAGCCACGGCCGCACTCCACCTCGGCGCAGCGGTAGCGTTCGCATGGTCCCTCGGGGAATGGCCGTGGATCGTCGGGGCGCTCGCCGCCAATCACGCCGTCCTGTTCGGAGCGAGCCTCGCGCCGCGCAGCCGGCTCGTCGGGCCGAACCTCGTCCGGCTCCCGGCGGCGGCGGCACGGCGCGGCGAAGTCGCGATCACGTTCGACGACGGCCCGGACCCCGAGGTGACGCCGCGTGTGCTCGACCTCCTCGACGAGCGGCGCGCCAAGGCGAGCTTCTTCTGCATCGGCGAGCGCGCGGCCGCGCACCCGCAACTCGCGCGCGAGATCGTCCGCCGCGGCCATTCGGTCGAGAGCCACAGCCACCGGCACTCGACGTCTTTCGGCTGGTACGGACCGTGGCGGTTTGCGCGCGAGCTCGGCGCCGCGCAGCGCGCGCTCACCGACGCCGCCGGCTCGCCGCCGCGGTTCTTTCGCGCCCCGTTCGGAACGCGCAATCCGTTCCTCGACCCCGCGCTCGCTCGGCTCGGCCTCGCATACGTGTCATGGACGCGCCGCGGCTACGACACCGTCGACGGCAACGCCCCGCGCGTGCTGCACCGGCTGGTGACCGGACTCGCCGCGGGCGACGTGCTGCTCTTGCACGACGGGATCACCGCCCGGGAGCGGCGCGGCGAGCCGACGGTGCTCCGGGCCCTCCCGCTGCTGCTCGCGCATCTCGCCGAGCGCGGTCTGAAGGCGGTTTCGCTTCGCACGGCGTGCGGCGATGCGTGAGCAGCGCGAGCGACGCGACGCGATCCACGCGCTGGTCGACGCCGCGGTGCGCCGGTTCGTCCCGGCCGGGCGCTTCGCCAGGCACTTCGCGCGCACCAAGCTTCGCTACGACCCCCTCTATCTCACGCTGCTCCGGCGCGGGGTCATCCCCGACGGGGTCCGCCTCCTCGACCTGGGTTGCGGACAGGGCATTTTCTTCGCCCTGCTGCTCGCGGCTCGCGAACAGTCTCGCGCCGGACGCTGGCCTGCCGGTTGGCCAGCCCCGCCGTCCCGGTTTCGGCTGAGTGGGATCGAGGTCCGGCCGGCCGCCGTGCGGCGCGCGCGGGCCGCGCTCGGGTCCGAAGCCGAGTTCGAGCAGCTTGATCTGCGGATGGCGCGGGTCGGGCCGAGCGACTTGATCGCGCTCCTGGACGTCGTCCACTATCTAGAGCCGGAGGCGCAGGATCGCCTGCTAAGCCAGATCGCTGACGCGCTTGCCCCGGGAGGGCTGCTCCTGATGCGCGTCGGTGATGTGACGGCACGCTTCGCGGCGCGGCTCACGTGGGCGGTGGATCATCTCGTTACCCTGGCGCGGGGCGCGTTCGTTCCGCAGTTCCACCGACGCACCGTGCCGCAGTGGCTCGACGAGCTCGAGCGGCTCGGGCTGCGGGCGACCGCGGAGCCGATGAGCGCGGGCACGCCGTTCGCCAACGTCCTGTTCGTCGCAAGGAAGGTGGGGTGATCGTTTGCCGCGGCGCAGCCACCGGGAACTCCAGGAGACCAACCGCCGCTTCTACGACGCGCTGTGGGCGGACGTGCGGCTCGTCGAGCCCGAGCGGTTCAACACCTGGCCGGTCGTGAGCGCGCTCGTCGCACTATCGCGGCGCCGGCTCGAAGTCGGACCGGGCTTGCGGCCGCGCCTGCCGATCGCGGGGACCCACTTCGCCGACATAAGCGCGCCGGCCCTGGCGCGACTCGCGCAGCGCGGCGCAAGCGCCGTGCTGAGCCCCGTCACCTCGCTTCCGTTCTCCGACGGCGCGTTCGATCTCGTGTGCGCGCTCGACATCGTCGAGCACGTCGGTGACGACGAGCGCGCGCTCGCGGAGCTCGCGCGCGTCGCCGCGCCGGGCGGCGCGCTGCTCGTGTCAGCGCCGCTCCATCCGTCGCGGTGGACGGCATTCGACGATCTGGTGGGACACCACTGCCGCTACGAGCCGGCGGAGCTCGTCACGAAGCTCGCGCGGCACGGTTTGACGGTGGAGCAGAGCGCCGCATACGGCATGCAGCCGAAATCCTCGCGATTGGTCGACTTCGGGATGTGGTGGATCGAGCATCACCGCGAGCGGGCGATGTGGTGGTACAACCACGTCATCATGCCGCTCGCAGTGCGCTTCGAAAAGCCGCTTGCGCTCGCACCCGGGATGATCGCCACCGACGACGTGGACGAGATCCTGCTGGTCTGCCGGCGGAAGCCGCGGGGTTAGACCCATCAGCAAGCGCCGGGCTCGTGCTCGCCTGACTTTCTTGGGCGTTGCCGCCCAACTACTCGGGGTCACCGCCGCCAGCGCAGCGGGGGCGATTCGGCCACCACCCCCCGCGCAAGCGCCTCAAGTTCGCGGTCGCCGAGATCGGCGAGCGCACAACCGACTGGGAACGCGGGACGCGCAGCGGGCGCGCCAATGCTGCGCACGAGCCGTAGGAGGCTGATATCGAGCTCGGTGAGGCGGCGGAGGTTTTCCCTGGCGGTCGGCCTACGGTGCATGGCTTGGTTCAAGCTCCCGCGATGCAGCGCGGACTTCGAGGTTCTCGACCGGCTTCCCCACTGTAGACTTTACTCGCGCCTCGGCCGAGCTGAGCACATCTTGCAAAGTCGCGCCGGCGACCGAGACCACTGCGCGGGGGAGGTCGGGGTGCGGCGGGGCGGGGACGAGGTGGACATAGGCGCGATAGGCGAAGTCGCCGAGCTCCCAGATTGCGCCTTTAATCCGGTAGTTACCCGCGTCGCCTCGCAACGTGACCAGCATCGTCATCGCCGATTCCTCCTAGTTGCTTCCAGCGCTCGTCCACCACGACTGGCTGAGTGGCAGAAAGCGCAGCAACTGGCGTGCCGGGGAGCGTCGCGCTGCGGGGGGGCTGCCGGATCGGCGGGCGGATTGGAAAGACGCCGGCTAGCGCGGCGTCACTTCCGGAACGGCTCGTAGACCCGGTGGCGTCTACTCCAACGTCCGTATGGGCCGCACATTTCGCTGCCCGGTCGATTAGGACTAGATTCGGTTAACCGCGGGTCAGTGGCGCTGCTCCAGGAGCGCTCGGTATCGCTCCTCGATTTCCCGCGCCCGCTCCTCCGCTTTGAGGCGTTCCGTGATATCGGTCACGACGCCCAGGCGGGCCGGCCGGCCGTCGAACTCCAGATTGAACGAAGTAATCTCGACGTCGATCAACTCACCGTTCTTCTTCTTATGCCGCCAAAATCGGTGCTGATAGGAACGGCTCTGGTCTTCGAAGACTTTCAATAACCGCGCGACGTCCTCGGGCGGCCGAATCTGATCGGCGGTCATCGTCAGAAATTGTTCCTTCGAGTAGCCGTAGAGGTTAACCGCGGATTCATTGACTGCGAGAAACGCCAGGGTCCGCGAATCCACCACCCACATCGGATGCGGATGAACGTCGAACAGCAGGCGGTAGCGTGCCTCACTGCTTTCGATGGCCTTTTGTACCCGCACTTCCTCGGTGACGTCCTTGCCGACGCCGCGGTATCCCTCGAAGTGCCCATTGCTGGCAAAGACCGGCTCCCCGGTCACGCTCAGATAGCGCAGCTCGCCAGCATTGTTGTAGCGCATGAACACGAAATCCGAAAACGGCTCGTGCCGTTCCAGCTTGGCACGGTGCTGCTGCCACACGCCGTCGGGTAGGAGACCAGCGTCGGAAAGCTCCCAGCGCGTCATGCCGATCGCGGCTTCCGGACTGAAATCCCTTTTCTCGAAGCCCGGCAATTCGATGAAGCGGAACTGCGCGTCCTGCGCCCAGTACCAGTCCGAGCTCATCTGCAACATGCTGCGAAAGCGCTCCTCGCTTGCCTGGAGCGCCTCGTGCGCTCGCGCGCTCGCGGTGCCGTCTTGCATCAGGCAAGCGTAGCAGACCGGCACGCCGGCGGCGTCCCGGATCACCGTGACATCGAGCCGCACCCAAACTCTGGAGCCGTCGCTGCGCAAGCACCGCAGGTCACGAGGCGGGATAGGAGTCTCACCTGATGTGAGCCGCAACAAAAAATCGTCGCTAGCCTCGATATCGTCGGGATCGGTAATGTCGCGCAACGACTTTAGCAGCAGTTCCTGCTCGCCGGTTCCGAAGATGGCGCAGGCCGCGGCGTTGACCCGTAAGAAGCGTCCGGTTTCGGCCGCGACGACTGCTATTCCAGTCGCGGATTGGGCGAAGATCGAACGGAACAATTCGTCGTCGCTGGGGGGAGCTTCCGCTGTCTGAGAAGGTTCGCGAGACATAGAAAATTTTCGCACAAGACGCCGCCGCGGGCAGAACGAAGCTCGCCGGCTACATGCTGCGCGCGCCGATCGCGCTTGAGAAGATGCGCTACGACGCTGCCACCGGCACGGTCATCTACCGCTCGAAGATGCACCTGGGTCTGAAGAGGAACTTCCACCTGATGCCGGGCGCCGAGCGGCTGGCACTGCTGCTGCACCACCTGCCCGAGCGGTACGAGCACCTGGTGCGTTACGTCGGCTGGTACTCGAACCGCTGGCGCGGCGAGGCCCGAATCTATGAGCGAGTCCGCAAGCCTTGCCAAAGCCACCTGGGCTTTGGCTGCCTCCGGCAACGGTGCGCACTCAGCCCCGCCCTGCGCCTTACCGGAGGAGTAGGGTTTTTCTTTTCCCACCGCGTTGTGGACACCGCATCGAGTAGCTACGGGCACCGGGGTCGTACACTGCGCGTGCGGTAGCGCTACGGTTTCTCAGACGGGACAAACGGCTCGTAGAACCACTCGGCCTCGATGTGGCCTTCGCGGGTCTCGACGCGGACCCGCGCCGGACGGTTCGCCTCGGCCCAGCTCCGCGCGTAGCTCACCGCCACCTTCTTCTCGGAGAAGAAATGGCTCTGGGTGCTGCCCATGGCGGTGACGGCCCACCCGTACACCGGGCCGGGATAGACGATGAAAATCGGAGTCTCTCGCATCGACGCTCGCCGGACGCGAACTTGCACCGCGCGCCGGGTCAGCGAGAAATCTGCCGCAGCGGGATGCGGAACACCCGGCTCGCATGCAGTCGCGCGTGACGTTGTTCCTCCCGTTGACAAGGCCTGACGCTTGTCGGCGGCCTGACACGACGGCTCCCGCGGCCGGCGCTAGCGGCGTTCGAGCGTGTCCGCGAGGCGGGCGACGCCCTCGGAGAGGCGTTCCTCGCTCGCCGCGAAGCACCAGCGCACGAATCCCTCGCCCTCCGGACCGAACGCCGCCCCGGGCGCGAGGCCAAGCTTCGCCTGGACGACGAGTTGCTTGCAGAACCCGAGGCTGTCGTGGGCGCCTGCGACACGGAAGAAAGCGTACATGGCGCCGGGCGGGGGCGCGACGACTACCCCGGGGAGTTCCCGGAGCCCGGAGACGAGGAGGTCCCGCGCTCTGCGCAGGCGCCCGACGAACCGCTCGACGACGGCGTCCCCGTCCGTAACCGCGGCGATTCCAGCGCGCTGGACGAATCCCGGAGCACAGGACGTGTTGTACTCGATCAGCTTGGCGAGCTCCGGAACGAGCGGAGCGGGCGCGACGAGCCACCCTAGCCGCCAGCCGGTCATCAGCCAGTTCTTCGAAAACGTGTTCGTGCTGACGAGGCGATCCTCGGGCTCGGCGACGTCGAGAAAGGACGGTGCGACTCCGCCTGCGCCGAAGAAGATGCGCTCGTAGGCATCATCCGCGACGATCCAGATGCCGTGCTTGCGACAGTGCTCGAGGACCGCGCGCTGCGCTTCGGGGGCGATCGTCCAGCCGGTCGGATTGTTCGGCGAGTTGATGTAGACGGCTCGCGTGACGGGGGTGAGCGCTGCGAGCAGGCGATCGAGGTCGAGCGTCCAGCCTTGCGGTCCGAACGAGAGCGGCACGCACTCGACCGACGCGCCCAGGATCTTCGGCATCTCGACCAGGTTCGGCCAGAGCGGCGTTACTTCGACCACGCGTTCGCCCGCGCCGGCGAGCGCCTGTGTGGCGACCATCAGCGCCGACACGCCGGAGTTCGTGACGGCGATGTGCGCGGCGTCGACCGGGCGATGGAGCCGCGAGACGTAGGCGGCGATCGCCTCGCGCAGGGCCGGGATGCCGAGGTTGTGGGTGTAGAACGTGTCGCCGGCGTTCAGCGCTTCGATCGCCGCCGCCCGGATGAATTCGGGCGTGACCTCGTCGGGCTCGCCGAACCAGAACGGCAGCACGTCGGGGTCGCCCATCGCAGCGTTCGCGACCTCGCGGATCTGCGAGGCGCGGAGGTCGCGGACGGCGCGGCGCGCCAGCGGTCTCGATACCGACATCACGGCTTTCTTCCGAGCAAAGGCCGCGATTTTCGCACGACGTGCAAAAGAAAAGCCCGCCAACCGGCGGGCTCAGTAGTGATCCTGCGCGCCGCGTCGCGCGCCACCGCCGGCGCTAAGCCCTCGCTTTCTCGGGCTCCCAGATACTGATATGCCTGGTTTCCGGCATCAGGAAGATGCCGAGCACGAAGCACACCGCCGGCACCAAGATCGGGTAGAGCAGCGCGTAGCCGAGGCTGCCGGTCGCTTGGAAGGCTGCCGTGGTGATGAACGGCACCAACCCGCCGCCCCAGCCGTTCCCGATGTGATACGGCACGGACACGGAGGTGTAGCGGATCCTGCTGGGGAAATACTCCGCCAGGAACGCCCCGATCGGTCCGTAGACCATGCCGACGTAGGACACGAGAATGAAGATGATGAAGATCGCGACCGGATAATTGATCGCGCCGGGCTTCGTGACCGAACCCAGCCAGGAATACAGCGGATAGTAGGTCACCGCTGCCAGCAGGAAGCCTCCCAGGATCACGGGCTTGCGGCCGATCAGGTCGGAGAGCCAGCCGAAGAAGATCAAGGTCGGCGCTCCAAGGAGCAGTGCCGCTCCCACGATGTAGGCCGTGGTGAGCGGGTCCACCTTGGACACCTGCTGCAGGAAGTACAGCGCCCAGAACTGCCCGCTGTACCAGACGACGCCTTCCCCGATGACGACGATGCAGGCGATCAGCACGAATTTGATGTTCGCGCTGAGGAACGCTTCCTTCCACGGATTCTTGGTCGTCAGACCCTTGGCCTTGATCTCCTGGAAGATCGGCGTTTCTCCGAGCTGGAGCCGGATGTAGATGGCGATCGCCACCAGCAGGAAGGAGATCAGGAACGGGACGCGCCACGCCCACGCTTCGAATACTTCATTTCCGAAATAGTGGCGGCACGCGATGATCACGGCGAGCGACACCACGATGCCGAGCGTCGGAGAGGTCTGCAGCCAGCCGGTGTAGTACCCGCGGCGTTCGTCCGAGACGTGCTCGGCCACGTAGGTGATGGCGCCTCCGTACTCGCCGCCCAGGCACAAGCCCTGGATCATGCGCAGGCCGAAGAGGATGAACGCGGCGGCCAGGCCGATCTCCTGGAAAGTCGGGATCAGGCCGATACACCCGGTGCCGAGCCCCATGCCGGTCAGGGTGATCAGGAAGGTGTACTTCCGGCCGACTCGGTCGCCCAGCCATCCGAACAGGAACGCGCCGAGCGGGCGGATCAAGAATCCCGCGGTGAACAGGGCGATCGTGCTCAACAGCGCCGCTACTGGGTGGGTCTTGTCGAAGAACTTGACCGCCAGAATCGCCGCGAGGCTGCCGAAGATATAGAAGTCATACCACTCGATGACGTTGCCGACCGAGGCCGCGATGATCACTTTCCGAAAGTTTTTCGGTACTTGAGTTACTTGATTTGCCATGGCTCTCTCCTCCTCGCTGGGAATGCTAGGAATGGGCCCGGGCACGAACTACTCGGGCGACCACTAGTTTTTACCCCAGTGTTGTCAGCTTCGCGTAAGGTTCGCGATTCGGTAGCCGCGGCTGCGTAGGGTGTCGCGTTGCAACAAATCGAGCCTGCCTTGCACCCCCGGCCCGAGGCTTACACGAACCTGACGCGTGCGGAAGCGCGCACGCGCCTAGGTTTTGCCCTGCAGTTCCTCTCCGGCGAGCAGACCAATGCGGAACAGCTCGGCGGTCGTCGACGCGCCGAGCTTGCGCTTGATGCGCGCGCGATGGAACTCGACCGTCTTCGCGCTGATGAAGAGTTCGCCGGCGATCGCGCGCGTGTTCTTGCCTGCGAGCACGCGCTGGAGCACGGCGCGCTCGCGCTCGGTCAGGCCGGCGAGCCGGACGGCGGCCTCGCTGCGCCGCACCGCGCGATTCCGCGAATCGGCGTCGGCTTCGAGCGCGTCGAGGACGGCGCACAGCAGCCGGTGCTGCTCGAACGGCTTTTGGATGAAATCGTACGCGCCCTTCTTCACCGCCTCGACCGCCATCGCTACATCGCCGTGCCCGGTGAGGAAGACGATCGGGACGTCGACGCCGCGCTCCAGGAGTTCGTCCTGGAGCGCGAGGCCGGTCATCCCCGGCATGCGCACGTCGAGCACAATGCAGGCGGGACGCACGCCGTGGTAGCCCTGCAGAAACGCGAACGCCGATGGAAACGTCTCGACGTGCAGCCCGGCCGTCCGGAGCAGTAGCTTGAGCGAGTCGCACACCGCCTCGTCGTCGTCGACGATGAAGACGCTGCGCTCCCGGACGTGGCTCATCGCCGCGCCGCCGGCAGGGTGAAGCGGAACACCGCCCCGCCGCCCGCCGCCGGTTCGTGCGCGAGCGTCCCGCCGTGCGCCTCGACGATCGAGCGGCACAGCGCGAGGCCGAGGCCAAGGCCGTCCGCCTTCGTCGTGAAGAACGGTTCGAAGAGGCGCCGTCCCGCCTCGGGTGCGAGGCCCGGCCCGTGGTCGCGCACCGAGATGGCGACCGCGCCAGCGTCGGCGAGCGCTGTGCTGACCTCAAGGCGGCGGTCGCGCGACGCGAGGTCGCGCATCGCCTCCGCGCCGTTGCGGACGAGATTCAGCAGCACCTGCTCGATCATGAAACCGTCCGCCGCAACCTCCGGGAGCGGGTTCGCGAGCTCGACCGCGACCGCGACGTCGCGAAGGTCGCTCGCTACGAGCCGCAGGGCGCCGCGCACGATATCGTTGATCCCGCGCGGCTCCCGCGCAGGTTCGTGGCGGCGCACGAACTCGCGCATGCGCTTGATGATGTCGCCGGCGCGCGTCGCCTGTCGGTGGCACCGCTCGATCGCCTCGGCGAGCTCGGCGTCTTCCCACTCGCCGCTGTCGAGCATGCGCAGGCACCCCTCGCTGTACGCCGCGATGGCGACGAGCGGTTGATTGAGCTCGTGCGCGAGCGTCGATGCGAGGTCGCTCAGAGCTATCGCCCGCGCGGCACGGTCCATCGCCGCGGCCTCCTGCTCGCGCAGCTGCTGCGCCTGCTTCGATTCGGTGACATCGGTGAAGGAAGCGAGCGCGGCGTCGCGGCCGTCGAGCCAGCGCAGCGGCACGGCCTCGACGAGATACCAACGCTCGGTCGTGGGGTCGCGTAGTTCGCGTCCCTTGCGATCGGCTTGCGTGAACGAGGTGCGCGTGAGCAGGCGGCGCTCGAGCGGCCCGCCGCCGCCCCGCGTCAGCTCCTCGTAGCGCCGGTTCGAGAGCAGCACGCGGCCGGTCTCGCGGTCAGTCACGCACACCGCCTGCGGCAGGCCTTCCAGCGCCCGAACGAAGCGGGCGTCGGAGCGCTCGAGCGCCTCGCGCAGCCGCGCGAGCAGCAGGACAACGACGACGAACGTGACGACCAGGGCAGCTGCCTCCCAGTAGAAGTAGAAGTGGTGCGAGTAGGTGTGGCTCGAGTGGTTGGTCAAGACCCACGTGGCTCCCGCGCACGCCGAGGCAGCGAGTCCCCATCTCGGTCCGGCGAGCCAGGTGACGAGCGAGATCGGAATGAGATAGAGGATTGAAAGCCGGATCTCGTAGCCGGTGAGGAGGTCGGCGACCGCGATCAGCACGACCAGCGCGAAACCGAGCCCGAGCGCCGCTGCCGGCGACTGGAGCGCCCGGACGCGACTCAGCCCGAGGGCGAGAGAGGAGCGGCGAAATCCGAGCGGCGGGTCCGGGACGGGCAGGGAGGACATGTGCCCGCGATGATAGGCCAGCGGTGGGCAGCTAAGCCACCGCCCGCGACAGCGCCATCACTGCCTGCCGAAAGCACGCCATCGGCGCACGCGTGACCCCGGCGCCGATCTGCCCGACGCCCGCTTCGCGGTGGGCAATGCCGGTGTTGATCACCGGGAGAATCCCGGTGTCCACGACCTTGCGGACGTCGATCCCGGCGGGCGTGCCCCCGAAGTTGAGCGCCGGCAGCGTGAACGCGGCGTTCCGCCCGACCGTGATGTGTCGCATCGCGAGCGTGTTGGCGACCGCGTCCTCGGGCGTGCCGCCGACGAACTTGACGATCGCCGGCGCCGCGGCCATCGCGAAGCCGCCGAGCCCGGCCGTCTCGGTGATCGCGCTGTCGCCAAGATCGCCGGCGGCGTCGGCCTTCGAATAGCCGGGGAAGTACAACCCGTCGACCACCGGCGCGGGCGCGGTGAACCAGGCGTCGCCGGTGCCGCTCACGCGGATACCGAACTCGACGCCGTTGCGGCACATCGCCGTGACCATGCTCGCGCCGGAGACCCCGCGTGCGGCATCGAGCATCGCCTTGCAGGCAGGCATGGCCAGGTTGAGGAAGAAGTGGTCGTTGCCGGCGATGAACTCGACCGCCGCCGCGATGTCGTCGAGCGGCGCGCCAGAGCGCACGAGCCCGGGACCGAGCTTCTTCAGCAGCTGTCCGGTCGCGGCGCCATGGCGGTTGTGGAGCTCGTCGCCCATGTTGAGCGCCTGCGCGATCAGCGGTTTGAGCTCGATCGACCCGAGCGCCTTCAGCCCAGCGGCGAGCGTCGGCGCGAGGGTGTCGCGAATCCAGCGCAGGCGGGCGAGGACTTCCGGGCTGTTCGCGCCGTACCGCAGGACCTTCCCGAGCCCTTCGTTGACGGTACAGAACGCGCGATTCGCACCGGCTGCGTTGCGGATGATGAACACCGGCATCGACGGGCTGATGATGCCGGCCATCGGGCCGACGGCATCGTGATCGTGGCAGGGCGCGTACCGGATTTCGCCGCCCGCCGCGAGACGCGTGGCAGCGTCGAGATCGTCGGCCCAGCCTTCCAGCAGGATCGCGCCCATGATCGCGCCTTGCATCGGCCCGCACATCCTCTGCCATTCGATCGGCGGTCCCGCGTGGAGGATGGTTCGCTCGCCCATCTTGGGTAGCTGTTCGCGCGCGACGCCGATGCCGTCGAGCACCGGCTGCGCGGCGGCGTAGGCTGCGAAGGCCTCCAGGTTGGCCTCGTCGACGGCGGGATGCTTCGTCAGACGCGCCACGGCCGCTGCGGCCGCGCGGTCGCCTTCTCCGGGCGGCGTCCACTCGACGTGGGTCACGCCCGCGCCCGCGCGCGCGATCGCGTCGGCGAAGGACGCGACGCCGACATTCACGACGTGGAGGCGCTCGCCAAAGAGCGGGCTCATCGCGCTTTTCCCTTTCCTTTCGGCGCGATGCGGGCGGCGAGCCGGACCGCCGCGGCGTTGCTGTCGGCGAGGAAGCAGCCGGCGGCCCGCAGCGCCACCTCCTGCTTCGCGAGGTCCTGCGGGTCGCCGCGCGTGCCGCAGACGAAGCCGACGAACGCGACGCGCCGCTTGTCCTTTGCGGCGCGCGTCTGGGCCGCTTTGATCGCTGGCGCCATCTCGCGCGCCGGGTCGGGATGCGCGCCGTGCCCCAGCACGACGTCGAACAGGATCACCGCGACCTCCGGGTCGGCTGCCTCGGCGACGATGCGCTCGTTGCGAAGACGGTGGTCGATCATCGGGTGCGGCCGGCCGCGGGTGAAAACGTCGTCGCCGAGGTCGATGACCGTGTGCGCGCGGCTGTGCCAGACGTCGTCAATGCGGTCCGCCGCATCGACTGGCGCGTTCGACCAGACTCGGCCGAGCGCCCTGCCGAGGAGCATCGAGGCCTCGTAGCAGAACGTCCCGCCGCTGTAGAGCCCGCGGACATAGCGCTGGCCCGGCGCCAGCCCGTCGAGATCCGCGGCAGCCGGCGCAGCCGAGGCCGGTCCATCGGGCCGCCGTCCATCGGCGAGCGCCGCCGCCGCGATCGCCGCATCCTCGAGCGTCCTGGCCATGCACAGCTCGGCTCCCGCTGGCGGCGTCGCGTCGGCGCCCAGGAAGTTCACCACCACCGGCTTGCCGGCGCAGGCCGCGGCCGCCAGCACGCGGTC
>Ga0126369_10000857_pt1 | contig 20593 bp, 19 predicted proteins | sample PanSoiMetaPlot_1_FD_109646 | JGI IMG/M metagenome (GOLD analysis project Ga0126369, IMG submission 109646) | Tropical forest soil microbial communities from Panama - MetaG Plot_1 | ecosystem: Environmental > Terrestrial > Soil > Tropical forest > Bulk soil | place: Panama | collected 2016-02-17 | reverse complement strand
GTACTTCTTGCCGATCATCGAAACGACCGCGCTAACAATTAACGCGCTGCTCGAATTATTCAGTGAAGATATGGGAGTCTTTCTGCGCGATGAGCGCGCTTGGTTTCGTCCCGCCGGAATTGGCCGATTTGCCCGCAGCAAGGGCGGTCATTTGCATGACAGTCCCGATGACCTTCGCAGCGCGACCATTCAAATGGCCGAAACGGCTCTGCTCGAGTCGATGGCTACCGAACATGGAATGGTGCTGCAGAACCTCGCGCTGATGGCCGAAGCCCTTGGATTGGGCGGGTTCCCCAATTTCGCGCGACACGAGTACAGCTGGTTCCAGGCCGCCGGATTTCGGATGGGATCCATGAGGGCCAGCCGTTACGCCGGGACGGATCGTCTCCTCTCTGCAGTCGCGAGCTTATTCATCAAGGATCCCGTGATTCCGTATCCTCTCGGACTCGAACGTGACAACAAAGTTCTGCTCCAGCCTTTCTGTCCGCCTTATTACAAATCCATGGAGGAGGCGGTTCGAGCCTTTGTAGAAACCAAGTTTGGAAGCAAAGGCAGCTACCGCGGAGGAGCCTCAGAGAGCACGTGGCGCGATCCGGAGTCGTGTGCAGCCAAGATTCCTGCACCGAGCGGCACTGCCGTCGACGCCACAATCGCCTATTGCAACTACGTTTACAAACGCTACGGGCGCTTTCCCGCCTACACCGCCGCGTTTCGAACCGTCATCGGGTTTCAGGCCTGTCACGTGGATGTTGATTTCTACGACCGGTTCTACTCGGCCGAAAGCATTCCCAACACCGTGAGAACCTGCACTACTCGTGCTCTCAGTCACCCATAGGAACGTAGACGGATTGGCGCCGACATGCTAGATAAATAGCGACGTTGTCGAACGCTGCAGATCATGTCAGCCGCGAGGCGGCGAAACAAAGCAACCCACGGCTAAGCCGTAGGTCGAAATCGATAAGAAAACACAAGCCTTGGACGGGAGACCGAAGCGCTTACGTACCCGGCATCTTAATCCTAATCAGCAAATGAACTGTATTTCGCGGTATGAATCCTTTGCTCGCAATTACCTTGGAGCCTAGTAAGTAACTGTCGCTGCATGTGTTGAGCTGTGGCGATTTGAGAGAGCAATCTCCTTCGTTTGACGTAAGGAACGACGGCGTTCGGATCGTAACTGGCTAAGTTGCGCTGATAGTCTGTGGCTGGTATCAACGATGAGTTTGGCCGCTCGGGTCTCCTTCCGCGTAGCCCATTGATCAATCTCTTCCGAATCCGCGATTACTGGACTGCAAGCACTATCATAAGGTCGACGTACCGGTAGACCTAATCTCTCCCACCGTTGCGCTGTCCTAACATTAAGGCTTAAATGCTCGGCGATTTCCTTCCAGCCACTTAGTAACTGCATGCATCAATCTCCCGTTGCTCGACTTTCGCGCGTTTTAGCCATGCGGTCGAGAATTTTGTCGTTCTTTGACGCTTTCCCCATACCCACGAACTTGCTAGATTGCCCAATTATATACAGCAGTGGTGCCTCTTCTCTCTCACACGACCAACAACTAACCGCTGCTGGCCGAACGCGACTTCCGGGTTCAATCGGACCATTCGCCAGGCAGGCGGACAGGACCTTAACTTCTTGAACCGGGAGTCGCGTGCGTATTCTACCGTGAATTGAATGAACATCTTACCTGGCAAATGGAAGAGGAATACGAGTGTACATCCGATTGGAAATGTGATCCGCAATCTTCTTACTAAGGAGGAAGCCCGCATCCTGCGAGTCATCCATCCGATGAGCCTTGCGGCAGAAGATGCTACAGAAAGTGACGTAATCGCCTATGTTGTTGCCGTGCCCAAAGGTCAGTTGGCGGCGCCCCACGAAAGAATCTGGCTCCATTCCAACGTTGAGCCAGTGTAGTGGAAGTACAGGGCCTTTTCTTGGTGCCCTCGTCCTCCCTCGGTTTTGTGTCGAGTGAAGGTCAGGAACCCCCATTTCTCTCGTACTGATTTAGCGGGAGAAATGGGGTTTTTGGGTCGAAGATTCTTCGCGACTAACTCAAAGATGAAGTGCAACCGGCGCTGATCCACGACGATTGGGAGTGTCTAGTTTCGCTGTCCATTTTGAATCCTGCGCCGCTTATGGCTTTGCCTGCCACACCTGTCCGTGATGGTAAGCCAGGTTTCCGACATGGCCTGCCCGTGCCGCAGCCACTCCCGTTTCCACTGGCGCGTTCGGCTCTTTGCGGCTTTTCACACACTCAAAGAAATTCTCCACATGGTCGATTGTGCCGTCGCGATAGCTGTGGGCAGAGAGAACCGGATTCTGTCCTTCGCCTTCCTCGATATGCTCGCGATAGATCGCGAAACCAGCGCGATTAACTTTTAGCGTCGCCTCGGTGCCACGGAACTCGAGGCCTCCATCGTCGATGGAAGAACTCATCATGCCTTCGTAAACCACGTCGAATCCCGGATAGCGAAATGCCGCTTGAATCGTGTCGGGGCATTCCCATTGATCGAAGATGTACTTGTCGCCGATCATGCACGCGGTCTTCGGCTGGTCGGCTTTCATGGCCCAGTGCACCACGTCGATCCAATGTGTGAATAGATCGGTCATGGCGCCACCGCCAAAGTTCCAGAACCAGCGCCAGCGATAGAACTTCTCGTCGGTGAACGTCTGATCGGGAGCGGTACCGAGCCAGGCCTTCCAATCGAGCGCTTGTTGGTCGAGCGGCTTGGGCAGCCAGCTGCGCTGGTAGTTCTGCCACCAGTAGGTGCGCACCTGCACGACGCGGCCGATGCTGCCCGCCTGAATCATATTCACGGCATCGCGGAAGTGCGTCCAACTGCGCTGCTGCATGCCGCATTGCAGAATCTGCTTGCTCGACCGCACTGCCTTCGTCAGCGTGTCGCCTTCATGCACCTCATGCGTGACCGGCTTCTCGAGATAGACGTCTTTCCCTGCTTTGACCGCGTCAACCGCCATCGTTACGTGCCAATGATCTGGCGACGCGATGATCACAGCGTCCACCTCTTTGTTGTCGAGCACCTCACGATAGTCGAGATGGGTCGTCGCCACGCCATTCGAACGCTGCTTGACCGCTTCGCGATAGGGTCCGTAGACGTCGGAGACCGCGACGATCTGGTAAGGCCCGGCTTTGTCGGCGGCATCGAGCAAACCTTTCATGCGATGTCCGGCACCGATTACGCCGATGCGAAGCGTGTCGTTCGCGCCAAAGACGCGGGTTGAGGCGAGCGCGGTCATTCCGGTAGCAATGATGAAGTTGCGGCGGGTGATCATTGAGCGAACCTCCCTGAGCGGGATGATGGTATCAAGTTTCGCCGCAACCGCAAGCCTCACGGAATCCCTACCGAGTACGACGCGAACGTGGTGTATCCTCTTGGACATTATGCGCAACTCAATTTCGGTGTTTCTCACGTTTGTGGTTGTGATTGTGGTGAGTTCCTGCGCTTTTTCTCAGCAACAGCCTCCGGCCGGTGCAAAGCCGGAAGATACAGAAGTGTGGCAACCGGAGCCGAAGGTCGTAACTCCCGGTGCGGAATGCGGAGCGCCTCCGTCTGACGCAGTTATCTTGTTTGATGGCAAGAATCTAGACGAATGGGTATCCGCGCAGGATCGCTCCGCACCAGCCAAATGGACTGTGGCCGACGGCGTAATGACCGTGAACAAAGGCACTGGGAATATCGAGACCAGGCGCACGTTCAAAAACTATCAGTTCCACATGGAGTGGAGAGTCCCCGAGAACATCGCAGGATCAGGACAACTCCGCGGCAATAGCGGGCTGTTCTTGGCATCCACCGGACCGGGCGATGCCGGATACGAGTTGCAGGTGCTGGATTCGTACAACAACAAGACGTACGTGAACGGGATGGCGGGAAGCCTCTACAAGCAGGCAACTCCATTGGCGAATCCCACTCGCAAGCCTGGGGAATGGCAGGTCTACGATGTCGTGTGGACCGCCCCAACATTCAACGACGACGGATCGCTGAAGACTCCTGCCTACGCGACCGCCTTCTTTAATGGTGTGCTGGTGGAGAATCACTTCGAACTGAAAGGCGAGACGCGCTACATCGGGCAGCCGTTTTACAAGAAGTTCGATAGGGCGCCAATCAAGCTCCAGGCACACGGGGACAAGAGCGAGCCGTTAAGCTTCCGAAACATTTGGGTAAGAGAGTTGCCGTAGTGCAAGCTCGCGAATTCGAACCGGGGACGCCGCATTCCAAGAGAGCGAAGGGAGTGCAACGACCGACGGCTTTACATAACTACACGCTCACGTTTTGTGCGGGTTCGCGTCTTAACATGTTGTCCCAATATTCTGCTACTCTGCGCATTCCGTTCCGGGAGGAAATAACTAAAGATGCGATCGAATCGTTTGACAGTGGTGATTGCTGTCGTTTTCTGCTTTGCCTTTTCGTTGTCGGCGGCAGACAAGAAGAAAGACGCCAAGGCCGATGATGCGGCGAAGCCTTCCTATGAAATGCCGCAACCTGCAGTAGAAAATCTGGACCTGACGATGTACCAACGAATTCGCGAAGAGGGTCTGGAGCACTCGCACATCATGGAGTATGCCTCGGGACTCATCGACGGGATCGGCCCGCGGCTGACGGGATCTCCAAACCTGAAGAAGGCGAACGAATGGACTCGCGACCAGTTCACCGCGATGGGATGCACGAACGCACACTTGGAAGATTGGGGCGAGTTCGGTCTGGGATGGCGGCAGTTGAATACCTGGGTGCGCATGTCCGCGCCCGATACCGCGGTATTCATCGCGCAGGCTCTGCCCTGGTCGCCTTCAAGTCATGGCGCAGTCAGCGGGCAAGCAGTATGGATCGATGCGAAAGATGAGAAGGATCTGGAAAAGTACAAAGGGAAGCTCGCGGGAAAGATTATCTTCTTCGGCGAGATGCGCGAGGTAAAGCCGGTCGACAAGCCCCTGTTTGAGCGCAGAGACGATGCCAATCTGAAGACCACGGTGGAGTATCCGGTGCACGTTGGACCGCATGAAGATTTCTTCGCCAGCTTCATCAAACGTCTTGAATTCCGCGAGAAGGCAGGAAAGTTCTTTGCCGACGAGCATGCCGCCGGCATCGTGGTCCCTAGCCGCGATGGCCGCAACAACGGCGGGTCGGGCGGAACGATTTTCGATGATGGCGGAAGCGGCATGGGATGGTTCACCTACAAGCGTGAGCACGCCGAGCCTCTGCCGATCGTCGTCATGGCGATCGAGAATTACGGGCGCGTTCATCGGCTACTAAAGGCGAATGTTCCTGTGACCGTCGAGATTGACGTTGAGACCGAATTCACCGGCGATCACGAGCATGGGTTCGACACGATTGCGGAGATTCCGGGCACCGATCCGAAGCTGAAGGATGAGTTGGTCATGGTTGGCGGGCACCTCGATTCGTGGGCCTCAGGCACGGGTGCTACCGATAACGGTGCGGGCACCGTGGTTGCAATGGAAGTGATGCGCATTTTGAACGCGCTGAAAGTGCAGCCGCGGCGGACCATCCGCGTGGGCTTGTGGACAGGCGAAGAGCAGGGCGAATTCGGATCGTACGGCTATGTGCGCCAGCACTTCGGATATGTGCCGCTCTCGGAAGCGCCGGATCAAGTGAAGCTGCCGGAATTTCTCCGGAAGCCCGCCGGGCCAGCGGTGATCAAGCCCGACCAGGCGAAGATCTCCGGCTACTTTAATGTCGACAACGGCTCAGGAAAGATTCGCGGAGTGTACTTGCAGCAGAATTCTGGGATTGCTTCGATCTTCCAACAGTGGATCGCACCCCTAGCCGACCTTGGCGTAACGACGATCTCAACACGCGATACGGGGGGCACGGATCACGAGGCATTTGATTCTGTCGGAATCCCGGGATTCCAATTCATCCAAGACATGCTCGATTACGGATCACGCACGCATCACTCCAACATGGACGTCTACGAGCGGCTGCAGCCGGACGATCTAGCACAGGCAGCGACGGTAGAAGCAATCTTTGTCTACAACGCTGCGATGCGAGATCAGATGCTGCCCCGCAAGGCGATGCCGCACCCGGAGTTAAAGGAACAGAAAGACGCTCCGCTGAAGAATGTGATGCCCGGAGCGGAGAAATCTGGCGACTAGGAAATACACTTCAGAAAATCTCGAGAACAGGGTTTCCACCCTTCGCGCCTTTCGAAGGGTGGAAAACCCTGACATTTGAATCCTCCTACCCGCTGGAAATAGCCTCCCATTTCGGGTAATTTTCTTCCATCCACTATGTCCTTTTGGACGAGACGACGCATTCTCAAGGCAGGTGTCCAGGCTGCGATGGGCGGGGCCGTGGCAGCTGGATCTTCCACCAGTGCTTTCGCGCAGATGGGCCCACCTTCGCCGCTAGGGGACCCGCGTGTGCGATGTGTAGCGACCACTGAGGCGGACGCATGGCAGAGCAAAACTGTTTTCAAACCGATCTTCAGCTGGGACACGCTGAACCTCAACATCGATCCGGCGCGGGCACTTTCCGGATCGCGGCCAATCGAGGGATTCGGAGCCTGCTTCAACGAGCTGGGTTGGACCTCGTTGCAGATGCTCAGCGAAGCCGATCGCGAGAGTGTGCTGCACGAACTGTTTGATCCTGCGGCAGGCGGTCGCTTCGCTTATTGCCGTACGCCTATTGGAGCGAACGATTTTGCCACCGAAGCATACAGCTACGACGAAACGGACGGCGATTTTGCTCTAAGAGACTTCAGCATCGCCCACGACGAGAAGACGCTGGTACCGTTCATTCAAGCGGCGATGCGGTATCAACCAAAGTTGCGATTGTGGGCGTCACCATGGTCCCCGCCAAGCTGGATGAAACGCAATCACTTCTATGCCGAGGCGAAGGCGTATCCGGGGATGAAGGAGAATGGGATTCGTCCCGATCAGGTCGGCCACGAGGGCGAAGACATGTTTCTCCAGGAGCCGCGCTACTTCGAGGCCTACGCGAGGTATTTCGGACGGTACATTGACGCCTATCGCGCCAAGGGAATTCCGGTAGGCATGGTAATGCCGCAGAACGAATTCAATTCCGCACAGAATTTTCCGAGTTGCACCTGGACGCCGGAGGGACTGGCGAGGTTTCTGCACTATCTCGGTCCGGAGATGCAGAACCGCGGCGTCGACATATTTTTCGGTACGCTAGAGCGTGGGAATCCGAAGATGCTCGAAACCGTGATGGCCGACGAAAATGTGGCGCGCTTTATCAAAGGTGTCGGCACGCAATGGGCCGGGAAGAATGCGCTGCCTGCAATTCACGAGGAGTTCCCGTCGCTGATTATCTTTCAGTCCGAGCAGGAGTGCGGAAACGGCACCAATACTTGGACTTATACCGGATATTGCTGGCAATTGATGAAGCATTACCTGCGCAACGGCGCGTCGGCCTACATGTACTGGAACATCTCGACGGCGAACGGGGGGATGAGCACCTGGGGTTGGGCGCAGAATTCACTGGTCAGCGTCGATTCGACCGCCAAGGGTTTTCACTATAACCACGACTATTATCTGCTGAAGCATCTGACGCACTTTGTCGATCTGGGCGCACGGGCTTTGATGACAACAGGGACGTGCGACGACACGCTGGCATTTTTGAATCCCGACAAATCCGTCGTGCTGCTGATGCGAAATGAGTTGCCCCACCCGCAGCGGGTTGAAGTTCGCGTGAGAGATCAGAGCGCCATGGTCGAGTTGCCTGCGGATTCCATCGGTACCGTGACGATGGAAGGCTCGTGGGCATCGTAAGAAGTCGAGGTTTGTTTTCCCCAATCTCCTCAGACAAGATACTGGCTGCTCCACCTTTCGCGATTTGCGAAGGGAACCTGTTCCCCGAATTCCAGATGCCAAGGAATGGAGCGAGTACTGTTCTCCTTGCCTGAGCGATTTAGCTTTTGGCAGCCGTACACTGCGCCCGGGTTTCACCGGGCCGCAGGGGCGGACGAATGCGTCCGCCCCTCCATTTGCTTGTCAAAACCTTTCTGGAGTAGCCTCGTCTAAAGCTGCAACCTTCTCTCTGGGAGTTCCTTTATGTCTGCCTATCGTTTGACCATCAACGATCGTGCGCACGCTGTGGACGTCTCTCCTGACACCCCGCTCCTTTGGGTTCTACGCGACTCGCTCAGCATGACCGGCACCAAGTATGGGTGCGGCATGGGCCTGTGCGGCGCCTGTACGGTACATCTCGACGGCGAGGCCGTACGCGCTTGTCAGACTGCAGTCTCCTCGGTCGATTCGAGGAAGATCACGACGATCGAGGGATTGTCGTCAGATAACTCGCATCCGGTGCAGCGAGCCTGGATCGCAGAGCAGGTTCCACAATGCGGATATTGCCAGCCCGGACAGATTATGTCGGCGGCCGCGCTGCTCGGGAAAACGCCGCAACCCACCGACCAGCAGATCGACGAGGCGATGATGGGCAACCTGTGCCGGTGCGGCATGTATGGGCGGATACGGCGCGCGATTCATCGTGCCGCGGGACAAGGAGCATAGCCATGACCATCAGCCGGCGCAAATTCGTAAAGAGTGGAGCAGTTGCCGGAGCGGGACTGCTCATCGGCGTACGTTTCTCTGGAAATTTACTGCAGGCACAAGAGTCGGAAAAAGCCAAAAAGAAAAAAGCGCCGAATCCGTTCGATGCGTACTTCCATGTGACTCCCGACGGAAAAATCTCGTTGATCGTTGCTAAGTCGGAGATGGGACAGGGCATCAAGACCGGGCTGGCTATGATCCTGGCAGAAGAGGCCGAGGTCGATTTCAACTCCGTCAGCGTCGTGCAGGCCGAAACGCGTCCGGACATTTACGAGCACATGGGCACGGGCGGCAGCGGAAGCACGATGGAAAACTTTATGCCGCTACGGCGCGCGGGCGCGACGGTACGTGAGCTCATGATCACTGCCGCATCGCAGAAATGGAACGTTCCGAAAAAGCAGTGCGAGGCGAAAAAAGGAACGGTGGTCCACGAGGAGTCCGGACGAAAGGCGACATACGGCGAGCTCATCGAGGCCGCGCAGAAACTGCCGGTGCCGGATCCAGAGAAGGTTGAGCTGAAAGATGAAGCCGACTTCGAATTGATCGGTCATGCCACGCCGCGCGTGGATATTCCCTCGAAGGTCAACGGCAGTGCGGGATTCGGGCTCGACGTGCGCGTGCCCGACATGCTGTTTGCGATGGTGGCACGCTGCCCCACGTTCGGAGGCAAAGCAACGAGGTTCGATGCGGCGAAAGCGAAAGCTGTCCCCGGCGTACGAGATGTGTTTGAGATTCCGGCGTTAGGCGCCGACATGTTCACCGCAGGCGGTGTTGTGGTGGTGGCCAATTCCACCTGGTCAGCCATGAAGGGACGCGATGCGCTCGACATTACTTGGGACTACGGTAAAGCGGCGGTGGAAGCGAGTCCCACTCTGCATGAAGACTTGCGTGCAGCGGCCGCCAAGCGGGGCAAGAGTATTCGCAATGATGGCGACGTCGACAAGGTTTTCGCGAATGGCGCAAAGAAAGTCGAAGCGATTTACGAAATGCCTTTCCTGGCACACGCGACGATGGAGCCGATGAACATCACCGTGCACGCGAGGTCGGGAGAGGCCGAGGTCTGGGCTCCCACGCAGTCACCGGATTGGGTGCAGCGGACAGTGGCGAAACTTCTGTCGATCGAGCCGAAGAAGGTCATCGTGCACACCACGCTGATGGGCGGCGGCTTCGGACGGCGATATATGGCGGACTATCCGGCGGAGGCTGCACAAATCGCGAAAGTCGTCGGCAAGCCGGTGCAGTTGGTCTGGTCGCGCGAAGACGATATGACGCACGACTTCTACCGTCCTGCGGCATGCCACCAGATGCGTGGTGCATTAGATGCTTCAGGGCGTCCGCTGGCATGGTCGCATACGATCGCATCAACGTCGATCGGTGCGTGGTGGAATCCGCCCGGCAAGAATACCCCTGAGGATTCCGAAGTGGGCGGTGCGAAACAGATGCCTTATGCGATTCCGAACATGCGGCTCGAGTATAGCCCTGTCGCGAGTTCCGTACCGCCACTCTGGTGGCGCTCTGTGGAACATTCGTTTAACGGATTTGCCGTGGAGAGTTTCATCGACGAACTGGCAGCGGGTGCGGGCAAAGATCCCGTGGAATTCCGCAGGTCTCTGCTGGTAAAAAGCGCAAACTGGAAGCCGCGCTTTGAGGACGATGTTGACCCGGCGCGCCTGCGAGGCGTTCTGGAGTTGGTAGCCGAGAAATCTGGCTGGGGCAAACCGCTGCCCAAGGGCAAGGGCCGCGGCATTGCCTCTTATGCATCGTTCGGCAGCTATTTCGCTGAGGTCGCTGAAGTCACAGTTAGTGGGAACGATTTCAAAATTGATCGGATTGTGGCCGCAGTGGATTGCGGCCAGATTGTGAACCCGGAATCGGTACGGTCGCAGGCCGAAGGCGCGATTATCTACGGCCTGAGCGCAGCGCTAAAGAACGCGATCACCATCAAGAACGGCGCGGTCGAGCAGACGAACTTCGATGGATATGATCCGATTCGGATTAATGAAGCTCCTCCGATCGAAGTCCATCTGACGAAGAGCAAAGAAGACCCCGGTGGAATGGGAGAGCCGGCACTGCCCCCGGCAGCTCCGGCAGTCGCGAACGCATTCTATGCGGCCTGTGGCCAGCGCTTGCGAAGAATGCCATTTCAGCTAAAAACGGTGTAGCTCTCCAAAGAACCGCGTTGACTTGTGCATCAGAACCGACTCTATCCATAACGATGGTCTCCCAGCCTTCGAAACCGCGAAGTCTGGGGCGGACGGCTGTCGTGGTGCCTGCTAAACGTCCGTCTCGCGTAGCAAACAAAGTCGCCTAAAACCGCCGAGCCGGAGATTCCTGAGAATGTATGCTGTAGGGCTCGATTTCCCGGAGGTGGATTTTGTTTTCTGCACGCATCTTCGTCGTTCTTGTTCTTTTCGCATCAATCATTGCTCCTGGTCCGGCCTCGCAGGCGCAAGGCACGGCTGCGTCTGCCGTTTCTGCAGCGCGACTCGGGCATTTGCGGCGTGGGATCAATCTGAGCGAGTGGTTTGCGCAGGTCTACGATCCGAAGGGATATACGAAAGAACATTTTGAGAACTGGACTACTGCCGCGGATATCGCGCTGATTAAGTCTGCCGGGTTCGATCATGTGCGGTTGAGTGTCAATCCTTGGCCGATGATGGAAGCGGGGCACCGGCAGAACGGGACCGCAGAATACTTCGGCTATCTCGACACGGCGGTGAAGATGATTCTGGATGCGGGGCTCGCGGTTGAACTGGATATGCACCCGGACTCGGATTTTAAGGCGCGGCTCAATGACGATGAATTCGTCGAGCAGTTCGCCGAATTCTGGCGGATGGTGGCGAAACACTATGCGGCGCCAACATGGGATGCGGAGCGAGTGTTTTTTGAAATCCTGAATGAGCCGGAGATGAAGGACGCCTACCGCTGGTATGGAGTGGAAGCAAAGCTGGCGGCGGCGATTCGGCAAGCGGCTCCGGCGAATACGATTTTGGCTCCCGGCGCGAAGTGGGATGACAACTACGACATGGTCATGCTCGAGCCGTTGCGCGATCCGAATGTGATCTATGTTTTCCACTTTTATGAGCCGCACATCTTTACGCATCAGGGGGCGACATGGGGAGCGTATTACTGGCATTGGCTGAAGCATCTGCACTACCCATCGGATCCGACAAATGCGACAGAGGTAGCCGCGACCGTGCCCGAGGCACAGCATCGGCTGGATGTGATCCGGTATGGACAGGATCACTGGGACGCGGTGCGGATTGAGGCGGAGATCAATCAGGCGGGGGAGTGGGCTTCGCGGAATGGCGTGCCGCTGGTGTGCAACGAGTTTGGAGCTTTCCGGTATGGAGTCGATCCGCAGGATCGTGTTGCGTGGATCAGAGACACGCGAACAGCGCTGGAGAAGCACAACATCAGTTGGGCGATGTGGGATTATTCCGGCGGATTCTCCGTAGTCATAAAGAAGGACGGGAAGAACGTACTAGATCCGGAGACCGTGCGGGCTTTGGGGTTGAAGATGCCGTGACCCGGGTGGAAGAGCGGCGCTTTCAGCGCCGCGTAAAAGGACCTAAGATGAAGGGCCTCAACTCCAGGAGGACTACCAGCCTTCGAACACCTCCACCTCGAAGACAGGAGCAGCGGCGTTCGTGATGCGTACACGAAATCCCCACTTCTCGCGCAAAATGAGCGCTAGAAATGGGGCACCCATCATTTTCTGCATCTGAGGATGTGAGGGTTCCAGAAAATGTGGGAGCATTTCGTGGTTTGCGGTGTCTAAGCACGTAGGTTCTCTCCGCTTTCCTGGGCTCTCGCGCAGTCGTCCGCTCCATTTCGCTTCCGAGGTGGTCTCCATGCTCGAAGCCGTCCAACTCAGCAAAAGATACTCATCGATTCCAGCGGTTCAGGATTTGTCATTCACACTGCGTCCCGGAGAAGTGCTAGGCTGCCTTGGCCCAAACGGCTCGGGTAAGAGCACGACTGTGAAGATGCTCACCGGACTGCTCGAACCGACGCGTGGGCTGGTTCGCTTCAACGGTCGCAACATCCAGGACAATCTCGCGGAATATCGAACTCATTTGGGGTATGTGCCGGAAGAGGCGCACCTATATCCGTATCTGACCGGGTGGGAATACTTAGAGATGATCGGTACCTTGCGCGGGGTGCCCCGTCCGCTGATGGAGTCGAAGGTCAATGCAATGCTGGATCTGTTCTCGCTGCGTCCAGCGCGGCACGCGACGATGGGTACCTATTCCAAAGGGATGCGGCAGCGCATTCTGCTGATCGCGTCACTGATGCACGATCCGGAGATTTTCATCTTCGACGAGCCTTTATCGGGACTGGACGTGACGTCCGCGCTGATCTTCAAGAATCTGGTCCAGGCACTGGGTCGCTCCGGCAAGATGGTCTTTTATTGCTCGCACGTGCTGGAAGTGGTGGAGAAGGTCTGCACCGACGTGTTGATTCTGCGTAAGGGGGCGGTGATCGCGCATGATTCGGTGGCGAACATCGGAAAAATCCTGGGTGCTTCGCTGGAGAATACGTTCTTGCACCTGGTGGACGACGTAGACACGGTACGCGTGGCCGGCGACATCGTCGATGTGATGAGGGCGGCGTGAGCTTGCATCGGCAATGGGAGAATCGTCGCGAACAGCCCTTCTGGCGGCTAGTCGAGTTGTTTGTGGAACGCATCTTCCGCGGAGGCGGAGACACAGACGCCGAAGGACTCGACCTTGGAGTTGGCCTCGTGCTCACTCTGCTGGCGATGCCGGGCGGGTTTGTGTCAGTACTCTTGTTCGACAAATACGGCTCGCTGCTGCAGTGGCTGCGTGGGCAATTGCATGTGGATACGCTGCTGATCGCGTTTTCGGATGAATATTTCTTTGTTGTGCTGTCAATGACCGTGACCGGAGCAATCGCCGTATGGCGATGGGATGCAATCTTCCCGGACCGCCGCGACTATATGAACCTGGCGCACCTGCCGATCTCGTCGCGAACAATTTTTCTGGCGAATCTGTTGGCCGTTATGTTCCTCGTCGGGCTTGTGGCGGTCGACGTAAATGGCGCGTCGTGCGTGCTGTTTCCGATGGTCGTGTCATTCTCACAGGGGACGCTTCCGTTTTTCTTGAAATTCGCGGCGGTACACGCGGCGGGAGTCCTGCTGGCCAGCGTGTTTTCTTTTCTCGCGGTGTTCTCGGTGCTGGGTTTACTGATGGCGATGTTGCCACCGCGGGCGTTGAGGCGAGTTTCAGGCTTCGCGCGGGCAATTGTGGTCGTTTATCTCGTGAGCCTGTTGTGTACGAGTTGGGCAGTTCCGGAGATGTTGCGGAGAGTAAGCGGCCCGGCTCCGGTGTGGGCGTTTTTCTTGCCGTCCACCTGGTTTGTGAGCGCCTGCCAGTTTCTGAGAGACCGGGCAAATCCGGCAATGGTTGAGCTCGCGCGACTGTGCTTGCCCGGGCTTGCGAGCGTCACCGTGGTGGCTTTCTGTACGTATGCAATCGGGTATCGCAGGCACTTCGTGCGCATTGCGGAGATCGCAGAGGGCGTGACGGTCGAACATCATCCGCGATCATGGGGCTTCGGGCTGATGGACAAGTATCTGCTGCCCAGTCCATTTTTGCGAGGCTGCTTTCGGTTTGTCGGCAAAACGCTGGTGCGCAGCGAGGCACACCGACTGGTGCTCACAGGAGTTGCTGGACTGGCGTTGGTACTGGCGTCACAGGCGATGATGAATGCGTTTCAGGGAGCAGCATCGTTAAAGGCAGCAGTTTTGAGCCCGGAGGCACTGTCGATCCCGTTCATCGTTACTTTCTTGCTGCTGATTGGAATGCGGATTGTTTTTGAGATTCCAGTGGAGATCCGGGCGAACTGGATCTTCCAGTTGATGCTCGACTCGGACCGGCAGGAATGCGAGCCGTTAGCGCGGACAGTAATGTTGACCGCAGTGTTGCCGTGGCTATTGGCGTTGACGTTCGGTATCTACTGTTATCTCGCGGGTGTCGTCGTGGCATCGCTTCACACCTTGCTGGTGCTGATCTGGAGCATATTGCTGACTAACGTCCTTCTGATTCGATTCCACAAGCTTCCATTTACCTGCAGCCTGCCGGTGTTCAAGCAGCACTCGATCGTGATCCTGATCTCTCTTTGCTTCGGATTTCTCATTTATGCCGGATCGACCGCAGAGTTTGAGGCATCGGCCCTTTCCGAGCCGGTAAGGATGCTGGGCCTGTTGCCCGTGGCGTTGATTGGCTGGTTCATCCCGCGCTATTTGGGACAGAATACGATTGAGTTGGAGAGAAAACTGATCTTTGAGGAAACGGCGGTGAGAACAGTGGAGGCGCTGCGGTTGAGTGAGTAGGAGTGGTTAGAAAGCACCAAGCCATTTGATGGGGAATTGCGCAGCCATCGCGTTGGCCAGCTTCTCATCCGCAGTGATCAATTCCTTTTTGGTTTGGGACGCAAGTGCGACGTAGAGCGAGTCATACACAGAACGACCAAAGTTAAAGGCAATGGACGTTGCGGTCGGCAAAAGCTCGGGGGAGGCAATTGTCGGGATCTTCCTTTGCAGCAGGAGCAGAATCGCCAACTCTGCGTCCGTGCGTGGCAAGCGGCTTTGTCGAACCGCTTTCCAGACAATGTTCCCGCACTCGGGCCAGAAGATGTCTGGCACAAGCAGATTGACCTCGGCCGCTTCGTAGGCATCGAGCAACCGGAACGCTTCTGCTCGAAGGAGTTCACCCTTGGCGGGTAGCATCCACTTGGCCGCGACGCTCGCGTCCAGAACAAACGATTTCAACGCTCGCGGTCCTCTCGAAGCATTTCCTCAGTCGAAGGAAACGGACCAGCAGAGGTTGGCTCTCGACCAGACAGTTCACGCAACTTACGGGCAAATTCCCGTCGCTGACGAATCTCGTCGGCGGTGATCACGTTCTGCTCGAGAAGTTCGATGACCTCGGCCGCGATCGACTTCCGTTTTTTCCGCGCTTGCTCTCGAAGTGCTTTATAGATCGCATCGGGGACATTCTCCACATAAAGCGTCGCCATAGGGAACTCCTATGAATATTCTAGCATCTCCCTAGGGACTAGAGGAGCCCGCTTTTCTTGACATGGCGGGTCTGTGGCCTATATCCTAAGTCTTGCTCCTTGCGGTACTTACGCCTGTTGGCGTGCTCCCGCGGGCCGGGTCAGCGAGATAGCCGCGGAGGTTTCGCCATGTTCCTCGACATCAAAGAATTGGAACTTCAGCCGCTGGAATTTGGGGAGGAGTTTCAGCCCGGTGTGATCGATCTGGGAGCCGAGGCTCGGCAGCGCGGACCTCTGAAGGCCTCAGGTCGCGCTGAGGTGGTGGAGGAGCATCACAGCAAGCACCAGGTCATTAAGGACCTACGGCTACGCGGAAATCTGTCGGCGCAACTGGAGTTGCAATGCGCGCGCTGTCTGGAACCCGTGCCGCAGGATATTAAGCGGGAGTTTGAGTTGCTGTATCGTCCGCTGGGCGCAGATGCCGGACGCGACGAGCTCTCAGTGACCGATGCAGAAGCTGAGATCGGCTATTATCAAGGCGACGGCTTGCTGTTAGAAGATGTGCTACGCGAGCAGGTCTTGCTGGCGTTGCCGTTAAAAGTCACGTGCCGCGAGGAATGCAAGGGATTGTGTCCGCAATGCGGCAAGAATTTGAATCAGGAACAGTGTTCGTGCTCGACCGAGGTGGAAGATCCGCGGTGGGCGGCGCTGAAGGACGTACGCAGCCGGTTGGAACACTGAAATCCAGCCATTAGCACTTGGCAATTAGCATTTGGCCCGTTAAGGACGATGCTAAGCATCGACTGGCCAAATGCTAATTGCTAAATGCTAATTGCGATGTTGGGGCGGACTTGCCCCTAAAAAAGGAAATTTCACCATGCCTAATCCGAAACGCAGACATTCACAGAAGCGGACGTCGACGCGACGTGCGCACGATGCTTTGAAGGGCCATAGCCTTTCCGAGTGTCCCAACTGCCACGAGAAGAAAATGCCCCACCGCGCTTGCCCGAAGTGCGGGTACTATAAGGGGCGCGAAGTCCTGGACGTTGAAGAAGCCAGCTAGCCAAACACACCATGCCTAGCGTCATCGCGCTGGATGCGATGGGGTCGGACCGGGCGCCCAAGCCGGAAGTCGAGGGCGCCATACAGGCCGCACGCCAATTTGGCGTGCGCGTGCTATTGGTCGGGCCGGAGTCGATCGTAAAGCCCGAGCTAGAGCGGCATCACGGGGCAGCACGGCTGCCGATCGAGGTCGTTCACGCCAGCGAATACATCACCATGGAAGACAAGGTGGAGGCGGTCCGCGCCAAGCGGGACAACTCCATGCGCGTCGGCTTGCGGCTGGTGCGCGAGGGTAAGGCAAACGGCTTCGTCACAGCCGGCAATACTGGCGCGGCGATGGCCACGGCGAAGATTGTGCTGGGAGCGGTGCCGGGAGTCGATCGTCCCGCACTCGCCGCGGTGTTTCCTACGGCGCCAGGAAATCCGGCGATGTTGCTGGATGTAGGCGCCAACGTCGATTGCAGCCCAAAGAATCTCGAGCAGTTCGCGGTGATGGGCGACGTATACTTCCGGGCTATGTTCGGGAAGCGGCCGGGCACACCCGGACCCCGCGTGGGATTGCTCTCGATCGGCGAAGAAGAAACCAAGGGCAACGATCTGACCCGCGATGCATTCCAGTTGCTGAAGCAGCTTCCGCTGAATTTCGTCGGGAATGTGGAAGGACGCGATCTTTATAACGGACAAGTCGATGTCATCGTTGCTGACGGATTCGTTGGGAACGTCGCTCTGAAAATTTCCGAAGGTGTGGCGAACCTGGTGCGCACGGCGCTCAAGGAATCGCTGAAGGCGACGATTACCCGCCAGGTGGGAGCGCTACTGTCGCGCAGTGCGTTCACTGATTTCAAGAAAAGGCTTGATCATACAGAATACGGCGGCGCGCCACTGCTCGGGGTGAAGGGTGTTTGCATCATCACACATGGATCATCGAACGCGAACGCAATGAAGAATGCGGTCCGCGTAGCGGCAGAGTTCTCGCGCAGTGGAGTGAATGATTCGATCGAGCGCGTGTTGGCAACGCTGCATCCGCCAAAGGCAGAAGCGGCCGTTAAAGGTTGAAGTGTGTGCCTGAGAACCGAGTTTTGCCGATAACGATGGAATAAGTACCACGAGAATGCAGCCGCGTAGCGGCGGAAGAATACAGCCCACGGCGCAAGCCGTGGGTACTTGGTGGGACAAGACCAAGCCCCGAAGGGGCGAAAGACAAGCGACGAAAAGGCGACACAGGTTCAAGCACTCTCCGAACCTCCGGTCCTTTTTGCTCTGTACGGCACGCCTGCAAGGCGAGCCCTTTCAAAGCCGGCTCTTTCGCGTTGTTGAAGTTGCGCATCCAACATTCGATTTCATAGGAATTCTTCCCAATGACAGATAGCAAGATCGCATTGATTTTTCCCGGCCAAGGGTCCCAAGTCGTTGGCATGGGCAAAGAGTTGGCCGGAAAGTATCCGGTCGCTCGCCAGACGTTTGAAGAAGCCGACGAGGCGCTAGGCTACAAGCTGTCACACATTTGTTTCGAGGGGCCTGAGGACCAGCTTCGGCTCACCGAGATCACGCAACCGGCGATTCTGACAACCTCGATCGCAGCACTCCGCGTTGTGGAAACGCAGATGCCCAAACCGTGTTACGTCGCGGGCCACAGCCTTGGCGAATACTCCGCGCATGTAGCTTCAGGGACATTCAGCTTTGCGGATGCCGTGCGCACCGTTCGCAATCGTGGGAAGTACATGCAGGAAGCGGTGCCGGTCGGCGTGGGCGCCATGGCGGCGATTCTTGGCATGGGTCTGGAGAAAGTTATTGGCGTTTGTCAGGATGCAGCGCAGGGCGAAGTATGCTCTCCGGCGAACATCAACTCGCCGGAGCAGATCGTGATTTCAGGGAATACATTGGCGGTCGAGCGAGCAACCAAGTTGGCCGACGAGCGCGGCGCGAAACGGGCGAAGTTGCTGCCAGTGAGCGCTCCCTTCCATTGCTCCCTGATGAAGCCGGCACAGGATCGGCTCGAAGTCGACCTGAAAAAGCTTGAGAGACACAAGCCAGTTTATCCGGTGGCGTGTAACGTGGATGCGGAATTAGTACAGGACGATTTGCGCGCGCTGGAGACACTGGTGCGTCAGGTGACCGGATCGGTAAAGTGGGAACAGTGCTTGCGCCTGTTGATCGCCGAGGGAGTGGAAACATTTATTGAAGTTGGTCCATCGAAGGTTCTAACCGGCCTGATGCGGCAAATTGACCGATCGAAGACGAGCCTGAATGTCGGCGATGAGGCGTCATTAGCGAAGACGGTGGAGAGTTTGTCGCAGGCCGCTTGAGGCTGGATTCGAAAAAGAGATCATGCGCTAAGATCGTTGTCCCAACCCAGCGTCCGGCGTTTCTCGCTATCGACGAAGGCGAGTTCCGGTTTTCCGCTTCTGTCCAAACTTTAGAGATGGTTTGGTAGATAGTGCGGCTCGTCTTCTGTGCCACCCAGAACTCTGTGTCATGCAGAGCGGAGCCGGAGTGCAGCGAAGCGGAACTCCGGCGGAGTCGAAGCATCCCTACCTTAGAGCGGCTGCCGCGGGAAGGATTCCTCGTCGTTGCTCGACATCTCAGCTGCGCATAGGCGCTTGGACTACTGCAATTTCTCAAAGCCCTTAGAATGACCCGATGAAGCGAATCTGCGTCTTCTGCGGCTCGAGCGCGGGAAGCCGTCCCGAATATCGCGCCTGCGCCGAGCAATTGGGAGCAGAATTAGTACGCCGAAACATCGCCCTTGTCTATGGCGGCGGCAATGTCGGGCTGATGGGCGCCATTGCTGATTCGGTTTTGCAGGCTGGAGGCAAGGCCATCGGTGTGATCCCCGAGCATCTGATGGCGCACGAGGTCGGACACAAACACCTCACCAAACTCCACATTGTCCGCTCGATGCACGAGCGCAAGGCGCTAATGGCCGATATTTCGGACGCCTTCATCGCGCTCCCCGGCGGATTCGGCACCCTCGAGGAATTCTTCGAGGTCTTAACCTGGAGTCAACTCGGCTTGCACCGGAAACCGTGTGGCATCGTGAATGTGCTGGACTACTTCACTCCCCTGCTTGAAATGCTGGATCATGCCGTCGAGGAGCGTTTTCTCAAGGCTCAGAATCGAGCGCTGGTCCTAGCGCGCCAGACACCGACCGAGTTGCTGCAGGCCTTTGAAGAGTGGCGCCCGGTGCACGTGGAAAAGTGGCTGGACCGGGAAACGCGCTAAGGAATCCTCTGCGTCCTCCGCGTACTCTGCGGTGAAGTCTTCCGGCGTTTGACCCGCCGAAAATCCGCGTGTTACGGTAATCAGTCCGACTTGCATATCACATCTTCTGGCAGGCCAGCCACTGCTCGCTGATTGAGGTTGATTTTGTCTTCGGTTGAGGCTCCCGCTATCCGCAAAACCGCGTTGAATGCCGTCCATCGCCAGATGGGCGCGAAGCTGGTCGAGTTCAACGGCTGGGATATGCCCGTTGAATACCCAGCGTCGATCGGTTGCGGCATCATCAACGAACACATGGCGGTCCGTACCGGCGTTGGCATCTTCGATGTCAGCCATATGGGCGATATTCGCCTCGCTGGGCCTCAGGCACTCGCGGCAGTCCAGCACATCTCGATGAACGATGCCTCGAAGCTTGCGATCGGACAGGCACAATACTCCGCGCTGCTCTATCCGCAGGGAACGTTCGTCGACGATGTGATCGTCCAGCGGTTAGGCGAGGACGAATACCTACTCGTCATCAACGCCGGCACGCGCGAAAAGGACTTCAACTGGGTCCGTGACAACACTCGCGGGTTTGATTGCGAAGTCCAGAATCTGTCGGACGACTTCACGCAGATCGCGATCCAGGGACCGAAGGCCGTCAATCTGCTGCAAAAACTGACAGACGCAGACCTGAGCAAGGTTAAGTTCTACTGGGTCACGCGCGGCAAGCTCTGCGGCCTGCCCCACATCCTGATAGG
>Ga0126369_10000856_pt1 | contig 20628 bp, 18 predicted proteins | sample PanSoiMetaPlot_1_FD_109646 | JGI IMG/M metagenome (GOLD analysis project Ga0126369, IMG submission 109646) | Tropical forest soil microbial communities from Panama - MetaG Plot_1 | ecosystem: Environmental > Terrestrial > Soil > Tropical forest > Bulk soil | place: Panama | collected 2016-02-17 | reverse complement strand
TCGCGCACCTGGAACTGGCGCACCCAGTCCAGGCCGCGCGCGGTCGGACGAATATGCTGCTTGAGCCGCGCATCGGAGCTCGTGTTGTAGGCGATGGCGGAGCCGGTGTAGGTGATCGAGCCCAGCGTGACGACGGTGCGCGACGCGAAACTGATCATCGTCGCCGTGCCGCTGCCGCTATTGCCACATTGGACCTGGAACCCCAACGCCGCGTTGGCCGTGTCGGCCTGGTTGACGTACATCCCATAGTTTCCCGGGTTGTTCGGGAAGAACCGCGCCTGCCCGTCCGCCGCCAACTGCATGCGGCTGCTATTGTTGGTCATGATCGTGAAGCCGAAGTTGTTCGTCGTGCCGAAGTAGAAGCCGGCGGCCTCGCAGTCGAACACGCACTCGGGGCCGCTGTCCGACTTGAAGAACACCTGCATGTCGCCGCTGTTGTGGAACTGGCCCAGTTTCGCGGTATAGCCGGCGTTCGTCGCGCCGGTGCCGTTGCCGACGTGCAACGTCGACAGCGGGTTCGTGTTGCCGATGCCGACGCTGCCGCCGGCGGCAACGTAGAGCCGGTTCGTGGCGTTCGTCCGTAGCCCGAACGGATGGTTCGTGGCGGATCCGAAGAAGCAGGTGGCCGACGCATTGTCCGCGCCGCCACCCATCGTTACCGCCGCGCCGCCGGTGGAGGCGTAGCCGGTCAGCTCGAAGTAGGCGCTGGAGCCAACGCCGGCGCCGCCACTGATATTACCGATCCGGAGGAGCGTACCTGGCCCGAATAGCGTAGCGGCCGGATCGGTCCCGAGCGAGAGCAGCGCCGGTGGCGCCGCGTTGCCGATACCGACCTTGCCGCCGGCGACATACACCGTCGCGCTCTTCGTAACGCCCGGCTGCGCCGCTATCGTCCCGCTCGTCGCCACCGTGACGGTCGTGGACGTCGGGTTCGCGGTGATGATATCCACCGTCCCGTTCGCCCAGACGAACAGCCGGCCGACATCGGCCGCGCTGAACGTGCCCACCGTGGCCGTGATCGTCGTCGTCGTTTTCGACGCCGTGTAGCTGGCGACCATGGCGGTCTGGAGCGCCGCCGTCCCGCCGACATCGAGCTGCGCCGCATTCTCGTTGCTGCCCACGCCCAGCCGGCCGCCGCTGTCTAGGAACAGCGGCGCGGTCTTGATCGAGACCGGCTGCGAGCCGAGCGTGAAGTTGCCGGAGACCTTGCAGGTCGTCGAGCCGGCGCTGGGCACGGAGACGATAATCTCGACCGTATTGCTCGGGCCCCAGCATAGGAGCTTGCCGACATCGCTCGGGTTGAAGATGCCCGTGGTCGCCGTCACGTCGTAGGCGCTCTGGCTGGCCGTGCCGCTGCCGGTCTGGCTGCTGCCGGCCAGCAGCGTGCCCTGCACGTCCACGCGCGCACCGGCGATGGGCGGGGTGTCCCCGAATAGCGTCCGGCCGAAGGCGTCCATCGCCAGGCGGTCGTTCGTGCCGGGGATCTGGTCCGTCTGGCTGATGCGCAGGCGCCCGTCGGGCGCCGTCGTGCCGATGCCCCAGTGGGTGCCGCCGGTGATCTGGAGGCTCAGCTGGGCCGCGCCGGCCGTCGTGCCCGCCAGCTTGGCGATGTACCGCGCATGCGAGTTCGCCGTGTTGCTGGTGTTCTCGGCCAGGTGGTCCACGGCCGCGCCGCTCGCACTCGCCGCCGAGTAGAAGAACGCCGGATAGGCCGCCGTCGCCCCCACGCCGCCGTGCTGGAGCTTCCCGCTCGAGCCCTGCATCCGCAGCCACTCGGTGGCCTGGTCCGCGCCGGTGGTGTCGCCCTGACCGCTGCCGGCGTTCAGGCCGATGCTCAGGTCGGTGCCGTAGCTCGCCTGGCTGATCACGCCGACGTTCATCTGCCGCGTGCGGTTATTCGTCCCGTCCGCCACTTCCCAGGCGAGGACGTTGCGCTGGCCGGTGCTGGTCTGGTTGTTGACCTGGAGGACGAGGCCCGGCCGTCCAATGGTCCCCTCGACCCAGATCTGCGTCTGCGTGTTGGTGCCCTCCAGGACGCGCATGCGCTCGACGTTGTTCGTGTAGATCAGGATCGGGAAGTTGCCGCTCGTGCCGCCCAACACCCCGCTGGCGGTCAGCGTGTTGCCGCCGATGGTCCAGCCGCCGCCCACGGCGCTCGGCGTCTGCCAGGCCAGCGCCGGACCGCTCGTCACCGTCAGCACCTGGCCGACGGTGCCGATCCCCAGGCGCGTCGCCGGGGCCACGCCGCTGACGGGCGTCCCGCCGTAGAGGAGGTCGCCGGCCGTGGTCATGGGGTTCGTCGGCGCCGTGATCGTCACGTCCGTGCGGTTGGCGGCGCCGTTGTCGGCGGCCGTGACGGCCACGCCGATGAAGTTCAAGTTCGGCCGTTGCGTGAGGTTCGAGCCCTCCTCCTGCACGGTCCCGTAGGACGCGGGCGTCGGGATGGTGATGTCCGTCCGGTTGGCGCCGGCGTTGTCGGTCGCCGTGACGCCGGTGCCCGTGAAGTTCAGCGTCGGCCGCTGCGTGAGCGCGCTGCCGGCCTCGTCGGTGATCGCGTGGCCGGCCGTGGGTGCCGCCGCCCAGCCCACCGTCGGCCCGGCCACGGTCGTGAGGATCTGGCCCAGCGTGCCCACCGGGAGCCGCGTGGTCGCCCCGGCCAGCCGCGCGATGAGGTCGCCGTTCGTCGTCAGCGGATCGACCAGCGCCGTGATCGTGACGTTGGTGCGGCTGTTCGCACTGTCGTCCGTCGCCGCGACGGCCGCGCCGATGAAGTTCAGCCCGGCGCGCGCCGTGAGCGCCGTCCCTTCGTCCTGGATCGTATGGCCGCTGCCCGGCGTGAACGTGGCCACGGTCTCGCCGGCGACGTCCGACAGGGCCACGCCGCTGCCGGCGAACTTCAGGACGTTGCGGCTGGTCAGCGCCGCGCCGGCGGGGTCCTTGATGATGCCGTACGCCGTGACCGTGACCACCGAGGCGTTGTTCGCGCTGTCGTCCGTCGCCGCCACGGCGGCGCCCACGAAGTTCAGATTGGTCCGGCTCGTGAGCCCCGTCCCCTCATCCTGGATCGTGTGCCCGCCGCCGGCCGTGACCGTGACCGTCGTGCGGTTGTTCGCCCCGTCGTCGGTCGCGGTCACCGCCGCGCCCACGAAGTTCAGCGCCGCGCGCGCCGGGAGCGCCGTGCCCTCGTCCTGGATCACGTGCCCGGCCCCGCTCGCCGCGGCCCAGGCCGGCGCCCCGGCCGTCATCGTCAGCACCCAGCCGTTCGTCACGCCCAGCCCCGCGATGCGGACCGGCGTGCCGCCCGTCGTCGACGTGATGAGGTCCCCGGCGCCGGTCATCGGGTTGGCCATGCCGCCCGGCGGACTGGCCCAGCCCGGGTTCGCGGCCGTGCCGTTCGTGCGCAGGAAGAAGCCGCTGGTCCCGGCGGCGAGCCGCACCCAGTCCGTGCCGTTGTGGTACAGCACGTCGCCCTGGACGCTGCCCGGCGGGCTGGTGATACTGCCGCCCGCGGCCGGCAAGTTGGACCAGCTCACATTCGCCGCGGCGCCCCCACTCTTCAGAAACTGGCCGGCGGCGCCCGGCGCCAGCCGCGTCCAGGAGGCGCCGTCATAGTAGAGCGTGTCGCCCTGCTGCGGCGTGCCGGGCGCGGGGATATACGGCGCGGTCACCCAGGCCGGCAGCCCACCCTGCCGTGCCAGAATCATGGCCTCCGTCGGCCCGATCGGCAGGCGCGCATCCGCCCCCGCCGCGTCGCGGAAGTACAGGTCGCCGGGCGTGGTCAGCGGCGACGTGGCCGTGATGGGGCCGTACGTGAAGCGGCCCATGGCGTTGTCCCAGATGATGGCGTCGCCGGCCACCGGCGTGTCGGCGTGGTCCAGGGTGCGGCCGCCGATCATCAGCGCATCCGCGCCGACCAGGACCCAGGAGCCGGGGCTATAGAAGCGGCGCAAGCCGGGCGCCGGCGTCTCGTCGCGATCCAGCCAGAGCACGCCATCGGTCGGAGACGGCGGGGTCGAGGGACTGTCGACGATGCCGGCGCCCTGCGCCATCAGATATTTCAGCTGCCCGCTGTGGCTGCCGGTCGGGCTGGCCGCGTCGCCGCTGAGGCCATAGGTCAGTTGCATCTGCTCGATCAGCTGGTAGACGGCGTTGATCTTCACCGCGTCGGTGAACGTCCCGCCGACCGGATTCCCGCTGGCGTCCAGCACCTCGTTCGCCTCGCGGCTGAACACCTCCTGGGTCGTCGGGAACGTCATGCGCCCACCTCGCTCTCGTCCACGATGTACGCCCCGAGCCCCTCGCCCGTGTACGGATACGCGGGCCGGTACGGCGATTCGGTCCAGCTGTCGCCGGCATCCGTCGAGTACCACCACGTGCGCCGCTCGCGGTTCATCACCAGCAGGTCATCCATCCGGCGCCCCTGGCCGTGCGGAAAGATGCCCTCGGTGTTGTTGATGATCAGGTCCGCGCGCCAGAACGGCGCGCTGAGAATCGTGGGTGCCCCGTTCGGCACGTCGTCGATCCGGCGCAGTTGGCCGCCGACCCGATAGTCGTCGATGGTGATGGCCCGCCCGCGCTTGCCGCCTTCCGGCCCCGGCCCGGCAAACCAGAGGCGCGCCGCGGTCGCGTTCACCTGGGGGTTGCCACCGTATTCCCAGAAGTAGAAAAAGGGGAAGCTTTCGTAGTAGGGCTCTCCGTAATGCCAGCTCGCGAACAGGGCGCGGCGCGTCCCGTCGTCGTCCGTCCACAGCCGGTACTGGTTCGACTCCTGCAGCATCCGCCACTCGCTGATACTGAACGCGGGGTGCTCAAAGGGCACCGGCGGGAAGGCGTCGATCTCGCGCCAGATGCCGGTGGTATTCACGAACGCCGTCGGGCTCGCGGCCGGCGCATACCCCCACTCGTCGTTCGTGCGCAGGGCCTCGCCCGCCGGCGTCTCGAACTTGTGCCAGCCGAAGAAGCCGTCGTGGCCGGGCGTGGCGTCCACGCAGGCCGGGGACCAGGCGTTCTCGTGCGCGCTCTGGCTGCGTGGGAACGCATACGGCCCCACCGGATCGCCCGCGCCGAAGTGCTTCCAGCCCATGACGAACTGGTTGTAGAAGTCCCAGCTGTTGCTGATGCTCGGCGGTGCGCTGGACTGGTCGTACCACCAGAACCAAGCCGTGCCGTTGCCGTCGATCCCCACAAAGCGCGTGCCCCACTGGATGACCGACAGCCAGTCGCGCATCAGCGTCGGCGTGGCGTCGGCGTCGCCGGGCGGCCACGGCAGCCGCCACAGCTTGCCGCCATTGCTGTAGTACAGCGTCTTGTTGCCGGGCGGGAGCACCACCCAGGCGCGCCCGCCGGCCTGCGGCTGCACCCGCGGCAGCGCCGGGTCGGCGGGCCGGCGCGCCGGCACGTACAGGACGGTCGGCTGGCCCACGTGCGGCGTCCCGCTGCCGTAGTCCACGCCGTCGATGCTCTGTCCGCTGCCGTCGTCCAGGCGGACCGTGCACAGGTTCGCGTCCTGGTCCACCGTCGTGATGTGGCACGGCGCGGCGTAGGCGATCCAGTTCAGGTTCAGTTTGCTGTACAGGTATCGGCGGAGGAGCGTCAGCCGCTGGTCCGTGGCGCCGCGCGCGTGGCCCAGCGGCTCGCGGTGCGCGTCGAGCCACTGGTGGTGGTCATCCAGGGCGTCGTTCCAGTCGTCCTCGTTCTCGCGGCCGACGTGCTCCTCGTGCGTGACGCGGTCCTCCCGGCCGCCGGCGAGCTCCGCCTGGAGTCGCGCGTCCAGGGTCTCCAGCGCCGCGTCCTGCTCGGCGCGCCAGACCTCGTGCGCCGGGTCGTCCGGTGTGCCGGCGCGCAGGACGCGCCACAGTGCCACCGCCGTCAGCGCCTCGCCGCCGGTCTCGTACGCGCGCAACACCGGCGCGCCCGCGCGCCGCAGGTCCTCGAGACTCGCCACCAGGTCGGCCAGCTGCGCCAGGGCCGCCCCCGCCGCGTCGGCGGCGTCGTCGTCCGCGGTGATGGCCTGGACGTGCGCGAGCAGGCCGCCGGGGTCGCTGCCGGCGGCCGTTGCCAGTTGGATGACGAGGCGCGCCAGCGTCTCCGGGTTCAGTGGGCTCGGCATCACTACTCGTTCTTCGCCACGTCGATGATCCAGCCGTAGCTCAGCAGCGGCTCCCAGCCGATGCGCACCCGCTGGCCCTCGAGCTGGGCCTTGGTCCAGCTCTCGCGTCCGAACTTGACGGTGAGCGTCTGTGGCCGCGGCGCGCCGCCCGGCCCGGCGATGGGGTCGGTCCGCACGGTCACGGTCTTGCCGCCGGTGTCCACCGTGAGCGCCGTGCCCAGCATCCAGAAGGCGTTGAACTCCAGCAGGCGGTGGAGCAGGCGGTCCACGTAGTCGAGCTCGCTGTCCGCGAACGCCCGGGCGTGCTCCTGGATGCGGCTCTCGTGGCGCTCCGCAATGCTATCGTCCGGCGGCCGCGGATTCTCGAGCGGCATTAGACGCTCCCGCTGACGAATCGGCAGAGCCACGTTTGCGCCCCCACTCCCAGGGGTTGCGACATCCGGATCACTTGGTACCGCCCCACGACCGCGCGCTCCGGCCAATAGACGGCCAGCTCCTGCCCGCACTCGGCCAGCGCGACCGCGGAGTCCAGCGTCACGGTGAGGCGGTGGCCGTCGCCCAGCGTCTGCTGCATCAGGTGCCGGTCCGCGCGCTGCTGCAGCTCGACGAACACCGGGTCCAGGTCGGCCACGCTCGCGGGGACGTTCGCCGTCCACAGGTAGACCTGCTGGCTGACCAGTTGCGCGTCGAAGCCGGGGCCGCCGCCGACGGGGCTCGGCGTCGGCGTCTCGTAGGGCTGGAGCGGGTCGTCCGAGCGCAGATCGGTGAGCAGGAGCGGTCCCCAGGCCGTCAGCCCGGTCGGCGGGATCGGGAAGCTGAACTGCCGCGCCTGGCCGACCCACGTCTGCAGGCGGCGCATGCCCACCGGCTTGACGGTGCGGCTCAGCGTCTCGATGGGGCAGGCGACGAGTCCCCCCACGGTCGGGTCGCTGCTGATCAGCAGGCCGCTGTCCACGTGCGCCGAGCGCGAGCGCAGGATCGGCCAGCCGTCGCGGTCGTAGACGCAGCGGAACCAGCCGCTGGCGAACAGACTCCACAGGTAGCCGCGCGCGCTCTGCGCCGGCAGCGTCGGCCAAGACAGGACGGCCTGGCTCATGTCAGGCCGCAGGTGGCCGGGCTGGGAACGCAGCCATGAATGCGGTGCCGGTACCAGAACTGCGCGGCGATGCCGCTGCCGAAGTCGAGCGCGATGTCGATGCCCCAGGTGCCCTGGCCGTTCGCGCCGGCCTGGCCCACCGGACACAGGTGCGGATCGTCCGCGGGCAAGCTCGCCGCCTGCACGCTCGCCTGGGCCGCCGTCAGCCCCGCCGGGCCGATGAACAGCTGGTCATCGGCGGTGTAGTCGTCGGCGCTGTAGGCGAAGGTGATCTGGAAGTGGGTCGTCGTGCCCCGGAAGGCGCTGGTCGGCGTCACGCTCATCGTCGCGGTGTACGCCGTGGCCGGCGGCTGCGGCGCCGGCGCGGGGGGCGGCGGCGTGGTCGCGCTCGGGCTCGAGGTGCCCCAGTAGTTCAGCGTGCGCCAGGGCTGGGGCACGCGCAGGCGGTGCCCGCTGGCCGTCCAGATGAGCGCCGCGACGAGCGTCGCGTACGTGTCTGCGCCCCAGACCATGGGCATGCCGAGCGGGATGCCGGCGTCGCGCAGCTTCACGGCGTCGCCCAGCGGGTTGCCGCCGTCGAGCATCAGCTTGCGCAGCGGGTCCTCGAGCCAGCCCTCGGCCTCGCACTGCGGCGGCTGCGCGCCGCTCTCGTCCAGCGCCACCTGCGGCGTGGCCGTCACGCGGTACAGCCCGGCGCCCACCGTGCCGCTCGCGGCCCCCACGCGCGTCGTCCACTCCACCCGCAACAGCCGCCCCAGCTCGACGAGGTCGTGGTAGGCGCCGCCGGGCAGGTACTCGTCGGGGTTCATGAACTGCAGCGTCAGCGTCTCGGTCTGCAGCGGCACGTCCTCCCAGTTCGACTCCCGCGAGCCGCCAGCCACGCGTGGCAGCCGCTGGCCGTTCGCGAGCGTGGTCGCGTCCACCGCGTACACCGCCCACTCGGCACTCCGGCTGTATGGGCCCAGCCCCTGGCGCTTCGCCCACGGGTGCGGGTTCGACCAGAGCTGCTGCCAGAGGGCGAACGGCGCCGGCAAGCCGAGGGCACCCCATTTTGCGTGGTGCCAGCGCTGCGTTCCCCAGAGCGGCATGCTCAGGGCACCTCGTACCAGGTGATCGACCAGATGCGGTTGCCGCCCTGCCACTGCCGCCGCGTGCCGCCTTGCTGGACGCGGTTGAACATCAGGCCGAACGTCTCGTGCTCGCTGGTGGTCACGTCGAACGGCCCGCCCATCCACCAGGCTTGCTTGATGTTGGCCTCGTCGGTGGCACGGCTCGGCCCCTTCAGCGCGCCGAGGTTGAAGCTGCCGGAGCGCCGCGGAAACGTGCCGCTGTCGCGGAGGATCTGCACCGGCTGGCCGCCGAGCGGGTCCTCGGCCAGCCGCCCCTGCACCTCGAACTGCCAGTCCACGGCGTTCTGCGGAATGTCGGCGTAGAACGCGAGCGTCGGCACGCCGCCGGTCTGCGCGCGGCTGACGAAGTGCCAGGCGTTCAGGCTCTGCGGCATCAGACCTGCCGCATGCGCGCTTCGAGGTGGTCGGACGCCACGCGCAGGAAGTCGACGCCCGTCTCTTGGATGGCCTGGATGTGCATGGTCACCGGCATCTGGATGCTGGACCGCCGCAGGACCTCGCGCAGGAGCTCGTTGCCGTTCAGGCCGACCTTTTCGAGGTTCTTGGCGATCTTCTGGAGGTCGCGGTTGGCATCGCGGATCGTGCGCTGGAACTCCGTGATCGCCTTGTCCTCGCGTTCGAGGATGTCGCGCACCTTGCGGTCGTACTCGATGCGCGCCTCGCGCCGGTCGCGCTCGGCCTTCTGCTCGGCCTCCTTCTTCGCGTCGGCGGCTTCCTTCTTGCTCCGTGCCAGGTCTTCCTGACGCCGCTCCTCCTTCTTCGCGGCTTCGGCGTCGGCCTTGGCCTTCTCCGCGGCGGCCTTCGCGCGGTCGGCCGCGATCTTGTCCAGCTCCTCCTTCAGCTTCTTGTCCGCGGCCTCGATGGCCTTCTGCTCCTTGTCGCGCGCCTCCCGCTCCTTCTTGTCGCGCTCCTCGTTCAGCTTCGCCAGCGCCTTCGCAAACGCCTCGGCCTGCCGCTGCGCCTGCTGCTCCGCGGCGGTGACCGCCTTCCCGAAGCCGGCGCGCGCCAGCGCCTCCTGGTCGGTGAGCCCGGCCTGCTGCAGCCCGAACTCCTGCTGCAGCCGCAGGCGCGCCTTGGCAATCTCGTTCTGCGTCTCGTGCGTCTGCGCGCCGGCCAGCGCCTTGGCCTCGATCTCCTGCAGCTGGGTGCTGAACTGGAACAGCGTCTGGACCTGCTGCTGGCGGATGGCGCTGAGGGACTGGGAGAGCTGGCTGAGGGCGGCCGATTGGGCATCGACGGCCTGCTGTTGGCTCTGAGTGCGCTGCGCGTTCAGCGTCGCCAGTTTGTCGGTGTAGTCCTGCTCCTGCTGGAGCAGCGTCTGGTTCAGCTCGCCGGCCGCGGCGGCGACCGCCTGGTTGTGGTCCGTCCGCGCCTGAAGCGCGCTGCGCGTCAGGTCGTTCATCTGGGCCAGGAAAGCGCTCGTGCGCTCCAGCTGCTTGTCCTGGAAGTCCTGGCGCGCGCGGTCGTCCTCCTCGCGCAGCTTCGCCATCGTGGTGCTGTAGGTCTTGAGGGCGTCGTTCAGCGTGCGCTGGATATCGTCCATGCGCTTGTGGAACTCGGCGGCGGCGTCGCCCAGCGCCTTCACCGTGTCGGCGTGCGCCTGGGCCAGCTTCTGTTCGGCGTCGTTGACCTTGAGTGCCACCGCCTCGACCTCGTCGGGCAGCTTCGCCAGCGCCTCTTCCTGCTTCTGGCGGAGCTTCTCCTCCTCCTCGGCAGCCTTCTTCGCGGCCTTCACGCGCTCGTCCTCGGCGTCCTTGGTGGCCTTCTGCGCGGCGGCGTGCGCCTCCAGCAGCGCGTTCGCGCCCTCGATGTCGCCGTTGTTGACCAGCCACTGGGCGTGGGCGCGGACTTGCGCGTCCTTGACCTCGCCCATCAGCCGGCTGTTCTCCTTCAGCTGGTCGTTGATGTTGGTCAGGTTCTGAATGTAGGCCTCGGTCACGTCGCGCCGCTTCAGCTCGTTGTCGACGTTGATGACGCCCTGCTGGACCTTGGCGAAGATCTCGTTGATGCCGACCAGGCTCTCGTTCATGCGCTCCTGGAGCGTCTTCGTGTGCTCGACGGCGCCCGCGGTGACGGCTTCGCCCAGCGCCTCGCCCTGCGCCTTGAACTGCGGGACGAAGCTCGCCAGGACATTGATGGTGGCGTCCAGCTGCTCCTGGGTGATGTTCGGGATGCGGTCCTTGATGCCCGCGGAGAAGGCCTCGATGATGGCACTGGACTGGTTGGCCCAGTCCTCGGGGCTCAGGCCCTGCACCAGGGCCTGGAACTGGACCTCGATGTCGCCGGCCAGGTCGCTGATGATGGCGGCGATGGCCTCGCGCTGCTGGGCCGCGCGCCGCTCCAGCTTCTCGGTGTCGGGGCCGATCAGCTTGGCGTAGTTCTCTTCGGTCTCGCGGCCGAAGCGGTCCGCGATGTTGCCGACCGTGGTGGCGACGTCCTCGCCGAAGTGGATGAGCCAGTCCTTGACGGCCTTGCCGCCGACGGTCTGGTCGGCCGGCGTCATCAGCCAGTCCGGCACCTGCGCCAGCGGCTGCTGCTCCGGCGGCAGGATGCCGCCGCCGGGCACGAAGGCGCCCGGCTCGCCCTCGGGGCTGGTGGTCGTCGCCTGCTTCAGCGCCGTGGCGATGCGGCCCGCCTGGCGCTCGGCTTCGGCCGCCGCGTCGGTGAAGTGCTGCATCACGCCTGCGAGCGCCTTCTGGACGGCCGCGCGCCCCTCCTCGGTCGCCGGCCCCCATTGGGCGACCGCGTCCTCGAAGGTCTTCGTGGTGTCGCGCAGGCCGACGACGACGCCGTCGAGCGTCTGGATGATGCTCGTGAGCGCCGGCAGCAGCGCTGCGCCGATGTCGTCGCTGAGCGCCTGCATGGCCTTCTGCATCAGGCCGAACTGCTCGGTCGCCGTCTCCGCGACCGTCTTGTAGGCCGCCGCCGTCTGACCGGACTCCTCGCGGTTGATCCGCAGCTGCTCCTGCAGAAACGCAAACTGGCTGGAGAGCACCTGGAAGCCCTGGCGCGCCTGGAGGTCCGGGAAGATGACCTGGATCGCCGCCTGGCGCTCCGCCTCCGTCAGCGTGGAGAGCTTGTCGCGCAACGCACCGACGACCTCGATGGGGTCGCGCAGGTTGCCGGCGAGGGTCTTGGTCTGAATGCCGAGGGCCGCCATGTGCTGCGCGGCCTCGGCGGTGCCCATCTTGTTGAACAGGTTGGACAGGTTGTTGATGTTCTGCGCCGCCGGCCCGCCCTCCTTGGTGACGGCGCTGATCGCGGCGAACAGCTCCTCGTGGCTGGCGCCGGCCTGCTTGGCGCTCTGCGTGACGAGGCCCAGGCTGCTGGCCAGCTCCTGGCCGTTCACGACGCCGGCGTTGACCGTCTGGAAGAACTCGTCGCTGATCTTCTCGGCGTCCTCCACGGACAGCTTGTAGGCGTTCATCACGCCGAGCACGGCCGTGCCGAACGTCTGCGCGTCGGTGCGCGCCGCGACGGCGCCCTTGGCGAACTGCTCGACGAGCTGAATGGCCTCGGACTGGGTGACGTCCACGCTGGAGAAGATGTTGTATAGGCCCTGCGCCAGCTGCGTGCTGGTTTGGTTGATGCTGGTGGACAGGTCCTTCAGGCTGTCGGTGACGCCGCGCACGTCGATGTCCGGCTTGATGGTCTGGACGAAGGCGACCTCGTGCTGCAGCTGGGCGGCGCCTTGGGCCGCTTGGATCATGGCGGCGCTGAGTCCGCCGACGGCGATCACGGCGGCGCCGGCGGCGATGCCGACCGGCCCGAGCGCCGCGCCGAAGCTCGCCATGCTGCTGGCGGCGCGGCCGGCGCTGACGTTGACCTCGTACATCACCGGCACCAGGCCGCGCAGGTCGCTGCTGAGCGACTTGATGGCGGTGCTGGTGCCGGGGTCGACCTCCGGCTTCAGCGGCGGGATCGCCTTGAACTCGGCCGCGATGGCGCGCGACATCTGCTCGAGCTGGCGCGCCGCCGCCGTGAAGGCCGTCAGGTCGAGCTCGGCCTCCGCCCGGATGGTGCCGCCGTCGACGCTCACGCGCTTACCTCACCCCGGCCCTGCAGCCTCGGACTAAATTCCCCTTAATTCCCCGGCGCGTCCTCGGCGTCATCCTCCCACGGGATGAGGCCCGCCGGCAGGCTCGCCCTCTCCCGGCCCTCCTCCTGGAGCGCCCGGTCCTGCATCGTCCCCGCCCACCAGATCGCCTCGTCGAACTGGAAGCGCAGGTACGCCGGCGACTGGGGGATCAGCAGGCTGCTGGGCCGCTGGCCGTAGTCGCGGCACATCCTGTGCAGCAGCCAGGCGCGCGGACTGGTCACGAAAGGAGTCGAGCTGCGCCGCACCGCCGATCAGCAGCTCGACGAGCATCCGCAGGCGCGCCGGCGGCTGAATATCGTGCAGGCAGAAGGATCCCCGCGGCCGGCCGGCGGGCGGCAGGTCCCCCAGCTTGCACCACGGCGGGTTCGGCGGACTGACCCACGTCGCGGCCACGAGATCGTCGTGCCAGGCGCGCGTCTCCTCGTGCAACTGCCAGAAGCGGCGGTCCTGCTCCTCCGCGCTCAGCTGCGGCCGCGTCTCCTGGTACGCCTCGCTGTCGCGCGCGGTCTGCTGGGCGCGCGCGAACATGCTGTTGGGCAGGCGCCCCTGCAGCACGAGGTCCATCAGGCCCGTGAGGTCGAAGGCGAGCTTCGGCTTCCCCGGCAGCACTTCCAGGTAGTGGACGCCCGCGTAGCCGGCCTCCGCGCGCCACTGGTCGAGCAGCGCGGCATCCCAGCCGGCCTCCTCGGCCGGCTGGTGACCGTTGGTCACCATCGGTTCATCCCCTTAGGGCAGGTTGCCGGACGGCACCTCGGCGTAGCTGTAGTGAATATCGCTGCCCACGGGCACGTTGCCCGGCCCCTGAATGGGCAGGTTGAACAGGTCCACCGTGGTCGCAGTCGAGGACCAGTTCAGCGTCGAGGTCTCGGCGGCGTTGTTGCCCGCATCGCCCGTGATGTACGGCTTCTGCAGTTTCGTCTTCCAGACGTAGGTGCGGACCACCTCGTCGGCGCCCGTGTCGTCGTTGACCGCCCGGCGGTCGGCGTTCAGCTCCACGAACGGGTACGTGCCGAGCTCGGGCTGCCAGCGCCGCGTCTCGTTCGAGTGCAGGCCGATGGTCGCCGCCGGCGCGCCAGCGACCTGCTCCAGGAGGTCGGTCACGAACTTACTCAGCGTGAAGGTCCCCTGGATGCCCTGCGACTGGAACACCTGCTCCACGTCGCCGTCGCCGGGAAACTCGATGGTCTGGATGTTGGCGTTCATGGTAAACGCAGAACTCTTCCAGAGCCGGACGGGGTGTAAATGGGCCACCGGTGCGGCGATGAGGTGCGTGGCCCCGGTCGTGCCGTCCCGGGCGCGGGTGACGGTGAGGTTGTCGCCGCTGGCCGCGGTCACGTACATCAGCTCGTTGTCGATCTTGATGCGGTGCGGCTGCGCCGGCGTCGCGTCCGTATACCCCGAGCCCTGGTTGGTGGCGAGCGAGACGGCCGTGCCGGACGCGGTGCCCACCGCGGTGCCGGTGGCGTCGACGTCGTCGACGTACCAGGCCACGAGCCGCTTCATCCCGAACAGCTTGAACGTGGACATGCCTACTCCTCCTTGACCCTGCCTGCGCGCGCCGCGCGCGCACGCATCCGCTTACGGCCAATCGCCGCGTATGCTGTGGCGCGTGCGCCACGCATACGTCAGGACCAGGAGCCCGCGCTCCTGATCGCCGGTCTCGCTGCCGAAGCCGACGCCCTGCTGCCAGACGACGATCTCGCCGGTGGTGTCGTCGCTGTACAGGCTGCCGTCCGTCTCGGCGCGCGTGGTCGCGTAGCCGGGGGCCTTCGCCAGCGTGGCGAGGGCCGCCCGCAGCCGCACGTAGCCGGCCTGCGGCAGGTCGTAGCCCCACCAGCGAAAGCCCCCGTCGAGCCAGTTCGGATCGCCCGCCGCCGACTCCACCGTCGTCAGCAGCTCGAGGTAAAACCACGGGCACGCCAGATAGGCCGGCGGCGGGTCTGGCTGCTCGTCCGAGCCGAACAGCCCGCCGCTGCCGGCCTGGGCGTAGGCGGTGAACGGCGCATAACTCGCCGCGACATTCCAGATGGCCTCCCGCAGGCTGGTCATGCCTTGGCGTTCACGGCGCGGCAGCGCGCCCGCAGCTTGGCCATCGTCCGCGGCCACTCCGAGCGCATCACCGGCAGCAGGATGTCGAAGTAGCCGTGGCGCCTGACGGCCAGGTACTTGTAGTAGGGCACCGCGCAGAAGGCGATCATGCGGCTCTTGCCGCCCGCGTCGAAGATCTCGCAGTGGAGATGCGCCTCGGCCGCGCCCGTGCGGTTGACCCAGCGGTGCTCCGCTTTCATGCGCTGCTCGACGACGATGGCCTGCTCCTCGAGCACGGCGTGGGCCGCCCGCCCCCACTGGACGCTCCAGGTGCGCATCGCCGGGCTGGCGGTGTCGGTCACTTTCATGCCAGCACTCCCACCACGTCGAGCTGGAGGGGCAGGCCGGCCTGCAGGCGCTGGACGCCGACGATGCGATACTGCTGGCCGGTCGCATCGACCAGCACGTCGCGTGGCCGGATGTCCTCCGGCGAGTCGACCACAAACCGCAGGAGCGCCGCGGCATCGGCACCGCCCGGCAGCGTGACCGGCTGGCTGCCGCTCTTGAGCAGCCGGTAGGCCGGGGCCGCGGCGCCGACCGGGATGGTGGAGAGGCCGGCGCCGTGGCCCGTGACGCGCGTAAAGGTGACCGTCTCGGCCATGTACTTGCGGGCGAGCGCCGTCAGGCGGGCGGTGTTCATCAGACGAACACGATCTGGTGCGCGCGCGACCAGGGGCCGAGGACGGCGCGCACCGTCGGACTGATGGCCCAGCCCGCCTCGGCCGCGGGCGGCGGCACCGCCGCGTATTTCTGGATCGCCTCGGCGAACCGCTCCTCGGTGACCACGCCGCCGCTGGCGCTGGTCGCGCCGCCGATCGTCGCCGCCCAATTCAGGTGCTCCGAGAGCAAGAGCGCGGTGCCCTCCGAGACCGGCCGCGGGACCGTGGCGACCGGCGTGTAGTCGAGGCGGAAGTAGGCGAAGGCCTGCCAGCCGCCGATCCAGATGCGCCCCTGCGCCAGCGAATCGACCTCGTAGTCGGTCCCCAGGGCGAGGGTGATGGGCGGGTTCGTCGCGGTCGGGCGCAGATAACCGCGCACGGCCTCGACCGAGGCGAGCGGGTGCAGCTGCGTCCACACAAACGCGCCGTCCGGGGGGATGCCCACGCCGTGCTGCTCGCCGAGGATGGGGCCGGTCAGGAACGGGTTGCCCGTGTCGGCGTCGATCACCTGCTCGGCGAACTCCATCCAGGCCGTCACCGTGGCCTGGTCGGCCGTGCTGAGCGTGCCGCCGTGCCACGCCTGGATCTGGGCGACCGTACAGTAGCCCTTCGCCGCCATCACGCCCCCCGCAGGGCGGTCACGGTCACGTCGCCCGCCGTGAGCGTCGGCACGGAGCAGCGGAAGGCCGCCAGCGGATAGTGGTCCTGGCTCACCCAGGCCCCGGCCGCCGTGGTACTGGTGCCGGTGCTATTCTTCGCGCCCAGCTCGCGCAGCTCCACGGCGCCCCAGAACTGGTGGTCGATGGTCCCCTCGAAGGTGACCGTGCCCGTAAACGGGCCCGCGATCGTCAGCGTCAACGAGTAGCGGCCCCGCATATCCAGCTCCGGCACGTTCGCCGTGACCGGCGCCGTGGCATGGTCGATGAGCACGACCGCCTCAGGGCCGACGGTCTGGACCATTAGCGCCGCCCGCGCCGGCCACCAGCCTTGCTCATGGGCGGCGTATAGCGCCGCGGCTGGGGCTGCAGGCCGGTGGGCAGGGACTTGTCCTCGATCTGCGCCTTGTGCACGGCCTTGCCGACCACCAGGGCCTCGGGCGCCGTCGCTTCCTCCTCCGCTGCCTCGGCCTCGTCTTCCTCTGGCTGGTCATCGCCCTCATCCTCCTCGGGCGCCGTGGGCTCGGGCTCGGACGGCACGGCGTTCTCGAGGTCCCAGAGGCCCAGGCGCCGCGCCTCCTCCTCGTCGACCTCGATCCCGGCCGCAACGTACAGGGATGCGGCGTCGGGGTGGCCCTCGCGCACGACGTGCGAGCCGTCGCGCACGAGGTAATAGCGTTCTTTCACCGCGATGCGTACCATCGGTTCGTCTCCCCTGGGAAGGCCCGGGGTCGCGGCGGGGAGCCAGGCGCCTCCCCGCCGCGACCGCCTGACATTACCTCTGACGCTTATGTGAGACCCGTGACAGTACAAAGGGCAGCAGGACGGTACACGGCAAGCGCGAGGCGCGATTCTGCCTGGAGCATGACCTTGTTCTCGACGAAGAACGTCGAGTGCTCGGTCGACATGGTGATGGTGATGCCCTCGCGCCGCAGGACCTCGGTGTAGGGGCGGAAGGCGCCGACCAGCGCCGTGTTGGCCGTGATGCCGGTCGTCTGGCGCACCGGCATGCCCCAGCAGCGATCGGGCCCCTCGTCGGACGGCCCGCCGAACAGGTACTGGCCGGTGGTGTCCTTGCTGAGCTTCAGGGTCGTCCAGTTGGCGGGATGGATGACCATCCCCGTCGGCTCGGCGAAGCCGGAGCCCGCCTGGCCGCGGATGAGCTGCATGGCGCGGAAGATGGCGTCGAGGCCGGAGCCGGCCGCGGCTTGCGTCTGGATGCCGGAGCGGTTCAGCATGCCGTTCAGGTCGTTGCCGGTGCCCGCGCCGGTGAGCAGCTGCTGCTCCTCGCGGCGCTTGACGCCGAACGCGAGCCGCCCGCGGATCTGACTCTCGAGGAAGGCGTTGTCGTCCAGCGCCTCCTTGGTCACCGGGATGTTGTGGGCGATCTTCTTGGCCGTCTCGGTGCGCAGGGTGAAGCCGATCGCCGACTCGGGCTTGGCCGAGCCCTCGGCGACGCCGCTCGCGGCGTTGGTGAACGTCGTCTCTTCGTAATACTCGACGATGCCGCGGTCGATCGTGCCCTGGAGCATCAGATCGGAGACGGTGCGCTCCTCGAGGGCCAGCGGCTGCACGTCGGGCTGGCGGTAGTTCTGCGGGCTGACCGTGACGAGCGTGACCAGCGTCTTCAGGTCGATGCCCGGCAGGTCCAGGGCGAAGCTGCCGCTGTTGCCGTCCTTGAGCGCCTTGAAGCCGGGGTGGTCCCGGATGAGCTGGCGCAGGGTATGACCCTCGCGGTCGATGCGCAGCGTGCCGAGGCTGCCCGGGGCGTGCCCATTCCCGCCGTTCGGGAAGGGGATCAGGCGCTCGGGCTCGCTGGCCTTGCGCAGGGCCCGCTCGTTCTCGTCGCGGATGCGCTGCATGTGGGTCAGCTGGTCCTCGTTGCGCTCCAGCTCCTTGATCTCCTCGTCCCACTGGCGCAGGACGACGCGCTTGCGGTCGTAGTCGCCGTCGATGGCCGTGATGCGGCCGAGGTCCATCTCGGGGCCGGCCTCTTCGTAGGCGTCGAACATCTGCCGGCGCTTGGCATCCAGGCGCAGGCGGGTCTCGGCGAGGGAGTCCATCTAGCGATCCTTTCCTAGCAGCGTGCGCAGCCGCGCGTCCCGCGCCTGCATACGGTCGTACAGCGCCTGCGGCGAGTCCGCGCCGGCCAGGGCGTGCTTAGCCGCCCGGTGGCGCAGGGCATCGCGCACGCGCTCCATGTTCGTGGTGACCGACGCCGCCCACTGCTCGACGGACGGGTCGGGCAGGGGCGCGCTGGCGAGATAGTCCACGTAGTCGCGGAGCGCGAGACAGGCCAGCTCGGCCGCCTCGGGCTCCTGCGCGTGCTCGCCGACGCCCGCCGCGGCGGCGTGCCGGTTGAGGTGCGGCAGGGCGCGATCACCGTGCGGCGACTGGCCGGCGCGACCGAGGGCGTTGCGCAGGTGCGGCAGGTCAAGCTTGCCGTTGGCATCGTGATGCGGGAAGTGGCGGAGACTCCTTGGTACGGTCTTGCCTTCGGAATCTTTGCTGCCCCCGGGTTCGATGTAGGCGAACGCGCTGTCCGGCAGGTTGTTGATGTAGGACGTCGTCCACTCCGCGTGAAGCTCGGGATCGGGCGGCCCCTGGGTCGCCAGCGCGCCGAGGTGCTCGAGGATGAGCTCGCGCAGCTCGGCGTCGACGTCGGTGAGCAGGTCGGCGATGGCGTCCAGGTGCTCGTCGTAGCTTTTGCCGCCCGTGGCCGCGGCGAACTCCTGGCCCTGGTGGCTGCTGCAGTGGCTGCGGGCCTGGTCCGCGGTCCAGGTGCCGCTCGGGTAGCGAAAGGCTTGTTGCTCCCAGCCTCCGCCACCTTTCGGACGCCCGTAGATGATGCTGTATTGCTTACCGTCGTGATCTCTCGTGCCACGGCGAAAGCGGTCGTACTTGCCGGGATTCGACAACCGGCAAGCATGTTCATTTGGCAGCGGCACACACACCCCCTTTGCCGTCTAAGCTATAATCAGATGGACACGACAACGAACCGGGGGAGGCATGGCTGAGACACGCAGTTGCCGTCACTGCGGCAAGGAGTTCGCGTACCACGCGAAGAGTCAGAAGGGCCTGTTCTGTTCCCGCGCGTGCTCGGGATATGGGCGTCGCGGCGCAGTGTACCCACAGACCCACCGATTGCCACGGCCGCCACAGGCGACGCCGCAGCGGTTGGCCTCGGGATCGGTCGTTCAGTGGGACACACTGACTCGGCGGCAACTTGGCAAGCGTGTGACAGCGGCAGTCCAGGTTACGTGCGGCCAATGCGGCGGGGTCCGATGGACCGCGGCGCACGGTACGATCGAGGCCGTCCGTAACAAACCGCACTTCGGCGGTTTCTGCCGGCGTTGCATGGAAACGGAGCAAGTGCCGATCGAGTACCGGGGGTTCCCGCCCCTCCAACGACAGATCAAGGCCAACGGATACGTCTACTGGCGTCTGCCCGACCATCCGATGGCCGATGTACGGGGGGAAGTCCTCGAGCATCGTATGGTGATGGCCGACCATCTGGGCAGACGCCTGGAACGGTACGAGCACGTCCACCATTTGAACGGGAACAAGACCGACAACCGGCCCGAGAATCTGGAGCTGGTGACGAACAAGGACCATGCGGTGATTACGGCGTTGGAGCGCCGCGTCCGCGAGCTGGAAGCGCTCCTCAGACAACATGGGATCGAGCCTCCCGCCACATCGCCCAGACCTGAGCAGGCGTGACCGGCTCGGTGTCGTCGTAGAACTGCTTCCACGATCGGAAGCCCTTAGGCGGTGGGCCGTCGTCGTCCGGCACGTGCTCCTTGAGAGCTAAGACGCGGGTATCCTCCCCCGCTCCGACCAATACCCCAGACACCTCGAACACTCTGGCGATTTTCCGGACGTGCCTGACCGGGCCGTCGTCCTCCTCGGCCACGTCGAACCCACCCGGCGCGATTTCGAAGCCGTAGGAGAACTCCTGGAGGGCACCCATCGCCTTCGTAGTTTCGTAGGCGTCGCGCGACCACTGCGTCTGCAGATGGAACGCGCCGTCGAAGATCGCTGCGTCTCGGGTGACACGAATTCGCCCCTTGCCTACCGGCAGGGAGCTCCACTCGTGCGACCAGATCAGAGGGACTTCGGACCCATCCAACTCCTGGAAAGCGGACCGGTGTACACGGTCTCTCTGTTTATCCAGGACGTTGAACGAGCTGAAGCGAGCCTGAATCGTGCCGGGCGGCGCGTCCTCGGGAAGACCGAGGGTGATGCTCTTCCGTTCGAGCATAGACAGAGCCCCTATCCGTCTGGCGCTCCCGGCGCTCTGCGGCTAAGGGCTCAAGGGCCTCAGGCTATTTCCTGGGCACCAGTTTACCTTGCTTGGTGAGCGGCGGCAATAGGGGCATCGGCCGGTGGACATTGAACACGCCGCACGAGCGGCAGACCCATTCCACGTAGCCGCGGCCGTCGTGGTCGAACTGGCGCACGCCGCAGTGCTTGCAGCGGGCCTGCGTGAGCCGCTCAGCCACGGTACATCCCGTGCGCCACGAGCGGCGGCCCGCGGCGGAGCCCCAGCCGCGCGCGTGCCGCGCCGATGAGGTTCGCCCACGCCCGTGGCCAGGCGCCGGCCTGGCCCGGCAAGCTATGCCGCTCCCGCACGCGCTTCGCCCAGCGCGCCGCCAGCGTGAAGCGGAGCGCCTGGTCCTCGATCAACCGACACAGCGCGTCCTCCCACGCGTCCGCCGTGTCGGCAAGGAGTCCGAACTTGTCCGGCCCCAGCGCCGCGGCATAGACCGTGGGACTCGCCACGACCGCGGC